>LXNI01000329.1_pt1 | contig 59084 bp, 56 predicted proteins | sample 809091 | NCBI WGS metagenome assembly LXNI01 (sample SAMN04870527, study PRJNA318959) | sponge metagenome | biome: 01000161; feature: marine sponge reef; material: water | host: Sarcotragus foetidus | place: Greece: Milos, Mediterranean Sea | collected 2013-05-29 | depth 5-7 m
CTGTCACTGAGTGATACCTGTTCGCACTGCCGGAGATTTTGATGGTTACACTGTACCACAACCCGCGATGTTCCAAATCCCGCGCCACGCTCGCACTGTTGACCGATCGGGGATACGAACCGCACATTGTGCGTTATCTCGAAGCCGGCCTGACCGCCGCTGCGCTTAAAAAAATTCTCCGCCTGCTGGACTGTTCCGCGCTCGACCTTATCCGCAAAGGCGAGGCGCTCTACCAGCAGCTGGATATTGCAAAAAAGGCGCTGACCGAGGAGCAACTGATCGACCTGGTGGTTCAGCACCCCCTCTTGCTGGAGCGCCCTATCGTGGTCAATGACGACAAGGCCGCCATTGGCCGACCGCCGCAAAATGTTTTGGCTATCTTATAACTGTACCCTGGAATCTGGTTTATGAAAAAGGTCGCGTTTGCCCATATGGCTGATGGCACTGCAGAAGAATACGTTTTTTTGCACGAGCAGGAAAGCCGCTATATTTCGAGTCTGCCGCAACGCCTCATGTCGGCACTGGAAGCACTGGACATCTCGTTCTCGGGCTATCGGGTGAGTCGACTGGAACATTCGCTGCAATCCGGCACCCGCGCCTATCATGCGGGGGAATCCGAAGAGATGGTGGTCGCCGCGCTGCTGCATGATATCGGCGATGTCCTTGCACCGGCCTCACACAGTGATATGGCCGCGGCCATCCTGAAACCCTATGTCTCCGAACGGATTTGCTGGATCATCCGGCATCATGGCCTGTTCCAGACCTATTACTATGCCCATCACCTCGGTGGAGACCGCCATGCAAGAGACCGCCACAAAGACCATCCGTGGTACCCGGACACCGTTTATTTCTGCGAACACTACGATCAGAACTGTTTTGATCCCGACTATCCATCGCAACCGCTCTCTTTTTTCAGGCCCATGGTCGAAAGGGTGTTCGCCAAACCCGCCTTCTCGGCCTTTTAGCCGTTTTTCAGCCGCCGCCTTGTGATGCGGCCCCGTTACGGCCCGCTGTCCGGACCCCGGCCGGGTTGATCTGATCGGGAAACGGGCCAGCGGCGTCTGACAAACCCGCTTGCGTCAATCCGCCTTGGCGCTATACATCCAGATTGGAAACCGAAAACGCATTTTTTTCAATAAATTCGCGTCGCGGCTGCACATGCTCGCCCATCAGCGTGGTAAACGTCTCATCGGCGCCGATGCCGTCTTCGATCGTCACTTTGAGCAATCGCCTGACCGTCGGATCCATCGTCGTTTCCCAAAGCTGTTCGGGATTCATTTCGCCGAGTCCCTTGTATCTTTGCAGTGTGATCCCCTTCTTGGCCCTTGTCATCAACCAATCCACCGTTTCATCAAAGTGGGACATCGTGTGCTCACTGTCATCCCAGGAGACAATAAATTCGGCCCTTTCGATGTCTTTCATTCTGACCGCATAAGCGGCTAGCGAAAGGTATTCGGCGCTTCTGAAAAAAGTTTCCGTCAATTGCCCTTTTTCACTCAGGCCATACTGATAACGATTGATCACAAAGGCGGCGTTGAGTGCGTCATGGTCAACCACATAACGCACCGTCCCTTTCCCGGCCGCATTGAGCGCATCGCCAAGCGAGATGGCCAGTTCGCGTCCGTTTTGCGCCGACCTCAGATCCTCCGGGACCACGGGTTCGATCACCAGTAACGCATTGAGCGTATCGTGGCCATAGCGTTTGGAGAATCTTTCGATGGTCTGCTGGACGCTGTGGTAATCCAGGATCAACGCCTTGAGTTCCGTCCCGGCAATGCGTTTTCCACCGGCCAAACGGATGGCCGACTTTTTAACCGCGATATCCAAAAGATATTGATTCATCTCTGCGTCATCCTTGATGTAGATTTCCTTCTTTTTGGTGGACAGTTTATAAAGGGGCGGCTGGGCAATGTAAACGTATCCGCGCTCCAGCAGTGTCAACATCTGGCGGAAGAAAAACGTCAGCAACAAGGTCCTGATGTGCGATCCGTCGACATCCGCATCCGTCATTATGATCACCCTATGATATCGCAAGTTATTGATATTAAAATCTTCTTTTCCAATTCCCGTGCCAAGTGCCGTGATCAGCGTGGTGACCTCATCAGACGTCAGCATTTTGTCAAAGCGGGCTTTTTCAACGTTCAGAATTTTGCCTTTCAACGGCAAGATGGCCTGAAATTTACGGTCTCTCGCCTGTTTGGCGCTACCGCCGGCCGAATCCCCCTCGACAAGATAAATTTCACACAGGGTGGGATCCTTCTCCTGGCAGTCGGCCAGTTTACCGGGCAGGCCGCCTAAATCCAGCGCACTCTTTCGCCGGGTCATCTCCCGCGCCTTTCTGGCAGCCTCCCGCGCGGTCGCCGATTCCACGATCCGCCGCGCAATGATTTTCGCCTCGGCGGGATTTTCCAACAAAAATTCGGCCAGTTTTTCAGTCACCTGGGATTCGACCGCTCCCTTGACTTCCGAGGACACCAGCTTGTCCTTGGTTTGAGAAGAAAACTTGGGGTCGGCCAGTTTGATTGACAGGACCGCGGTCAATCCTTCCCGACAGTCATCCCCACTGAGATTGACCTTTTCCTTCTTTGCCAAACCGATTTCATTGATATAACCGGTGAGCCGTCTTGTCATTGCGGCACGCAATCCAGCCAAATGCGTACCACCGTCGCTTTGTGGAATATTATTGGTATAGCAAAAGGTATTTTCCTGGTATGAATCATTCCATTGCATCGCCAGTTCGACCTGCACCCCCTCCTTTTCTCCGCACATGTTGAAAACCGTCGGATGCAGTGGTGTTTTCTTCTGATTCAAATGGCCGACAAAGGCGGCGATGCCGCCTTTATATTCAAACTTGTCCGCGGTGCCGCTCCGTTCATCAGACAATTCGATACAGACGCCCGAATTCAAGAAGGACAGTTCCCTCAATCGCTTCGCCAGTGTTTCATAACTGAACTTCACCTGGCTAAAAACCTGGCGACTCGCCAAAAAGGTGACTGTGGTTCCGGTTCGGCCGGTCTTGCCGGTCACCTTGAGCGGCGAAACCGGGTCACCTTGCACATAGTGCTGAATATACGTTTTCCCTTCCCGGTGTATTTCGAGTCGCAATGCTTCTGACAACGCATTGACCACCGACACCCCGACCCCATGCAGTCCGCCGGACACCTTATATGAATTTTGATCAAATTTGCCGCCCGCATGCAGCACGGTCATAATCACCTCGGCCGCGCTTTTGCCGCCTTCCTCCGCCAAAACACCGGTCGGAATACCCCGGCCATCGTCCGACACAGAAATACTTTCATCCACATGGATGGTCACTTTGATATGGCCACAATACCCAGCCAGGGCCTCGTCGATCGCATTGTCGACCACCTCGAACACCATATGATGCAGCCCGGTCCCATCATCGGTGTCACCGATGTACATTCCAGGCCGTTTTCGAACCGCATCCAACCCTTTTAGAACTTTTATATTACTCGAATCGTAGCCTTCAGCCATGCTTTTCCCGTTCAATTGGAATCCCGCCGATTTTAACATAATTTGATCCCATATAGCAGGCTGTTTTCAATCGGGATGAAATTCGTTTTTCTTTATAATTCAATGAGCTATATTATCTATTTGAGACAGTCCAGACGATGGTTCCGAGCCATCCGAACACAGCGATGTTTCACGTGAAACATTTCCCGGTCAATGACAAGACAACACAAAACAACAAACGCCAAAAACATCGGCGTCCTTTCGCGCTGCACACGACCTGACTGCTTGCGCGGCGCCGACTGGTCGCGCCGGAGAAGGGGCGTCGGAACCACCCGGAGGTCATGAATAAATTGAACGCCGGACTCACCATAAAACCGTTTTCCTTTGCCCGGATGGGTCGATTGCGCCCGGATGACGTTCCCCAGACAACACGGCAGGCGGGTCAGACAACCTCCCCGGTCAATCCAACAGCAGATAAATGATCCAATTGTTTCACGTGAAACAATTGGATGCCTGGCGGCGTTAAAACCGCCTAATCAAATTTTCAATGGCATCACCAGCCACAGGGAATGCGGGTCATCGGGTTGTTTGCAGAGGCAGACACCATCCGTTTCACGGACATAAAGCTCTATGTTGCCGTGGTTGACCACCTTGACGGCATCAATCAAGTAAGTGATGTTATAACCCGTCACAATCTTTTGGCCCTGATAATCCAGGAAAATTTCTTCGACCGCATTTTCATGCTCCAGATTGTGCACCATGATTCGCATGACACCGGTCTCAAGATGAATTTTGACCCCCTTGTAATTTTCTGAGGTCAAAACGGCGAGCCGATTCAACAATTCAAGAAATGTGGTCTTGTCCAATTTCAAAGAGCGACCCAAGTGGTCCGAAATGACATCCTTGAATTCAGGAAACTTGCCATCGACCAATTTGGTAATCAGAACCGTGGTGCCCTTCGTCAGTTTGAGATGGTTTTTATTGATTTCGATGGTCAATTCAGTGGTATCGTCCGGATCCAGAAACCGGATGATTTCCATCACCGCCTTGCGCGGAACAATGATCTGCCTTAATTCATTGATGTTTAATTTTATATCGATCTCGGTCCTGGCCAGTCGATGTCCATCGGTTGCGGTTGTACGCAGGTTGTTATTCGTCAGTTCAAATAAAATGCCATTCAAATAGTATCGTAAATCCTGTATCGCCATGGCGAATGAGGTCTTGTTCAGCACATTCTTTAACGATAATTGATCGATTTTAAACCGTTCTTCCCAATCACCGACGGTGATCCTGGGAAATTCTTCCGGATCCAGCGTTTTCAGTTTATAGCGGCCCAATCCGGAGTTTACATGTAATATATTCTCTTCCTTTTTTAGCAAGATAAGTGCATTTTCAGGTAAGTTACGGCATATATCGAGTATTTTACGAGCAGAAACCGTAAATGAAAAATCATCCCCTTTGACATCCGTGATGGTTTCAGATATCTCGACTTCAATATCGGTTCCGCAAACATGCAATACGCCATTTTCACAGCGAACATACAAGTGAGCCAGTATCGGCATGGTTCGTTGTTTGGCAACAACACTGCTTACCAGACTGACTATCGGGAAAAGGCGTGATCGTTCAATTTCTATATTCATTTAATTCTTAAAATAGTAATAGCAATAATTCCTGTTCATTTGTGGATAACTTTATAAGTTCTTTCCTTTTCAATCAGTTATGGCAACTCATCTTGTGACAAAAAACAAGTAAAACCATTGTAAAACGAAATGTCAACTTGTGTGTAAAACTTATCCACATTTTATGCACATAATATCCGTTCGTTATCGACCCCTGATCCACAGCCATTCCCCGCGGTTATCCACCAAACAGCCGTTGAAGATTTCGATGGTCCTCTTTGATCCTGGGGTCGGTCTGAATCAGATTTTCCATTTTTCTGCAGGCATGAAGGACCGTCGTATGATCACGCCCGCCAAACCGGTCGCCGATTTGCGGCAAGCTCATGTTGGTGTATTCCTTTGTAAAATACATTGCCATTTGCCGCGGCCGGACGATATCACGGGAGCGTTTTTTGGATAAAATATCGGCCATCTTGATTTTGTAATAGCCGGCGACCGTCTGTTGAATGTTTTCGATGGTAATCCGCTGTTCCTGATAGGCCAGCAGATCCAATAACGCTTCACGGGCCAGGTGGATATCGATGCGGCGGCCGGTAAACCCGGCACTTGCGAATATCCGGTGTAAAGCGCCTTCGAGTTCACGGACGTTGGAGCGGATGGTATTGGCGACGAAAAAGGCAACATCATCCGGCAATTCGACGCCCTTTGCGAGGGCTTTCTTCTCTAAAATAGCCACCCGGGTTTCCAGTTCGGGGGGGTCGATCGAAACGGTCAAGCCATTTCCCAGCCGGGATATCAGTCTTTCTTCGACATGACCGATGGCCTTGGGTATCCGGTCGCTGGTGATGATAATTTGCCGGTGTCCTTCCAATAAAGCGTTGAAGGTGTGAAAAAATTCTTCTTGCGATTGGGTTTTGCCGGCGAAAAACTGGATGTCATCAATCAATAACGTGTCCAAAGAACGATAATATTGCTTGAATTCGTTCATTGTATTGTTTTTTAAGGCCCTGACCATGTTGTTAACAAACAACTCTGAACGGACATAGACGACTTTGGCTTCGGGATTGTTCTGCAGCAGTAAATTCCCCGCGGCATGCATCAAGTGGGTCTTTCCCAAGCCGACATCGCCATAGATGAACAGTGGATTAAACGAGGTTCCGGGATTTTCACCGACCTGGAAAGCGGCCGCTCGGGCGAGTTGATTGGAGGTCCCTTCGACATGGGTATCGAAGGTATACTCGCGATTGATCACGCCCCCGGTATAAGACTGCTTGGCACTTAGCGAGGAAGGCGGCGCGGTGTTGGCCGTCGAAGGTTGCTCGGGCCCGTAACTTCCTATTTCAAATTGAACTTTCTTGATACCAAGGTTCAATGCCAGGATGGTTTCTTGTATCTGCTGATAGAGGTTCTTCTTGATATAATTCAGAATATAGCGGTTCGGTGCAAGCAGTTTTAACGTTTGGGCGTGATGAACACAATGAAGCGGCAGGAGCCACGTATTGACGTCTTCAGGCGACAAGACGTGCTTCAGATGATGGAGGCACCTGTTCCAGATTTCAGGGTTACTCAATGTTTACTCACTAGAAAACGAAAGGGGTTCAATCCCAAAAAAGCCGTTTTGGTGTCGGACGAAATAATCCATTATATTGTTGATTTATATAATTTTTATCTCAAATACAGGGATAAAAATCCATGATAAAACGAGCGTCTTTTCAGCTCAGTTTAAAATGTCTTGAAAATTTTATCCACAGGCTGTCTAAGATTATCACAGGTGCCCCTGACACGGTATCGGTCTCACTGTTGATCATACTCCATCAAGGGGGATAAATCGATGATTGCCCTCTTGTTGGATACAACGGCTGCGGCTGAAAAGTGATTGACGGTGGCATCAGAACCACGGCACAGCGGTCTTGGATGCTCGCTGTGCCGGGTGGAATCATGATACAGTCGGCCACGGCAGCGTGTCGTTTGCAAGGTCGAGTTTTATGATGACGGACAGGCCGCAAGCGTCATGACCGAAAGGTAACGAACCCACACAGAGTGATCATGTTTTTTAAATCAAAACCGTTACACATGCCGGACAAGCGCAATGTGTTGCCGGGCAGGGACCAGCCGGTCAAAGTGCCTGAAAAGCACTTTGTGAATCAATCCCCGCTACAAGGTCCCTTCGCGGACCATCTGCAGCTCGCGGTCTTCGGACTGGGTTGTTTTTGGGGCGCTGAAAAAATATTCTGGCAACAACCCGGTGTTTTTTCTACCGCGGTCGGCTATGCCGGCGGATTGACGCCCAATCCGACATACCACGAGGTCTGTAGCGGACAGACGGGGCATTGTGAAGTGGTCCTGGTTGTGTTTGATCCGGCACACACAAGCTATGAAACCCTATTGACCGTTTTCTGGGAATCGCATGACCCGACACAGGGGATGCGTCAGGGAAACGATGTGGGAACCCAGTATCGCTCGGCCATTTATACAGAATCGGAGTGGCAAACGGCGCAGGCAGGCGCATCAAAACAGACCTATCAGGCGACCCTGTCACAGGCCGGGTATGGTCCCATTACCACTGAAATACGACCGGAGGCCGATTTTTTTTATGCCGAGATGCATCATCAGCAATATCTCGCAAAAAACCCTTTCGGCTATTGCGGGTTACAAAAAACCGGGGTTGCTTTCGGGTGAGGGGAGATGGTGGATGAGGACGGACGTGGTTTTGACCGTTCGGCCGGTTTACTTTTTGGGTTGTAGTGGCGGCATTGGGAAAGTAGAGATATTGCTGTTGCTTTTTTCGCTGTTATCGACAATTATTTTATTGACACCTTCTTTTTCCACCTGATCAATTCTTACGACAGAATGAAGCGGAATATAGGTACGGTTCACCTGGCTGAACTCTGCTTTCAATCGTTCCTCTGAAGGGTCGACCACCAATTTAGATTTCTCACCGAAAATAATATCGGCCACTTCGATGAAGGCGTACAGATTACTTTGCGTGACTTCTCTGGCATACAGTTCGTACAACTGACCCTGATTATGAAACTGGATTTTGTAGATGTTTTTTTTCTTGGTCATCAAAGGCTGTCAGCAGAACTACGTCAGGTCATTATATCACCCCTGCAAGCCCTTCGGGTCATTTTGATTGGGGTGCTTGCGATGCTCCCTGTTTGGGTCGGTGCCCAAACGGAGTTGCCAAGAGAGATTGATGCATTGCTCGACAAATACGCCATACCGCGCGATGCCGTCAGTATCGATGTCCGAGAGATCGAAAGTCAAAAAATCCTGCTGAGTTTGCATCGGCAGACCGCACGTAATCCCGCTTCGGTCATCAAGTTGCTGACCACCCTGTCTGCGCTGGAGCTGCTGGGTCCGGCCTATCAATGGGAGACGACCTACCTGATCGACGGCCGGATCAACCAGGGTGTTTTGCAAGGCAATCTGGTATTGAAAGGCGGCGGAGACCCGTACCTGACAGTCGATCGGTTCTGGCGCCACATTCAGGCAATCAGACAACGCGGCATCCAGCAGATCACCGGTGACCTGATCATCGATCATTCGTATTTCGACATCCCATTGCATGATCGGGGTTTGTTCGATGGAAAAGCAACGCGGCTTTATAACGTGGGCCCTGGGGCGGCACTGGTGAATTTCTCGGCAACGCATTTTGTCATTCAACCGATCGGTGATGAGATTATCGTGCTGGCCGATCCGCCGTTGGATGACCTGGTCATCGAAAATAACCTGCAACCCAAAAAAGGGAAATGTGCCCATAAAACCCGTGGATGGCGGGTTGATACGGTCAGGCGGGATGAGACGGTGGTGATGCGATTTAATGGCCATTACCGCCCACAGTGTGGGCAATACACCTTCGGCAGGAGCCTTTTTGGAAACGAGGAGTACACCTTTCGGCTGTTTAAGGCCCTGTGGCGGGATTCCGGCGGGATTTTCAAGGGAAGCTACCAAACCCGCACCACCCCGACAGGGGCGAGCGTGGTTGTCACTGCCCCGTCCGAGCCCCTGGGAGACGTGATCACCGGGATTAACAAGTTCAGCAATAACGTGATGGCACGACAACTGTTACTGACCGTCGGTGCACAGGTCTATGGTGCGCCTGGAACACTGGACGCGGGCATCACGGGGATTCGAAGCTGGTTGAACCGTATCGGTGTTTCAACAGCCAGCCTGGTTTTTGAAAATGGGGCGGGTCTTTCGCGCAATGCCCGCTGGTCGGCCAGCGATATTTCGTCTCTTTTGGCCCATGGCTGGACCAGTAACTATCGGCCGGAGTTTTTGTCTTCGCTGCCGCTGGCGGCCCTGGATGGCACCATGAAACAACGCCTCAAGAACAACCCCATCCAAGGCAGGGCAAGGATCAAGACCGGGTTCATAAACAACGTAAGAAGCATGGCCGGCTATGTCCATGCCCGCAATGGACAGTATTACAGCGTTGTGATGATAATTGATTCGAAACGGGTCAATTATCACAATGGGAACCGGATTCAGGATGTGATATTGTCTTGGACATACGACCGCGAAGGCAAATGATGCGAGGGTCTCGGTGATGGCGATCACGGCAACCCGGAGACGGTCGCGGATGACCTCGTGCTGCCGTTCGTTCAAGCCAGCAAAGTGGTCCCGTTGCGGCGGTTTTCACGGGGCGTTCGCCATGTCGAAAGACACCGCTTGAGCGCCTTTGCGCTGTGTTTTGTTCACCGCATCGGGCGTTTTGTCGGGCCGTGAGTCTGAATCGGTCATTCCACAGTTTAATCACCGTTGACACACACTTGATTGAAACAGCGTAATGGAACGGTATCCTAATTTATTTACCCCCCTGGATCTCGGATTCACGGCGCTTGAGAACCGCATCCTCATGGGTTCCATGCACACGGGTCTGGAGGATAGATTCTGGGATTATGGGAAATTAGCCCATTACTTTGCTGAAAGGGTCAAAGGCGGGGGGCCAGGGCTGATTGTGACCGGCGGAATCAGCCCCAACCGGCGGGGACGGCTGTCACCGTTTGCGGGCACGTTGAACGGGACAATGGACAGTTTCAATCACCGAAGAATCACCCGGGCCGTGCATCGCGAGGGCGGCAAGATTTGTCTGCAGATTCTGCATGCAGGCCGCTATGGGTATCATCCCTTTATCGTCTCGGCCTCACCCATCCGGGCACCGATCAACCGTCATGTGCCCAAGGCACTGACCCCGCGCGGGATAAAGCGCCAGATCCGGGATTTTGTACGCTGTGCAAAACTAGCCCAGCGGTCGCACTACGATGGGGTAGAGATCATGGGGTCGGAAGGCTACTTCATCAATCAGTTCCTGTCCGGGCGGACCAACAAGCGAACCGATCAATGGGGCGGTGATTTTCAAAATCGGATGCGTCTGGCGGTCGAGATTGTCAGACAAACACGCCAGGCGGTGGGTGAGCGATTCATTATCATTTTCAGGCTGTCGCTGATGGACCTGGTAGAACAAGGGTGTGTCTGGGACGAAACAGTCCAATTGGCACAGGCGGTGGAGAAGGCGGGCGCAACCCTGCTCAATAGCGGCATTGGCTGGCACGAAGCCCGGATACCGACCATCGTGACATCGGTGCCGCCGGGTGCCTTTACCCGGGCCACCCAAAAGCTCAAGGCACAGGTGTCCATTCCGGTTATCGCCACCAACCGGATCAATCATCCGGATCAGGCAGAGGCGATCCTCCGGTCAGGACACAGTGACATGGTGTCCATGGCCCGACCGTTTCTTGCCGATGCCAAATGGGTGCAGAAAACCCGGCACAACCGCATCCACGAAATCAATGCCTGTATTGCGTGCAATCAGGCCTGCCTGGATCAGATTTTCAACCGTCAAAAAGCGACCTGCATGGTCAACCCCAGAGCGGTGAACGAAACGAGGCTGCATTACCCAAAAACCCGACGTCCCAAGAAAATAGCGGTGATCGGCGCGGGGCCGGCCGGCTTGTCGGCGGCAACCGTTGCGGCGCAACGGGGCCACCATGTGTCGCTGTTTGAAAGTGGCGACGGGATTGGCGGGCAGTTTCGGCTGGCACTGCAGATTCCAGGGAAAGAGGATTTCAAAGAAACGCTGCGTTACTACCAGGCAATGATTGACAAATACGGGATCGAGTTGAAGCTGAACTGCGCCATCGACGAACCGTTATTCAGGGAAATGAACGATAGCCGGCAATATGACGAATTGATTCTCAGCACCGGCGTGGTCCCGAGATCGACCCGCATTCCGGGGGAGGATCACCCGAACGTATTGAGTTATCCGGAGGTGCTTTTGCGCAAGCGGCCTGTCGGTGAACGGGTCGTGATAATCGGCGCAGGCGGCATTGGTTTTGATATGGCGACCTTTCTTGTGAGCGAACATGAACCGCCGGATATCGAGCGTTGGTACCGCGAGTGGGGTATTGATCCGCAACTGGGTACGGCCGGATCGCTGGTGACGCCGGATGTCTCCCCCCCGATGCGCCAGGTGACCTTGCTCCAGCGTAAAAAAACCCCGCTTGGCACGGGATTGGGCAAAACCAGCGGATGGGCCCACAGGCTGTATCTGAAAAAGAAAAAAGTACGCATGACCGGGGGGGTGCGCTATCTTCAGATTGATGACCGGGGGCTTGAGATTGCGGTGGATGGGTCCACCGAAGTCATCGCCGCCGACAACATTGTGATTTGTGCCGGACAACTTCCCCAAAATCAACTTGCCTCGGTGCGCCCCACGCGACCGCAGGCGGCCGCTAAGCTGCATGTCATCGGCGGGGCCGAACGGGCGGTTGAACTGGATGCACAACGGGCGATCAAACAGGGGGCCCAGTTAGCGGCAACACTATGACCGGGGTGAACACGATCGCAGACAAGAGCATCACGCAGGCTGTCTTTGGGACCGGGCCGGGTCGGGCACGGGGACCACAGGCCACCGCCGTCTCTGGCGCTTCTCGAGAGGGCACCCGCTGGCCGGTGAGACAGAAATCCGCATGGCGTTGTTTCTGTCAGCGCCGCCGCTATGCCATGAGCCGTTAGTCGCCGGGCTTGCTTGCACGATGTCAATCCGGCCAAACAACGCGCGATTTTTGTTCATAGCGACCGGGGGTGTTCTCCTGGGCAGTCTGTTGATGGCGGCATGGGCGTGGTGGAGCAACCCGATTATCAATCCGGATGGGGCCAAGTACCTGCTCGCGGCCGAGTTGTTCTCACGGGGAGAATTCGGCAAGGGCTACCTTGCCTATAAATGGCCGTTTTATCCACTGGTGATCGCGTTGGTGCATTTTGTCACCGGGTTGTCGCTGGAGACGGCCGCCCATCTTTTTAATGCGGCCATGAGAGGGCTTGCCGGGGTCGCCTTTCTCAGGCTGGTGCTGTTGTTCGGCGGCGGCAAACCGCACGTGTTGCTGGCGACACTGGTTTACCTGGCCTATCCGGGTTTGAACGAGGTGCAGTCAATGGTCATCAGGGATTTTGGCTATTTGGCCTGTTTCATGTGGATGGTGTTTTTCTGGCTCCGGCAACTGACCCAACCGACGATCGGCACATTTGTCGGGTTTGTCGGCATGGGGGCGCTGGCAACGGCGTTTAGAATTGAAGGGCTGGTGTTCACCACGGGCCTGCTGGTGTTGTATTTTTTTCTTGGGTCGGTGAGCCGTTTTTGGAAAAAGACGGGGTTGATGCTCGTCGTTTTATCGTTGCCGCTGCAGATATATCTCGAGCTGATGTGGCTATACAACGGCGATCTTGGGCAGGCATGGCGCATGCTGACGGCGGTGTTCAATCCCCTCGGTGAGGGGATGACCGCCCATCGTGCCGATACCGGGGGATGGGCTGTCGCACTGGCCAATGGAATGGCCCAGCTTGGCGATTATGCGGCGCTGCTTGGAAAGTTGCTGTTCAACACGTTAAAGGTGCTCACAGTGGGCTATCTGATTGTGTTGCTGAGCGGCTGGTTTTTGCGCCCGCTGCTGGACCCAAGCTGCGCCCAGGTGCCCCGGTTGTATCACGGGTGGCGATGGATTGTTGCGATCAATCTGCTCATTCTCATCGGATTCGTGCTGCTCAGGGCCATCTTTACCGATCGATATCCATTGAGTCTGGCGTTGCTGTTGATGCTGTTCATGCCCTTTGCGATCGTCCGGTTGCTTGAATGGAGCCGTACGCGCTCCCACAAAGGCGCCGTCTTGCTGAAGGCCGCACTGATCATTGTATTGGGTTTGAACACGCTGGAAGGCCTGGACCGTTTCGGCACCAAACACCATCTCAAAGCGGCGGGAATATGGCTGCAAGCGCGCAACCCGGAGGGTGAAATCTACACCAACAACCGGGTCATCGACTACTATTCCGGTGCCAAAGTGGTCCGCGGGGATGCGTACTACGGATGGGACAGCGTGCTTCAGTTGACCCAAAACACCCCATGGCAATCGTTCGCGCTGATGGCCATCTATTCGCCCCGGGAACAGGTTTCCCATCGGTTGGACTATCTCAGGACGCTGACCGGCCGGGACCCGGACCGAGTCTTTGAGGGCCGACGGGGCAGTCGGGTGCTGGTGTATGATTTCACACCACCGTGACGCCGTTGATGGCCATTCAACGGGCCGGCGATTGGGACAAGAGCTGATTGAGGGTATCGGCAACGGTATCGATCTGCGGTTCGTCGATCACCAGCGGCGGCAGTAACCGAATGACCGATGGACCGGCCGGCAGCGCCAGTATCCGGTTTGCCATCAGTTGTTCAAGGAGGGGTCTGGCTTTGCATTTGAGCTCGATTCCGACCATTAACCCGATTTGCCTGATATCCCGCACAACCGGCAGTTCGCCATTCAAACGGCGCCGCAGGCGATGTCCCTTTTTTTTCGCCTGTTGCGCAAGGTCGTGTTCAATCATGAAATCGATCGTGGCAAGGGCGGCGGCACAGGCCAGCGGATTGCCGCCGAACGTGGATCCGTGCTTGCCGATCGCCGAAACGAGGGTATCGGCACAAACCACGGCTCCCATCGGGACCCCGCCGGCAATGGCCTTGGCGAGGGTCATGATGTCGGGATAGACCCCGGCATGCTGGCAGGCAAACAGGGCGCCGGTGCGTGCGAACCCCGTTTGTACTTCGTCAAATATGAGCAAAATACCCCGGTCGTCGCACAGGCTTCGGACCTGCTCGAGATAGCGCGGGTCTGCAGGGCGGACCCCGCCTTCTCCCTGCACCACCTCCAGGATTACGGCGGCCGTGTTGTCGTTGACCGCCGCCTTGATCCGCTCAAAGTTGTTGAACGGAACAAACTCAAAACCCGGAATCAGGGGCTCGAATTCCTGTCGGTATTTGAAGGTGGCACTGAGCGCCCCCAGTGAACGGCCATGAAATCCCCGCATCGCGCTGATGAAGCCGTTTTTTCCCGTGGTGATCCGGGCAAATTTCAAGGCGGCCTCCATCGCTTCAGTCCCTGAATTGCACAGAAAAACCCGGGTCAGATTCGAGGGTGTAATGGTAACCAGTTTTTCCATCAGCGTGGCACGGACATCGTTATAAAAAATGCCCGGACAGGTAATCAACGTGCTTGCCTGTCGGCTGATTGCCTCGGCAACGACAGCATTTCCATGCCCCACCGCTGCCACGCCGATGCCGGCGGCACAATCAATATAGCGGTTGCCCCGATCATCCCACAACGTCGCACCCTGGCCGCCCACGATTGCGATATTGCGCTTGGGAAAAACCTCGAATGCGTATTGCCGCTCCTTGTCTGCCCACGTGCTCATGAGGTGGTCTGCCACGCTAGGGGGTGATCCATGTGCCACCCCCGGCCAGGGCATCGCGCAGCGGCCTGTCGCGCCGGCCATCGCTGAGGATAATTCGCTTGATGTTGCCCCGGGTCAGCTTGTCCAGGGCATACAGCTTTCGTTTCATTCGTCCGTGCAGCTGTTCGACACGCTGTGCGAGGTCAGCAAAATGCAATGTTGCGATCACCGAGTCCGGGTCGTTGATGTTTTCCATCAGCCCGGGCGCTTCAATGAGCTGGATCACGGTGTCGGCGTTCACGGCGGCTTGAAGCTGGCAGACGATGTCATCGTTTTCCGAATTGATTGCGCTGCCGTGCTGATCACAGATCGGGATGGTCAGGACCGGGGTATATCCGTTGGAAAGCAACAGCATGAGCAAGTCGACATTGATCTTTTTCGGCTTGCCGGAATAGTCATGTTTCATCATTTTCTTGCCGTTTTCGATGACACGGATACCCCGATTGCGCTGACCCTGTATCACCCGGCCATCCAGGCCGGTCAAGCCAACCGCATTGATGCTGTTTTGCTGGCACAGTTCCACAAGTCGCTTGTTCCTCAGCCCGCTATAGGCCATTAATATGGCATCCAGTGCCGTTTCGTCCGAGAACACGCTGCTGTATCCCGAGACGGACGTGATCACTTTTTTCGGGTATCCCATCCGTTGCGCGATACGGTCACGCAGTGCATTGGCGCCGTGGACGATCAAAAAGGGCTCGTCCAGTCGCGACAGGTCTTCGACAATGCCCGGCAAATTAAGGGTTTCACCGCCCCCTATTTTGATAATCAACATACGGCAGGGGACCGGGCAAGCGACACGGTACAGGCTGTCTCGTTATGGATTCTGCGCCACGATGTCCCGGGCAGGGGATAGTCCCGGGAGCACACAATACGGGCACCGTGGTGATCGGCAGACCGAAGCTGGAAATAATCGGCATTCTCGGCGAACTGGCTGTATATCTGTATTGTTTCGCTGTTCGCCAGGAAGAAATTCATGGCCCGGATATGCCGCGTGCGTTTGTTGATGATGGCCACGCCCCTTGAGGTGGCCTGTGCCAGATCACCCCGGTCAAACCGTTTTATGTAGTTGAAAATCTTTTCCGCCCCGATGCGCCCCGGCGATTTGAGCTTGACACCCCGCAGTTCGCCATTGAAAAGAAAAACGCGCTCGCCATCAGTGAACGGCATGTTGTTTTCAACCGCAATCCCTTCGTTCCTGAACGCACTGCGTGCATGGGCCAGGAAAACACGGGTGACCGGAAATCCCATCTGGGGATCCTCCCAGATGGGTTTGATGGCATGATAAAACCGCCATGCCCCATGACGGTCCAGCCAGCAGCAGCCCCATCCATGACCCTGGTATTCCGCACTGTCTTTGGCAACCTGCCTGAAGGCCGCCAGGTGATCATCGGGCGCAATGCCCTCGGGATGGGTCACCAGCAGCAAGCGACACATGACCGTTTTGCCTCAAACGGGATGCAGGCCGGTGAACCCAAGGGCGACCGATTCGTCGAACCCGTGCATCACGTTGAAGGCCTGAACCGCCTGTCCCGCCGCGCCCTTCATGAGATTGTCGATCGCACTGAGTACGACCAGCCGATTGCTGTCAGGATCCCGTTCAAAGCCGATATCACAAAAATTGGTTCCGCTGAGCAATTTGGGTTCGGGATAGCGGTATATCCCGCTTCGTTCCTTGACGATACGGACAAAGGGTTCCCGATGATACGCTTCGCGATACAGCCCCCAGATCTCCTTTTCGCTCAGTGGCTGATTCAAAAAAACGTGGCACGTAGCCAAAATTCCCCTGACCATCTCGATGGAGGTGGCCGAAAAGGACAGCGTCAAGTCGGTTCCCAGCGTCTGCAGCATTTCTGCAACATGGCGGTGCCCCGTCGGTTTGTACGATCGCACGGCACCGCTTCGCTCGGGATGGTGACTGGCGTCAGTGACGCGGTTTCCGCCCTCGCTGGAACCCGCCTTGACCTCGATCACGACCTGTTCGGCCAGTTTGCGTTTGAATAGGGGGTACAGCGCGAGAATGGTCGCGGTCGCATTGCAACCCGCACCGGCCACCAGACGGGCGTCGCGAAGGGCCTCGCGGTTGATTTCCGGAATGCCGTAGACAAAACGCGGCAGGTACTCGGGGCAAGGATGCGGTTTGCCGTACCACTTTTCGAACGCGAGCGCGTTGTCGAGACGAAAATCACTGCTCAAGTCGATCAGCCGGGGTGCCAGCGACCGATAGGATTCGATGTGGTTCATTGCCTGCCCGTGGGGAAGGCACAAAAACAGCAGGTCACAGGGGACCAGCTCGGCCGTGGTGCAGAACCGGGCGGCGGTGGCCTTGCGAAGATTGGGATGAACCCGGGCGATCGCTTTGCCTGCAAAGCGCTCCGAGGTGACTTGCATGAGTCGCACATGGGGATGGGCCAGTAACAGCCGAAGCAGTTCTCCGCCCCCATAGCCGCTCCCGCCGACGATTGACACACGAACAGAAGGAGGGTGGCTCATTGCAGACGGTTCCCGGGCGGCTTACGGGACTTGCGAGAGCACATGGTCAACCACCCGACCGGGAATATTGACCCCGGTTGTCTCGATACTGTTTCGAAACTCCATGGTATAGTTGACTTCATTGACCCGCAGCCCCCGGTCCGTTTCAAAGAGGTCGACCGCCAGGACACCCCCGCCCACCGCGTTGGCCGCCTGGAGACAGAGATCGGCCAGGGCGGGCGTCACCGGGCAATTGCTGGCCTGTGCACCACGGGCGGTGTTGGTGATCCAGTGATCCGACTGTCGGAAAATGGCCGCGATACAGTGTTCGCCAACGACAAACGCGCGAATATCCCGCCCTTTTTTGTCAACGTGCTTTTGAATAAAAAAGATCGAGTGATGATAGCTGCCGAGCACGGTCTTGTGTTCCAGGATGGTTTCGGCGGCATCCCGGTCATTGATTTTTGACAGCAGTCGCCCCCACGAGCCCACCGCCGGTTTGAGGACCACCGGGTAGCCCAATGCTTCAATGGCCTCCAGCGCGGCGCGTTCGGTAAACGCAATGCGCAGGTCGACCTGGGGGACCTGGTGCTCCTTAAGCGCAATGGCGGTCAGGATTTTGTCACCGCAGGTCAGTGAAACATCATACGTATTGACGCAAGGGACCCCCAGGCTTTGATACACTCTGAGCGCGTGCAACGCCCGGGAATGGTTGATGCTTCTTTCGATGATCACGTCAACGTCCGGTTTTTGGCACAGGTCGAATGCCAGTCCCCGGTCATCGAGCATCACCAGTTCAATATTCGCGCGCCGGTTGAATTCGTTGATCAGCAGTTTTTCTTCTTTCCGGATCAGCGAATGCAAAAAACCGACTTTTATTGTCCCCAATCTTCTTCTGCCTCGGGTGCTTCTTCGAGCATGACCGGGTTGACAGCGATGACTTCAAGCTCGCTGCCGCAGTCATCACATTCCAGCAGTTCACCCTTCACGAGGTCATCGGAAAGGGACAGTGCGCCATCGCACACAGGACATTCGCTCATAACAATTTCTCACTTTGACGTTGTGTGCCGCCGCTCAGTCAACAAAACGGCGGACAGACAACCGGAATGTAACGGTAGTTTGCCCGGTTAACAAGGTGCATCAGCGGCAAATCGTGCGCCCGGTCGCAGGATCGGTGCCATTGCACCGGTGTGCTGGCCGATGACAGAACAGGATAGAAAAATAAATCAAAACCCGTAGAATGCAGCGACAGGCATCACCGAAAACAACAACCTCATGCAACCGGACATTAATTTCGCCTCGTATGGCATCCACACGGTGGCCGACGTGATTTACAACCCCAGCTACGAGGTGCTGTTTGAAGAAGAAACCCGGGACACCCTGGCCGGCCATGAAAGGGGGCGGGTGACGCAGCACGGCGCGGTGGCGGTTGACACCGGCATTTTTACCGGTCGGTCGCCCAACGACAAGTATATCGTTCGTGACGCGGTGACCCGGGACACGGTCTGGTGGTCGGATCAGGGCAACAACGACAATCACCCGTTGTCACAAGCAAACTGGAACGCCCTCAAGGCACTGGTTGCAAACCAGCTGGACGGGAAAAGGCTGTTTGTCGTGGATGCGTTTTGCGGTGCCAATCCGAATACGCGTCTTAGCGTGCGATTTGTCATGGAAGTGGCCTGGCAGGCCCATTTCGTGAAAAACATGTTTATCCGTCCAAAGGCGGCGGAGTTGGCGGCATTTTCGCCTGATTTTGTGGTGCTGAACGGCTCCAAGACGACGAACCGCCACTGGCAGGCGATGGGCATGCATTCGGAAAATTTCGTTGCCTTCAATCTGACGGAGAGAATGCAGCTGATCGGGGGCACCTGGTACGGCGGAGAGATGAAAAAGGGGATGTTCTCAATGATGAATTATCTGCTGCCCCTCAAAGGCATTCCCTCGATGCACTGTTCGGCCAATATGGGGCGCGATGGCCACACGGCGATTTTCTTCGGGCTGTCCGGAACCGGTAAAACCACCTTGTCGACCGACCCCAAGCGGCAGCTTATCGGAGATGATGAGCATGGATGGGACGATGACGGTATTTTCAATTTCGAAGGCGGTTGTTATGCCAAGACCATCGGCTTGAACCCACAGGATGAACCTGATATCCATGGCGCAATCCGACGCGATGCGCTGCTTGAAAATGTCGCCGTCAAGGCCAACGGGGAAGTGGATTTCGACGACAGTTCGAAGACGCAAAATGCACGGGTGTCCTATCCGATCGATCACATCGACAACATTGTCAAGCCGGTTTCCAAGGGAGGCCATGCAACGACCGTGATTTTTCTGTCTGCCGATGCGTTCGGGGTCCTGCCGCCGGTCTCGAAGCTGACGCGCGAGCAGGTACAGTACCACTTTCTTTCCGGTTTCACCGCCAAGCTGGCCGGGACCGAAAGAGGGATCGAGGAACCGACGCCGACGTTTTCCGCCTGCTTTGGTGCGGCCTTCTTGAGCCTCCATCCAACGAAATATGCAACGGAACTGAAAAAAAAGATGGTGCGGTACCATGCCCGGGGTTATCTGGTCAATACCGGATGGAACGGCCACGCACAACGCATCTCGATCCGCGATACGCGCCAGATCATCCACGCCATCTTGGACGGGTCCATTGAAACGGCCGGGTTTGACACCCTGCCTTATTTCAACCTCTCGATCCCACGGTCGCTCAATGGAACGCATCGGGATATTCTGGACCCGCGAAACAGTTATGCCGACAAAGGCGAATGGGATCGCAAGGCGAAGAAGCTGGCCGGATTGTTCATCGAGAATTTCAGGCAATATGAGGATATCGAAGAAGGGCGGAAACTGGCCGTGGCCGGCCCGACCATGGACTGACCGCCGGCTTTGGGCGGTTTTGTACCCAAAGGAACGGTGATGACAACGGGGCGGACACGAATCGAGGCGCGGCCTGCGCGTCATCCAAAAGGCAGTTATAATCGTCGGATGGTGTGGTTGACAGGCCCGATCGAAAACCGGTTGTTCATCGACATTCCAACAATTTACTTCGCCCGGCGGCGGTTGCCGAGCCTGCCCGGCATGATAAGGCCCCGGGCGCATCCGCATGAATGCCACGTGGTCACGGCCACCGCGCCGCTTGTGGCGTTGACCAGGCAGGCAAAACGCAAAACGGCCGATTGGCAGTGTGTCCGTCAACCAAAGAGTAAAAGTGACCCCAACCGATGGATGACCTGATTTTAAAAAACCAGCTTGAGCAGCAGGACAATGGGGTCTATTGTGTGCCGGGAAAGGCGTACCGGGACTTTGGTTACACGGACGGGGAAAGTGTCGAGCAATATCTTGACAAGACCTTTTCAGAGACCACGGATCTTTCGAGTCGATCGGCGTGGTTGCAGGCGAGCATCATTGACTGGCCAACGGAATATCACCTGAGTTCGGCGCGCTCAAGCCTGTTGCGCGGGTTTGATCTCCCGTCGGCCGGCAACGTGCTCGAGCTGGGCTCGGGATGCGGGGCCATTTCCCGCTATCTTGGCGAGCTCGGCCTGACCGTGGATGCCATCGACGGGAGCCTGGTCCGGGCCGATCTGGGCAGGAAACGGTGCCGTGATTTGCCGAATGTGCGGGTCATCAACGCGAATTACAATGATCTTGATTACCCCGAAAAACACTATGACCTGATTTTGTTTGTCGGCGTGATCGAGTATGCCGGTCGATTCAAGCCGGGCTGTGCCTCCAATCAAGACGCGGTGCTCAGCATCCTGAGCCAGGCCGCAGACAGCCTGGCAGCGGACGGTGTGATCCTCATTGCCATCGAAAACCGGCTGGGATTGAAATATATTCTGGGGCATCACGAGGACCATTATAACCAGCGTTATGTCGGGATTCACGGCTATCCGGAGAAAGCGGGCATCGCCACCTACAGTCATCCGGAATGGGAGTCGCTGCTGGCACGGGCCGGATTTTCCGAGTACACCTTCACCTATCCCTTTCCCGACTACAAGGTTCCCCAGGTGTTACTGACCCAGTCGTATCTCGACAACAATCCCCACGCTTTTAATCATCTGGAAAGAATCTTCTCCCGGGATTATACCCATCAGACCCGGCCTTCGAGGGCGGAAATCATCGCCTGGCAGGCGGCCAGCAGCGGCCAATTCCTGCATCTGGTGGCCAACTCCTTTTGTCTCGTGGTGGCCCATAACCGGTCCGCAATCGAGCGCACCGTCGGCTTCGATTTTTGTCATGCGCCGCAACCCGCGAGGCAAAACCGGCATGCGGTCATGACCCGCAAACTCCGTGGTCAGGACCGGGTCACCAAGACGCCGGTTTGCCGCGAGGCGGCGTCGGTCGATGGACTGCAGCAGCGCTTGAGCGAACAACCCTATTTGCGGGGCAACCTGCTGTCGACCGAATGGCTCAGGGCCATTCTGATCCATGACCGGCCCGATGAATTCGAAAAATGGCTGAAAGACTATTATGACTTTCTCGGTCAGCGACAACGGCGCGGACAGGCCCTGTCAATCGACCTGTTACCGCTGAATATCGTGGTCTGCGGTGACGGCGAGTATCAGGTCTTTGACCAGGAATGGGACACCCGCTGGGAGATCACGCGCGACTATGTGCTGTTCAGGGCCCTGTGGGTCTTCATGATCGAGTGCCGACCCTATATTAGGGATTTTCTGAGGCGGCTTGAGGTCGACACGGTGCAGGACTTTATCGAATACGGATTGGGTGTCATCGAGCCGCCCCTGATCGCGCACATGGACGCGTATGTGGCGCAGGAAAGCCACTTCCAGCGGTTGGTGACCGGCAGCGAAAAGGACGCACTCGCCAGGCTCATCAGAACGCCGATCGCCTATTTTGACGAACACGGCCAGGCCTATAACAGTCGCTGCTATTGGTCTGATCGCCCCGGGACGTTTGGCGAATCGGATTATCGGGTGGTCAGTGTTGTGCCGGACCTTGAACCGCAACAGGTCGTCTTTGAACTGCCCGAGCGTGTTGCGGCGCTGTCCGCCCTCAGGCTGTACCCGATGGACACCAAAAACACAAAACAGATCGGCTTTTTCTCGTTGTCGGGCATTGAATTGATCGAGGTCGGGGAAAACACCGAGCGGACACGATGGGCGCTGCACGGGCCGCGGATGATTCAACAGCACAGTCAGAGCAAACACGCCGTATTTGAAAAAATCAACGATATCGAGTGCTGGCTGGTGACCACCGATTTTCCGCAGCTCGAGTTTCATTTCAAGCCGGTGGTCAAGCAGGCGCAAGCGCATCGATTTCGCGTGCGTGTCGATCTGCAGGTCAGCGAATCGAAAGCCTATTTGCGGGCCTACCAGCGGTATCTGTCGGAAAAAAAGCGCAACGATCGATTGAAAAAAAGGCTGACGCTGGCCTTGTTGCCGCAGCGCGGTCTGGGGTGGCTGAAAAAACGGGTTCCCCTGTCCGTGGTGCAGCGAATAAAGGGGTGGGTCGGTCGATAATCGCCCCCCTTTCGTCGGCGGTCGTTCCCAAGGCGCCGCCTCCATAGAGCTCCTTTCGAATTTTCAACATTCAACATGATGACAGCCCAGGAAACCTTCGGTCCACCGCCCTCCGTGACCGTGATTATCGTCAATTTCAACGGCGGGAGGCATATTGAACGGTGCCTGGCGGCGCTGTTCAGGCAGACCGTCCTGCCCGAACAGGTGATCGTGGTCGACAATGACAGCGACGATGGTTCAGCCGAAAAAATTGCCGCCGAGTATCCTCAAATTCGGCTGTTGAGGCAGTCGTCCAATATCGGTTTTGCGGCCGCGAACAACCGGGCACTGGATCATGTCGGCGCCTGCGAGTGGCTTGCCCTGCTGAACCCGGACACCATCCCCAGCCCCGACTGGCTGAAAAATCTGCTGTCGGCGGCGCACGACCATCCCGCGGTTGATGTGTTTTCCAGCAAGCTGCTGATGGCAAAAGACAACCGGTTGCTGGATGGCACCGGCGATGTCCACCATGTCAGCGGTGTCAGCTGGCGGCGCCACCAGGGACTGCCTGACCGGCCTGTTTCCAGTGCGGCGGATCCGATTTTCTCGGCCTGTGCCGCTGCGGCGCTGTATCGGACCGACAAGTTTCGCCAGGTGGGCGGGTTTGACGAACAGTATTTTTGCTACCATGAGGATGTCGACCTGGGGTTCCGGCTGCGACTGGCGGGGTGCGAGTGCCTTTATGTCGAGCAGGCCATGGTCGAGCATGTCGGCTCGGCCATCGCCGGTCATGGCAGTGATTTCACGATCTATCACGGGCATCGGAACCTGGTGTGGACCTATGTCAAGAACATGCCCGGCACCTTGTTCTGGACCTATCTTCCACAACACCTGATTCTCAACCTGGCGACTATTTTCGCCTATTGCATCCAGGGCCGGCCGGGCGTCATCTTGAAAGCCAAATGGGATGCCATCAAGGGGATTCCGGCGGTACTGGCCAAAAGGCGGCGCATCCAGAAAACGAGCACCGCCTCGACGGGCCGTATCCGCGCCAGCCTAGCGAAAGGATTCCTGAAGCCCTATTCGCCCCGCCAGCGTTCCGTGTAGACCGGCTCACGCCGGTGGTCTCGTCCCGCCCGGGACCCAGGCGAAGCCATCCGGCGGAGGCGTTCCCCGGTCGGCCCGGGGGCACGAAATCCGCATGGGCCGTTTACCGCGGTGCGGCCACCGGGTGTGCGTCCCAAGGGGCGCTTTCGCTGGTTGATCCAGTGAAAGGCCATGCTATACCAGCCCCGGGGTTGCCCGTCCCGGGGCACTTCGGATCAAACGCAGTGCGCATGACTTAAGGAGACGGATCCGGGCCAAATACCCGTCCGGGTACCTGGCGGTGCTGATTTTGATGATAAACTCACGACTCGACGCAACGGCATCACTTATGTCTTTTTTCAAGCCAATCATTCAATCGAGGCCCTTGTTGCAACGGTTTGCGCTGCAGGAAATACGCCAGCAGTATGTCGGTTCGGCCCTGGGCATGGTTTGGCAGTTCATCACGCCGTTGATCCTGATTGCGGTTTTTTGGGTGGTTTTCAGTGTGGGTTTCCGGATTCAACCGGAAAGCGGCGTGCCGTTCGTGGTTTGGCTGACCGCCGGCATGGCTGCCTGGTTCTGTTTTGCAGAAGTGGTTTCCGGCAGCGTCCAATGCATCACACAGAGCCCCCACCTGGTCAAGAAAGTGGTGTTTCCGGTACAGACCCTGCCGGTTGTCAAGGTGTTGGTGGCGACCTCCAATCATCTGGTGTTCGGCAGCATTTTGCTGGCGCTCATCCTAATCAATCAACTCCCGATAAGCTGGTATTTTCTCCAGGGGGTGTACTATTTTTTCTGCATGGTCTGCCTTGGCCTGGGATTGGGCTGGATGTTGGCGGCACTCAATGTGTTGAGCCGGGACACGGCCCGACTGACCAGCGTGCTGCTGCAGGTGGGCATGTGGGCCACGCCCATATTATGGGATATCAAGATCCTGCCGGAGCCTTACCGTAGCCTGTTCGCGATCAATCCGATGTACTATGTCGTCCAGGGGTATCGGGATTCGTTCTTGTATGCCACGCCGGTCATCGAGCGGGTCACCGAAAGCGTTGTCTTCTGGTCGATCACCGGCACGATGGTATTGCTTGGCATCTACCTGTTCCGCCGACTGCAACCGCAGTTTGCGGATTTGGTGTGAGACCGGGAGTTGAAGATGCCCGCTGCCTCGTTCGCCATCCGTGTCCGGGATTTGAAAAAGTCGTACCGGCTTTACCCCACGCCCCGAGACCGGCTAAAGGAACTGCTCCATCCGTTCGGGAAACAATACCATACCCCGTTTAATGCCCTCGAAGGCATCAGTTTCGACATCCACCAGGGGGCCGCGATTGGACTGATCGGCCGCAATGGCAGTGGAAAATCGACCCTGTTGCAGTGTCTTTGCGGCGTGGTCACACCGACCGGGGGACAGGTTGAAGTGCAGGGGAAGATTGCCGCACTGCTTGAGCTTGGGGCAGGATTCAATCCGGAGTTTACCGGCCGCGAAAATCTTTATCTCAATGCGGCGATACTCGGATTGAGTCAGCCGGAAATCGAACAGCGACTGGATTCGATTCTCGCGTTTGCCGAGATCGGGCCGTACCTTGATCAACCGCTCAAAACCTATTCCAGTGGGATGTATGTCCGCCTGGCGTTCTCTATCGCCATTCATGTGGACCCGGAGATTCTGATCGTTGATGAAGCCCTGGCCGTGGGCGACAGCGAGTTCCAGGCGAAATGCTTCAACCGGTTTCATCGATTCAGGGAACAGGGGGTCACGATCGTTTTCGTGACCCATGACCTGAACATGGCCACGCGATATTGTGATACCGCCCTATTACTGAGTCACGGGCGACTGGTCGGACAGGGCCCTCCCAAAGACGTGGTGGCACAGTACCGAAAGCTGGAATCGGGTTTCAAGCCGACCGTGCCGATCCGCCCGGACCGTGCCAATGTGCCCCCGGCAGACAGGCTGTCGGAAGACCGCTATGGCAATCACAGGGCGCATATCCGGTGGGCGGCGATCCATGACCGTGACGGCCAGACGGTGACGGTACTGCAGGGCGGTGAGCCCTATCGAATCGAGATGCAGGTCCGCTTTGAAGAGGCTATAGAAAACCCGGTTTTTGCGTATACCATCAAGGATTTGAAGGGGACCGAGATTACCGGGACGAACACCGACTACCATGGGATACAGACCGGACGGTTCGGGCCGGGTGAAGTGGCGCATGTTCGCTTTGAACAGGTCATCCCATTGAGTGCAGGTCGCTATGTGCTCTCCTTGGGCTGTGTTGCCCTGGGCGGCGATCGGGTCGAAGTGCTGGATCGCCGGCACGACATGATCGCCTTTGAGGTGGTGACCGACAGGGCCTGCGTCGGGATTGTTAATCTGGATGCCCGTATTGTGGTGGCGCGCGATCAATCCGATCCGCCCGGCTTGATCCGGTAGACGCGGTCGCGCGGTTGCGTCATCGAAATCTCGCAAGGCGTCGCCCATCGGGTTGCACCCGCGCCCGGTTTTCCGCCTTTTCCCCTTGTTGCGCTGTCCCAAGAGCGGCAAATGGCCTGTTTAATGTTCCGCCATTGATTATAATTTCCATTGCGCATTCAGCGAGGCACCGAAAAGAGGGTGGAGGAGCGATTTGACACAGAAAAATTACAGGCAGGCTGTTCCCGGTTGGGAATCGGCCTGTCTTCGGCGCAGCGTGACTGCATGATGATGCATTTGGACCTGGTCGCCCAGTGGAATAAAAAAATGAACCTGACCGCGATCCGTGACAAGGAAAAAATGGTCGCCCACCATCTGCTTGACTCACTGTCCGTTTGCCGGTTTGTCAAAAAGGAGCGATTGCTGGATATCGGAACGGGGGCCGGATTTCCGGGCCTGCCGCTGGCTATCGTGTGTCCTGAGCTGCACGTGACGTTGCTCGACAGTCGGCGCAAACGCATCGAATTTCTTCGCAATGCCTGCCGGGTGCTGGGCCTGGCCAATGTTTCACTGGTCCATGGCCGGGTTGAGGATTACCGGCCGACGCAGGCGTTCGATACGCTCGCCGCCCGCGCATTTTCCTCGTTATCGGAGCTGCTGGACAAGAGCGCCGCCCTGTTGCGCCCCTCGTGCCGCCTGATTGCGATGAAAGGCAAGCGGCCCGGCGAGGAAATGGCATCGCTGCCCCGGTCACAGCGTCAAACCCTGCGCATTGAGCCAATCCGCGTTCCGTTCCTGCCGGCGCAACGGCATCTGGTCATCATGGACTTTTAACGTGAGGCGCATTGCAATCACCAACCAGAAAGGCGGGGTCGGCAAGACAACGACGGCCATCAATCTGGCCGCCTCGCTGTGCCGCGCCGGCCGCCGGGTGCTGTTGATCGATATCGACCCCCAGGGAAACGCCACGGTCGGCAGCGGGCTGGCGATGCGGAAACTGAGCTCGAGCATTTATGAAATTCTATTGGGACAGCTGCCGGTGGCCGAGGGCATCATCCAGACCGATGCGGGCTATGACCTGCTGCCGGCCCATCCTGACCTGTCTGGAGCCCAAGTTGAAATGACAGCGCTGAGCGACCAGGATTACCGGCTCAAAGCGGCGGTTTCTCAATTGGCAGGACAGTATGATATCGTACTGGTTGATTGTCCTCCTGCGTTGAATGTATTGACAGTGAATGCCCTGACCGCGGCCGATGAAGTGCTTATTCCGGTGCAGACCGAATATTATGCGCTCGAAGGATTGACCAGCCTGGTCGAGACGATCATGTTGATTCGTCAGGGCCTGAACCCGTCGTTGCAGCTACTCGGCATCGTCAGGACCATGTTCGATCGCCGAAACAGCCTGTCTTCTGAAGTGTCGGACCAACTCGACACGCATTTCCCGGACAAGCTGTTTCGCACGGTCATTCCGCGCAATGTCCGATTGGCAGAAGCCCCCAGTTACGGGAAACCGGTGCTGGACTATGACCGTCGATGCGCCGGATCGAAAGCCTATCTGGCACTGGCCAGTGAAGTCCTCAGGAGAAAAGCGACGTGGTCATCAAGCGGCAGCGAGACATGACCCCGAAAAAGAAAACCCGTCTCGGCCGGGGACTCGGCGCCTTGCTTGGGGAGGTACAGACAACGACCCTGTCCGACAGCGCATCCCGCGGGAAAGCGGCACCGTCTCAAGCGCCCCGGGCTGGGCCCACAGACCGTCAGACGGGCTACCGGGAACTGCCGATCGAACTGCTGCAAAGGGGCCGCTATCAGCCCCGGCTGAACATGGACAAAACCGCCTTGGAGGAACTGGCGGAATCCATCCGGGCACAGGGCGTGGTGCAGCCGCTGCTGGTGCGGAGGCTTGGCCCGCAGCGCTATGAAATCATTGCCGGCGAGCGTCGCTGGCGAGGCGCCCAACTGGCCGGTCTGACGAGGGTGCCTGCGGTGGTCAGGGACATTTCGGATCAGGCGGCCATGGCGGTGGGGCTGATCGAAAATATCCAGCGCGAAGACCTCAATGCCATCGACCAGGCAAAGGGGTTTCAGCGGCTGCTTGATGAATTTGGGCTGACACACCAGGAGGTGGCCCAAGCGGTTGGGCGGTCACGGGTGGCGGTCAGCAACCTGGTGCGACTGCTGTCGCTGCATCCGGCGGTCCAGCAGAAAGTGGAAACGGGCGACCTCGACATGGGACATGCCCGTGCCTTGTTGGGTCTGCCGGAACCGCGCCAGGCGGCGGCGGCGGACACGGTCATTGCCAAGGGACTGTCGGTGAGGAAAACCGAACGGCTGGTCAAGCAGCTGCTGAAAACCACGGCAAGTCCCCCGCAAACGGTCGATCGGGGCGCCGACATTGTCCGTCTGGAAGAAGAACTGTCCGGTCGAATCAGCGCCAAGGTTGAAATCCGGCACCGGTCGAACAAGGGCCAGCTCGTGATTCACTATCATTCGCTGGATGAGCTTGACGGCATCTTGGAGCGGATCCAATAGGCCCCCGGCAACCTGCGGGGATGAGTGGACAAGGCCCCTTGAAAAAACAGACGGTCAAATCAACGCCATGACGCCAGCAACGCCAATTGCCCGGGCGTGGTTGACCGTGACCGATGGTTGATCATATAATCCGCCCGCGCTGAATATGGTGGATAGGAGGTCGCACAAACCCCCGATGGTTCCCGGCGAAGCGCGCTTTGGGCAACAGGTCAGACGGGTTTTGCGATGGCAGTTGCTGTTCATGATTGCGACGCAGGGTCTGATTGTGGCTGGTTATTCGGTGGCCTTTGCCAACGCGGTTGATGCGGACACCTTGTGGTCGGCGCTCAAGGCAACGGGTTATGGTGGCCTGCTGGGGATGCTCAATACCGTGCTGTCGGCAAGAAGTGTCCGAAAATCGAGCCGCGCTGTGATAGAATCACCGAACCGGGCGCTGTTACCGGTTTTCGCCGGGTTGGTGAACAAGCTGGTGATCGTTGGCGGCGGGATGGCCGTGGGTATGATTGTGGCGGCGTTGATGCCGTTGTTCGTTGTGATTGGTTATGTGGTTGTTCAGATTGCGTTTGTCTGGGCCAGTGCCCGGTCGAGCGACTGATCAACGGATATTTTACTTTTTGAAACAAGGCGATGGCATCCTCAGGAACGATCACATCAGGTGAGTATATCACCCATCACCTGACCAACCTGACCTTTGGTCCCAAAGCCGACGGGTCATGGGGCATCGCCCACTCGGCGGCAGAGATTGCCGAGATGGGTTTTTGGGCGATCCATGTCGACAGCCTGTTCTGGTCGTTCAGCCTGGGGGCGCTGTTTGTCGTTTTCTTTGCCGCGATCGCCCGACGGGTCACCGCCGGCATACCGGGCACCACCCAGGGGTTTGTCGAGATACTGATTGAATTCGTCGACGAAAATGTTCGCGGCTCGTTTTCCGGAAAGAATGATCTGATTGCACCGATGGCACTGACCATTTTCTGCTGGATATTCCTGATGAACCTCATGGATTTGATCCCGGTTGACCTGATTCCGCATGCACTGGCGCTGATCGGCGTGCCCTATCAGAAGGTCGTTCCGACGACCGACCCCAACGTGACCTTCGGTATGTCGATCGGGGTCTTTTTGCTGATGATCTACTACAGCGTGAAAATCAAGGGGATTGGCGGCTTTGCGGCCGAATTGACCATGATCCCGTTCGAATCCAAGAACCCGTTGATGAAAGCGGTCTTTTTGCCGATCAATCTGGTGCTCGAAGGCGTCGGGTTGCTGGCGAAGCCGGTTTCGCACTCATTGCGCCTGTTTGGCAATTTGTATGCAGGTGAGATGATCTTCATTCTGATCTCATTGATGTTCGGCTCGAGTATTCTGTTGTCGATTTCCGGCGGAATACTGCAGTTTGTGTGGGCTGTTTTTCATATTCTGGTCATTACCTTGCAGGCATTCATCTTCATGGTACTGACGATCGTGTATATGGACATGGCGCATTCACACCACTAGGGCCGGTCCCGTATCAATCAGGTCAGAACCGTTTTCACTGTCAATTTAACTTTATCCACCCTTTATTTTCGGAGAATAAGATGGAAGTAGCACTCTTTTATATCGCGGGCGCAATCATGATGGGACTCGGTGCCGCAGGTGCGGCCGTCGGCATCGGCAGCCTGGGCGGCCGTTTCATTGAAGGCGCCGCCCGCCAGCCGGAATTGATCCCGATGCTTCGAACCCAGTTCTTCATCGTCATGGGCCTGGTTGATGCGGTGCCCATGATTGCGGTCGGTATCTCGATGTACGTCCTGTTCGTTGTTGCGCCGGGGGCGGCCTAGACCATGATCCCGGTGGCAACCTGCCTGCCGACGCACGGCGATCAACGAATTAACGCATAGAAGGTCCAGCAAAATGAATATTAATGTCACGCTGTTTTACCAGATGATATTTTTCATTTTGTTTGTCTGGTTTACCAAAAGGTTTGTCTGGTCACCGCTCATCGGGGCCATTCATGCCCGGCGCACGACCATCGCGGATGGTCTGGCGGCCGCGGAAAAAGGCCAGCAAGCAGAAGAAGAAGGTCACAAAAAAGCAGAGCAGTTCGTTTCCCAAGCCAAGGAACAGGCCAGTGAAATTATCAGCAAGGCGGAGAAACAGGGCGCTGAATTGGTTGAGGAAGCGCGCAATACGGCGAAGGACGAAGGCGAGCGTATTTTGAGTGCGGCCCGCGGTGAAATCGAGACCGAGGTGAACAAGGCCAAAGAATCACTGCGTACCCAGGTGAGCGAACTGGCGGTTGCCGGGGCGCAACAGATCCTTCAAAAGGAAGTGGATGCCAAGGTCCATGCCGAGCTGTTGGATCGACTGGCCGCCAAGCTGTGATCCGTTCGGATTGAAGAGGGCGTATTAACATGGCGGACACACAGAACATAGCACGGCCGTATGCCGAGGCCGTTTTTTCGCTGGCCCAGGAGCAGGACAATCTGGCCGGTTGGGGAGACGCGATCGATTTTCTTGCCACCGTGGCCGGTGAGCGGTCAATCCAGCGGCTGATCAATGATCCGCGGGTTTCGGCCGCGCAGCTCGAGCAACTGGTGCTTGACCTCTGCGGTGCCGCAGGGATGGAGCCACAGGTCACCAATCTGGTGAAGCTGCTGGTCCGCAATGCGCGGCTCAGCGCCTTGCCGGACATCGCCCGGGCCTATGCCGCCCGCCGGGCGGAAGCGGAACGGGTGATCGAAGCGACCATGACGACCGCCAGCGAGCTGGATGGCAATCAACAGCAGCAGTTTGTGGACGTGCTGCAAAACCGGCTGGGACGGTCGGTCAAACTTGAATTTGAGGTGGACCCCGAATTGATCGGCGGGGCCGTTATCCGTGCAGGCGACTGGGTCATTGACGGCTCGGTCAGGGCACAGCTGGGTCAACTTGTGGGGGCGCTGGCGGCGTAGCCAATCAGATCTAATTTAGAGGAATACAAATACCATGACCATTCAATTGAATCCTTCCGAGATCAGCGAACTGATCAAGGACCGAATCAAGCATTTTGAATCGGAGGCCGAGGCCCGTACCGAGGGAACGATCGTGATGTTGACCGATGGTATCGCGCGGATCCATGGTTTGAGCGAGGCGATGCAAGGTGAAATGCTTGAATTCGAGGGGGACACCTATGGTCTGGCATTGAACCTGGAGCAGGATTCCGTCGGGGCGGTCATCCTGGGCGACTACAAGCACCTGAAAGAGGGCGACACGGTCAAATGCACCGGGCGCATCCTGGAAGTGCCGATCGGTGAGGGGTTGCTCGGTCGGGTGGTCGATTCCCTGGGCAAGCCGATTGACGGAAAAGGGCCGGTCGAGTATGCCGGTGTGTCGCCGATCGAGAAAGTGGCTCCGGGCGTCATTGCGCGCAAGTCGGTTGACCAGCCGGTCCAAATCGGGCTCAAATCGATTGACTCGATGGTGCCCATCGGCCGCGGACAGCGCGAACTGATCATTGGTGACCGCCAGACAGGCAAAACCGCGGTCGCGGTGGACGCGATCATCAACCAGAAGGGCACCGGCATCAAGTGTATCTATGTCGCCGTGGGCCAAAAGGCGTCCAGCATCGCCTCCGTGGTCAGAAAGCTTGAGGAGCACGGGGCGATGGAGCATACCATCATTGTGGCCGCGGCCGCCTCCAACTCGGCGGCAGAGCAGTTCATTGCACCGTACGCCGGGTGCACCATGGGGGAATACTTCCGCGACAAGGGGGAGGATGCACTGATCATTTATGACGATCTGACCAAGCAGGCCTGGGCCTATCGTCAGATCTCGCTGCTGCTGAGACGACCGCCCGGACGGGAGGCCTACCCGGGCGACGTGTTCTACCTGCACTCACGGTTATTGGAGCGTGCCGCGCGGATCAATGAAGACGAGGTGGCGAAACGGACCAACGGCGAGGTCACCGGGCAAACCGGTTCATTGACCGCGCTGCCGATCATCGAAACCCAGGCCGGTGACGTGTCGGCTTTCGTGCCGACCAACGTCATCTCGATTACCGACGGACAGATTTTCCTTGAAACGGACCTGTTCAACGCGGGTATCCGGCCGGCGATCAATGCCGGGCTGTCGGTTTCGCGGGTCGGCGGAGCCGCGCAGACCCCGATCATCAAGAAGCTGGGCGGCGGGATCCGTCTTGCACTGGCCCAGTATCGCGAGCTGGCCGCGTTTTCACAGTTCGCCTCGGACCTTGACGAAGCGACCCGGAAACAGCTGGAACGGGGGGAACGGATCATGGAACTGATGAAACAGCCCCAGTACCAGCCGATGTCGGTGGCTGAAATGGCGCTGTCGCTGTTTGCCGGCAATGAAGGGGCGCTGGATGATGTCGAGGTCGCCAAAGTGGTCGAGTTCGAACAGGCGATGCAGACGTATATCAAATCCAATTATGGTGACCTGATCGACCAGATCAATCGGGACTGTGCTTACAGCGAGGAGGTCATCGCCGCACTGCGTGAGGCGGTTGAGGATTTCAAGAAAAACGGCAGCTGGTAAACCAGTGGTTGACATATTTTTACGATAGGGTATTTCGAAGGTGGCCGGCGCAAAAGAAATCCGCAATCAGATAAAGAGCATTGGCAGTACACGCAAGATCACCAAGGCGATGGAAATGGTGGCGGCCAGCAAGATGCGGCGTGCCCAAGACCGCATGCGGGCGGCGCGGCCGTATGCCGCGAAGATGCGCACGGTGGTGTCCCATCTGGCCCATGCCCATGCGGAATACAAGCACCCCTACAGTCTCGAACGCGAAGCAAAGGCGGTCGGCTATATCGTGGTGTCGAGTGACCGGGGGCTGTGCGGCGGACTGAATGTCAATCTTTTTCGCAAGGCGGTGTACGACATGTCGGTGTGGCATGACAAGGGGGTTCACGTCAGCGTGGCGGTGATCGGCAAAAAGGCCAGTGGATTTTTCAAGCGGTTTCGCGCCGAAGTGATCAGTGAAGCGACCGACCTGGGTGATTCGCCGCAGCTGGAAGAACTGATCGGTGCGGTCAAGGTCATGCTCGATGCGTATATGGAAGGCCGCATTGACCGGCTGTTCGTGGTGAGCAACGAGTTTGTCAACACCATGACGCAAAGGCCGGCGGTGGAACAGCTGATTCCCATTCAACCCCATCAGCAAGCCGGCGACGAAGACAAAATGAGCCACTACTGGGATTACATCTATGAGCCGGATGCGCAGCATGTGATTGACCAGTTGATGTCGCGATATATCGAGTCCCTGGTGTACCAGGCGGTCGCGGAAAATGTGGCCTGCGAGCAGTCTGCGCGCATGGTGGCGATGAAAGCGGCGACCGACAATGCCGGGAAGCTGATTGACGAATTACAGCTGGTCTACAACAAGGCCCGGCAGGCCGCGATTACCCAGGAGCTGTCGGAAATAGTCAGTGGTGCAGCGGCCGTGTAAGGCGGATGGGGCGGCACCCGGTGTTTTGAATGAAATTGAATATTAAATAGAGGATTTTCGAACCATGAGTTCTGGAAATATCGTAGAAATTATAGGCGCAGTGGTTGACGTTAAATTCTCCCGGAACAGTGTTCCCAAGACCTATGATGCCTTAAAAGTCGAGGGCGATGGGCTGACGCTGGAAGTCCAGCAGCAAATGGGAGACGGCGTGGTGCGCTGCATTGCCATGGGCTCGTCTGACGGGTTGCGCCGGGGGATCAGTGTCACCAATACGGGCGAGGCCATTTCGGTGCCGGTCGGCGCCGGTACGCTGGGGCGTATCATGGATGTGCTCGGTGATCCGGTGGATGAGGCCGGCGAAGTCAAGACCGAGATCAAAATGCCGATTCATCGGCCGGCACCGACGTACGAAGAACAGGCGGCCAGTGTGGACCTGCTGGAAACCGGGATCAAGGTGATTGACCTGATCATGCCGATTGCCAAGGGCGGGAAAATCGGTCTGTTCGGCGGCGCCGGCGTCGGCAAGACGGTCACCCTGCTCGAATTGATCAACAATATTGCCACGGCCCACAGCGGGCTGTCGGTTTTTGCGGGGGTTGGTGAGCGGACCCGGGAAGGGAACGACTTTTATCATGAAATGACCGAAGCGGGCGTGCTGGACAAGGTGGCGATGGTTTACGGACAGATGAACGAGCCGCCCGGCAACCGGTTGCGCGTTGCCCTGACCGGGCTGACCATGGCGGAGTATTTCCGCGATGAAGGACGCGACGTGTTGATGTTCATTGACAATATCTACCGCTACACGCTGGCCGGAACGGAAGTCTCCGCGCTGTTGGGCCGCATGCCGTCGGCGGTGGGCTACCAGCCCACGCTGGCCGACGAAATGGGAATTCTGCAAGAACGCATCACGTCGACCAAAACGGGGTCCATTACCTCTTTCCAGGCGGTGTACGTGCCGGCCGATGACTTGACCGATCCGTCGCCGGCGACGACCTTTGCGCACCTCGATGCAACACTGGTATTGTCCCGGCAAGTGGCCGAGCTGGGGATCTATCCGGCGGTCGACCCGCTGGATTCGACCTCGCGCCAACTCGACCCGCTGGTGATCGGCAAAAAACATTATGAGACCGCCCGTGCGGTGCAAGGGACCTTGCAGCGGTACAAGGAGTTGCAGGATATCATTGCCATTTTGGGGATGGATGAGTTGTCGGAAGAGGACAAGCAGGCGGTCGGTCGTGCGCGCCGTATCCAGCGGTTCTTGTCACAACCGTTTACCGTGGCGGAAGGCTTTACCGGGGCGCCCGGCAAATACGTGGCGCTGAAAGACACCATCGCGGCCTTCGAGGGGATCGTCAATGGCGACTATGACCACTTGCCGGAACAGGCGTTCTATATGGTCGGCGGCATTGAAGAGGCCATTGAAAAAGCGAAAGAGATGGGCTAGGCCCATTGCGTCGAGGCAACCCAAACGGACAATCCCATGCGCAGTGTTCAAGTTGATATCGTCAGTGCCGAAGAAGAAATCTGGTCCGGTCAGGGGACCATGGTCTTTGCGCCCGGCGAGGTCGGTGAGCTCGGCATCGCGCCGGGGCATACGCCGCTGATTACCCGGCTGAACCCGGGGGATGTGCGGGTCGCCCAGGACAATGAGGAGGAAAAGGTTTTTTTCATCTCCGGAGGCATGCTGGAGGTTCAACCCCATGTGGTGACCATCCTGTCGGACACGGCGATAAGAGGCCAGGATCTTGACGAGGCCTCTGTCATGGAAGCGAAAAAGAAAGCGGAGGAGGCACTGAAGGACAGTGCCGCCGAAATGGACTATGCTCAGGCCAAGGCGGAATTGGCCAATGCGATCGCTCAACTGCGCACCATTGAGAAGCTGCGCAAGGTGAAAAAATAGACGGAATCTTGGCGTGAGAAAGCGCCGATCGGCGAAAAAAAGAAAGTCGTTTCAGGGTTACGCGCTCAACCGGCGAAGTGGTTTGACGGGGTAACGGCTAAAGTGAGGTCAATGTGTGCCCCCTGGCCGCGTGCTCAGGTCATCAATCGGGGACGACTCCACCAGACGACAGATAACCTCTGAATCAATCGCTCCGTTTGCATATTCGACCACCGCTTCTCGCCGACATTCCCAGCGACTGCCGGGTGGTTGGCTTTCGTCATATTCCAGTGCCCCGTTATTTTCGATTATTCGGGGCAATTCAACCTCAAGTATCGGGATGGTTTTTCCCATATCATCAACAACCGGGTAGTGATCATTGGGCGAGCACACTTCAATCGGGGGTTCAACAAGCGGCCTGGGTAGGGTATGGCCGGTCAGTAACCAACCGGCAAGGACAATCACCAATAATTTTTGCATGGCTTCAGTCGCCACCGCCAGGGGAGGGAATCCCAATGGATGGCGACGCGTGGCGACAGGGGGGGTTGAGGAGGATCGATGATCAAGTCGTCCGGGGGAATTCCTTGATATAGACATCCTGTTTGGAAAAGGGAATTTCCAGATGGGCCTTTTTGAATTCGTTATAGATCGCGGAGAGGAGCTGGTCGGTCACGCCACCGCGCTGTGAGGGGTGTTCAACCCAGCACAGCAATTCAAAGTCCAGGCTGGAGGGTCCGAACTGGCGAAAGCGGACCCGGGCTTCGGGTTCGGCGCAGACATTTTCATTTTGTGTGGCGACCTCAAGGAGGATGGATTTAACCTGTTCCACATCGGCGCCATAGGCCGCCCCAACCGGGATACGAATCCGGAATTTCGCATAGGGACCGCCCGACTGGTTGACAATCTTGGTGTTGCCCATAATGGAGTTGGGAATGGTCAGTTCGACATCATCACGTGTCAGCATGCGGGTACTGCGAATGCCGATTTCCGTAATCTCTCCGCGTTCGCCGGTATCAAGCACCACATAATCACCAATCTTGTACGGGGCATCGGCCAGGATAAAGATGCCGGCAATGAAGTTGGACAGGGTGTCCTTAGAGGCAAATCCGACGGCAATCCCGACCACCCCTGCCGAAGCCAGCCAGGCGGTCATGTTGATTCCCCAGGTTTGAAAGCCGAGGTAAATCGCCAGCCCGGCGACGATGATGATCGCCAGATTTTCAAAAAGCGGCAAAGACTGGGGATGAACCAGCTTGATGTTGTTCTGATTGCGGGCCGAGGCTCTTAGGATGATTTTCGACAGGCGAATGAGGAAGATCATCCAGATGATGATATTGGCGGTCTTGAGCAGCGAGACAACAATGGATTTGAACGTGTCACTGAAAGGGGTCGTGGATAGGGCAATGGTCAGCCCCACCATCAAGATGGAATAGAAAACAGGGGGTCGAACGATCGACACGATTTCGTTGTCGACGGTGAACTGCGTTCGACGGGCGATCTTAAGGCCGATCAGCTTGAGGATCGCGGTCAGCACATAGGCCGCCAAAAAGGCGCTGACCGCAATGATAGAGGCCTGTACCAAAGGCTGGTCTTTGAAAATGCTGAGAAAGGCCAGTACCTGTTGCTCAAACGATTGCACGACGTTTCTCAGGTCGGGTTGGGCAGGCTGACCGGCACGGCGGTCGGATCAGTACCGGGGCTGACGGGCTGTTGGTTCATGCCGTCAGCACGCTGTCCGGAGGCTCCGGCCGCGCAAGACCGTCATGCGAGATCCTTGCGCGGCAGTCGTGTGAGCAGACTGGAAGTGTCATAGCGGTTCCCTCCGGCCTGCTGCACTTCGCGGTAATACCCGTCGACGATGCGGGTGACGGGCAGTGCAGACCCGTTTCGCTCGGATTCGGCGAAACACAGGCCGAGGTCCTTGACCATCCAGTCGACGGCGAACCCGAATTCGAACTGGTTGGCAATCATGGTCTCGGGTCGGTTGTCCATTTGCCACGACTGGGCCGCCCCCTTGGAGATGACATCAAACACCAGCGTGGGATCCAGGCCGGCATTGATGGCGAAGGCCACCCCTTCAGACAACCCCTGAACCAATCCGGCGATACAAATCTGATTGACCATTTTGGTCAATTGGCCCGCACCGGGCTCGCCCATGAGCTTGGCGGCCCGGGCATAGCTGTCGATGAACGGTTTGGCGCGCTCGAAAACCGCCTGATCGCCACCGATCATGACCGTCAACACCCCGTTTTCCGCCCCCGCCTGTCCGCCGGAGACCGGCGCATCGAGAAAATCAAACCCCCGTTCTGTGGCGACGGCATACAGTTCCCGGGCAATATCCGCCGAGGCGGTGGTATGGTCAACGAATATCGCGTTTTCCTTCATCTGTTGAAAGGCACCCTCTGCCCCGGTGGTGATGCTTCGCAGATCATCGTCGTTGCCGACACAGGAAAAGACGATGTCAGCCCCGGACACCGCTTCGGCCGGCGTCGGCGCGAAACGGCCGCCATGTTGCGCGACCCATGCTTCGGCTTTTGAGACGGTTCGGTTATAAACACACAGCTCATGACCCTGACGGGCAAGATGGCCTGCCATGGGATATCCCATGACACCGAGACCGAGAAAACAGACGGTTGGATTGTTCATGTCCTATTCACTATATTGTCTAATGTGTTGCCGGCGTTTCATTACCCCGTGACCCCGTGGGCGTCGGACAATTTAAGCCGGTCGGCGTATTTTATCCCAAAATGGGCAAAACCAAAAAGCAAAGCCATCAGAAATGGCAACGGATCACTTTATCCGTTGTATCATGACCAGGGCCAAAACAAGAAAGGCAAGCATGGGGACGGTGGCCCCCAGCAGGGGGGGCAACCCGAGCGCCAGCACGACATACCCCAGACTTTTGTTGACCACATGGTAGCACAGACCCAACATGATGCCGATGAAAAGGTGCCGCCCCAGTGTGCCGGAGCGGATGTTGGCAAAAACAAAGGGGATGGCCAGGATGACCATGACCGCGGTGGAAAACGGCAGCATCAACTTGTCCCAGAACGCCAGTTCATAGGTATCGGTTTTTTGATGATTGGCTTTCAGGTGGGTGATATAACGGCCCAGTTGCCAGAAGGACATCTGTTCGGGCTTGATCAGAAAGACGGTCAGCACTTGCGGGGTGACATTAAGCGCCCATTTTGAGGCCTTGGAGTGAATGGTTTCAGCATGACCGTCCAGATTGAACAATGTTTGCCTGACATCGTTGAGCACCCAGAAGTCGTCCCTGAATTCCCCGTTTCTGGCGGAGACCTGGGAGCGTAATTTCCGGGCGGCGTCGAACTCGAAAATATTGACCTTCAGCAAGGTGAGATCCGGAAGCACCTCTTCGATATTGATATAGCTCCCCGCGTCACGCATCCAAAACCCGAACTCCCCATATTGATTGATGTTCTCTTGCAGGGCAACCACTTTGCTGCGTTGTGCCCGGTTCTCGGTATAAGGCGCAACGAACTCGCCGACAACAATGGCGACAACGGCAAACAGCCCCCCGACTTTGAGTGCGGCGGCGGTGATCTGCAACAGCGAAACACCGCTTGCACGCATCGCGATCAGCTCTGAATCATGCGCCAGCAGCGACAGTCCGGTGATGGTCCCGAGCAGGGCGGCCATTGGAAACAGCTCGTAGGCCGTTTGCGGGATGGTCAGTCCGACGTAGGCAATGACCGATGCCAGGTCGTAGCTGCCCTTGCCGAGATGACTGATCTGGTCGAGAAAATTAACAAAGGTGAACAGTCCCAACAACACCAGCATGACGATCGCCATGTAGCGGACAATGACTTTTCCAAGGTATCGGTCCAGCAGGGTCATTTATCAAAACCTCGGAAACAGCGGCCTGTTTTCACAACGCTGGTGAAACAGGTACATCGCCAGGATGAGAAACAGCCCATGGACGATCCACAGCGTCACATGCGGATTCGCGGTGCCGCGGGTAATGAGCGCCAGGCAGAACCCCAACACGTTGGAATAGGCAAAATAGATCAGCAAGGCGATGGCCATCGACGGAATGCGCTTTTTCCGGTTGGAGATGGAGGAGAATGAAAGGGCATACAGCATGAGAATCGGCAGCATGACAATCTTGGCCAATCGCCAATGGAATTCACCGATCGAGGCCCGATGGTTATCCCTCAGCAATGTCAGGGTTGACCGCGCCTTGATCGGCACCCGGTAGTGGTTTTGGGCACGCTGTTTCAGGCGCAGCGCGTAGGATTCGAAATGGGTCACCTCATATTCTCCATTATCCGCGTTGACCCGGTATTGAACCCCGTTGTTGAGCACCAGGAACTCATCATCGGTGTTGGGGTCGACCCGCTTGTGCCCGCTGTCGGCCACCAGGATATCGGTGTTTTGATGGTGGTCATTGGACACAAAGATGCCTTGAAGCGTATCCGTTGTGCGGTCATTTTGTTCAATAAAATAGACACCGTTCCCGCCATCGGTTTCCGTAAAGACGCCCGGAATCAGTCCCGAGATATCCACCTCATTGTGAAAGCGGTGCTCCATTGAGCGGCCGATCTCGGCAGACAGGGGTGACAGGTAAAGGGAAAAGGCCATGACAATCGAGCCGACGATCGTGGCCAATATCATGGCCGGCCTGACGAATTCCCGTATGCTGATCCCGCAAGCGGTAATCACGGTGAGTTCGCTGTCGCGGACCCACCGTCCGATGACCAGCAAGGTGGAGACGTACAGCACCAGCGGGATCAGGATGTCCAGATAGGTGATCATTTTCAACGCCAGCAAAAGCAGCACGCTGTCGATCGGGATATCACCTTCGGCCGCCTCGCGCAGAAATCCCACCAGTCGGATCACCAGGAAGATCGAAAACAGGATGGCCGTCACCGCACTGCAGGTTTTCAGTATCTCCTTGATGAAAGCGCGATGAATAATCACAAAGCGCCATTCCCCCCGCAAATTCCTGACGGGACGCGGAAAATGAGTGAATTAGAGGGATACCCGGCCAAAATCCCTTGATATAATGGGCCGCTTTGGGGCCGGGAACTGAAGGGGTTTTTCTCAAAGAGACGAGCGACAGCCCGCGTTATTTGAAGGACAAGATGACTGCGTTGCAACCATGTGACCATGAGGGGGGCACCAGTCAGGCTCATTGCGCATTAAGAAAATCGAATGATCGGAGTACCTATGGAATTTTCAGCAAAAACCATTGATGTTGTAAAGCGCGCATCACCCTGCCTGGTTTTGGGTGTCCACAAGGCGGATCCCCCGGTGTTGGCCCGGTCGGGGCAGCGGATTGACCAGGCGAGCCAAAACGAGTTGAGTCGATTGCTGTCGCTGGGTGATTTCGATGCCACCGTGGGTTCTACTCAAATGCTTTACCGTCTCTCCGGGATCAAATCACAAAGAGTGCTGTTGGTCGGTCTGGGTACACCCGACGATTTTACCCCATCCGTCGTTCGACGTGCAGCAAAATCGGCGGCCATGACCCTGAATCGGCTGTCGGTCGAGGCGGCCCATTTCACGTTGCTCGATTCATGTTCAGCCAAGCGCATCTACCGGTTCGGGCGCAGTGTCATCGAGGGGATCGGCGAGGCGCTGTACCGCTATGACGAAACGCTGAGTGAAAAGCGCCCGGTTCGGCTGAACCGTGTCACCCTGGTCGTGACCCGGTCGCAGCTGGACCAGGCGCAGGCCGCGGTCCGTCATGGACAGGCCCTGGTCAACGGGATTGGCCTGACCAAGACCTTGTCCAATTTGCCGGGTAATATATGCACCCCCGGTTACCTCGCCCGCGAGGCACAAAAGCTGCAGCAGTCCCACCCGATCAAAACGACGGTGCTCGATGAGGCGGCGATGAAACGCAAAAAAATGGGGGCGCTGCTGTCGGTGTCCCGGGGCAGCCGGGAACCGGCCAAACTGATCGTGATGGAATACCACGGCGGCAACCAGGGCGACCCACCGGTGGCGCTGGTCGGCAAGGGGCTGACCTTCGATGCCGGTGGCATCTCAATCAAGCCCGCGGCGGCGATGGATGAAATGAAATTTGACATGTGTGGCGGGGCCAGCGTGTTCGGCGTGATCCGGGCCATTGCGGAAATGGAGCTCCGGCTCAATGTGGTCGGCATCATCCCCTCGAGTGAAAACCTGCCTGACGGGGCGGCCAACAAGCCCGGTGATATCGTGACCAGCATGTCGGGCACCACCATTGAGGTGTTGAATACCGATGCCGAGGGGCGACTGATTCTGTGCGATGCGCTGACCTATACGGAAAAATTCAAGCCGGCCTGCGTGATCGATATTGCGACTTTGACCGGTGCCTGCGTGATCGCGCTGGGAGCCCATGCGAGTGGCCTGTTCAGCAATTGCGATGCGCTGGCAGAGGAATTGTTCAGGGCTGGCGAGGCGAGCGGTGACCGTGCCTGGAAGCTGCCGGTGTGGGAGAGTTATACGCGCCAGCTCAAGAGCAATTTCGCGGATTTGGCGAACATCGGTGGCAAAGGGGCCGGGGCGGTGACCGCCGCGTGTTTTCTCAAGCATTTCGCCCGTCAGTTCGACTGGGCCCATCTGGATATTGCCGGCACCGCGTGGCACTCGGGCAGCGACAAGGGGGCGACCGGCCGCCCGGTGTCGCTGCTAGTGGAGTTCCTGCTCGGGCGAAGCGGGGAGCCACTGCATGACTGACCAGGTGGATTTCTACCTGCTGCGCCAGCCACACAGCGGCGCCAAGTTGCAGTACGCCTGTCGCCTGGTCAACAAGGCGTATCAGCAGGGCATGACGGTGTATCTGCAAACCGCGACAACGCAGCACAGCCGGGAGCTTGACCAGCTGCTTTGGACGTTTGCGCAGGAAAGTTTTGTTCCCCATGCGGTGCGCCATGGCGAGACCGACTGGGCCCGGTTTCCGGTACAGATCGGCGAGCGGGACTGCGATACGCCGGCCATTGCGCTGCTGCTTTCGCTGACCGATGACGTGCCGCCCAATTATCAGGATTACCGACGGGTTGCCGACCTCGTGGCCAACGACCCGCAGGAAAAGGCGCGCGGCCGGGTACGGTTCAGGCAGTACCGCCAAGGCGGCATCAAACCCAGGGCGCACCACCTTTGAACCCCTTGGCTGGCGATATCCCCTCCTTAATATTGCGCCTCTTATTGACACCGGCGTTCGTTTTGTGAGATGACATTGGCAAAAGACTACAACCCCCGCGAGATGGAGTCGCGCTGGTACACCTACTGGGAAGAGAACGGCTATTTTTCGCCGGATGCGGCTGTGGCTGACGCGCCGCCGTACTGCATCATGATTCCGCCGCCCAATGTCACCGGCAGCCTGCATATGGGCCACGCGTTTCAAGACACCATCATGGATGCGCTGATCCGGTATCACCGGATGAAGGGGTGTCGCACCTTGTGGCAGCCCGGGATGGACCATGCGGGGATCGCGACACAGATGGTGGTGGAAAGGCTGATCAATGCGCAGGGAACGAATCGCCACGACTATGGCCGTGAACGGTTCATCGAGAAAGTGTGGCAATGGAAAGCGCAATCGGGCGGGGTCATCGCGCACCAGTTAAGACGAATGGGGGCCTCGCCTGATTGGGCGCATGAGCGGTTCACCATGGATCAAGGGCTCAGTGAGGCGGTCAACGAGGTGTTCATCCGGTTATACGATGACGGGATCATCTATCGCGGCCAGCGGTTGGTGAACTGGGATCCGGTGTTGCATACCGCACTGTCGGATCTGGAGGTGTTGTCCGAAGAGGAATCCGGTTACCTGTGGCACCTGCGCTATCCGTTGGTCGGGGAAAAGGGGTTTGTCGTGGTGGCGACGACGCGCCCTGAAACGATGCTGGGCGATAGCGCGGTGGCCGTTCACCCGAACGACGAGCGCTACCGCGAGCGGATCGGACAATCGGTTCATCTGCCGCTGACCGGGCGCACGATACCGATTATTGCGGACGACCATGTCGATCCGTCGTTCGGCTCCGGCTGTCTCAAGATCACCCCGGCCCACGATTTCAACGACTACCAGGTGTGGCAGCGCCACCGCCACCGCGACGCCTTCAAGGCTCAGCCGCATGGCGGCCTGATCAACGTGTTGACCCAGAGCGCCTCGATTCGCGAAAACATCGACCACGAGGCGGTCAATGAGGGGGCGCTGATTCCCCAGTGCTATGTCGGGCTCGACCGGTTCGAGGCCCGCCAGCGGATTGTGCAGGACCTCAAGGACCGGGCCTTGCTGGAAAAAACGGTTGAGCATCGACTGATGATCCCCCGGGGCGACCGCTCCAATGCCGTGGTGGAACCCTATCTGACCGACCAGTGGTATGTGGACCTGACCACCGAGGTGCAGCCGGACGGCCGTCCCGGAGGCAAGGCCTGCATTACCGACCCCGCGATCAACGCGGTTCGCGAGGGCCGCATCCGGTTTGTCCCGGAGAACTGGAGCCGAACCTACTTTCAATGGCTTGAAAATGTCGAGGACTGGTGCATTTCCAGGCAAATATGGTGGGGACACCGCATCCCGGCGTGGTATGACGCCGAGGGCCGGATTTATGTCGGCAAGGACGAGGCGGCTGTCCGGGAGAAATATGCCCTCGACGCGGCATTGGTGCTGCATCAGGACGAGGACGTGCTGGACACCTGGTTCAGTTCCGCCCTGTGGCCGTTTTCGACCCTCGGCTGGCCGCAGCGGACCGACCGGCTGGCGACGTTTTATCCCACTAGCGTGCTGGTGACCGGCTTTGATATCATTTTCTTCTGGGTTGCCAGAATGATCATGATGGGGACCCGGTTCATGGAAGACGTGCCGTTCAAGGAAGTGTATATCCATGGGCTGGTGCGCGATGCCCATGGGCAGAAAATGTCCAAGTCCAAAGGCAACGTGCTCGATCCGATCGACCTCATTGACGGCATCGACCTGCCAAGCCTGGTTGAAAAGCGGACCCGGGGCATGATGCAGCCGCATCTGGCCGCGAAAATAGCGCAACAGACCGAAAGCGATTTCCCGCACGGCATCCCGAGTTTTGGAACCGATGCGCTGCGCTTCACCTTTGCGGCGCTGGCCTCCAATGGACGGGACATCAACTTTGACCTCGGGCGGACCGAAGGCTACCGCAATTTCTGCAACAAAATCTGGAATGCGGCCAAATTCGTACTGGCCCAGGGTGCACCGCAAACCGACGGCCACGCCGTCGCCGTGGCGCAGCCCTCACTGGCCGACCGATGGATTGTTTCGCTGTTGCAACGCCTTGCGCGCAACGTGGCGCACCATATCCACAGTTATCGGTTTGACCTGGTTGCCAGGGAGCTCTACGAATTCACCTGGAACCACTATTGCGCGTGGTACCTGGAAATATGCAAGCCGCGCCTTTATGGCGCCGACATCGACGAACCGGCGAAAGCCGGCACCCGGCGCACCCTGGCTGATGTCCTGGAAACGGTGATGCGCCTGATTCATCCCCTGATGCCGTTTATCAGCGAGGAAATATGGCAACAGCTGGCCCCCCATGCCGGGCGCAAGGGAGAGACCATCATGATGCAGCCGTACCCCCAGTGTGACGAGCGGAAAATTGACGAGCAGGCCGAATCGCAAATGGGGTGGATCATGGAGGTGGTGCAGTGTATAAGGAAGATCAAGGCGGACAGGCATCTTCCTCCCGGGAAACAGGTACCGGTTTTGATCGCCAATCTGACCCCGGCGCAGCACCGGATCCTGGAGGAGAACCGGCAGACGATGGCGTTTCTCGCCAAGGCGCAGCGGATCGATGCGATTGAGCAGACCGAGGTGGCCGACTCGGTCATGCGGCTGGCCGATCAGGCGAAAGTGTTTGTTCCGCTGGCCGGACTGATCGACAAGGCGGCGGAACGGTCCCGGCTGGGCAAGGACATCGCAAAACGCCAGGCGAAGCGTGAGCAACTCAAGACCAAGCTTGATAACGACCGGTTTGTCTGCAATGCGCCAGGCCATATTGTCCAGAGGGAACGGGACAACCTGATTCGGATTGAATCCGAGCTCACCGAGATGGAGGAGCAGTTGAAACGAATAGACAAGCGGTAAGTCGACATGAGTACGGTGATGATCATCGCAGAGGTGGGTTCGGTGCACGACGGCAGTCTGGGCAATGCGCTCAAGCTGGCAGACCTGGCGCGCGAGCTGGGCGCGGATGCGGTCAAGTACCAGACCCATATCGCCGACGCCGAGAGCCTCAGTGATGCGCCGTCACCCGGGTATTTTTCGAGTGAAAGCCGGTTCGACTATTTTACCCGGACCGGTTTCAGCCCGGCGCAGTGGCAGCAGATCAAGCAGCACTGCGATGAAACGGGGATCGAGTTTGTCTCGTCGCCCTTTTCTGAACAGGCGGTTGAGTGGCTCGAGGCCCTTGGCGTGAATCGCTACAAGATTCCGTCCGGCGAGGTGATCAATCTGCCGCTGCTGGAGCGGGTCCGGCATACCGCAAAGCCGGTCCTGCTGTCCTCGGGGATGAGCAACTGGGCGGAGCTCGACCAAGCCGTCGGGGAGCTGGCCGGGGCCGACCTGACGGTGTTGCAGTGCACCTCGATGTATCCGTGTCCGAGTCACCGGGTCGGGCTCAATGTGCTGCGCGATATGGCGCAGCGGTATCGCTGCCCGGTGGGCTTTTCGGATCATACCCGGACCAACCAGGCGGCTTTTGCGGCGGTGGCCCAAGGGGCGGTGTGCATCGAAAAACACCTGACATTCAGTCGCTCGATGTATGGCAGCGATGCGCCGTTTGCCGCCGAGCCGGCGGAGTTTCGGGCCTTGGTCGACGGGGTCCGGGAAATTTCGGCGATGTTGGCCTCCCCGGTTGACAAGGACGATCTGCACGATTTCAAGGAGATGAAAAGGGTCTTTCAAAAAAGCATTGTCGCCGTCGAGTCGATCCCCAAGGGCGCGCGGATCGATGCGCGGATGATCGGCTACAAGAAACCGGCACGGGGTATTTCGGCGGCCCGCTTCAGATCGGTCATCGGTAAGCGGACGACCCGGGCCATCCGCCCCGGCGAGGTGCTCGACCCGGCCGATATCGAGCGTTGAGCGGAAAACGGAGCCCAAGATGAGAAAAATCTGCGTGGTTGTTGGCTCAAGGGCCAATTACAGTAGCATCAAGTCCGCGATGCAGGCGATCAAGGCACATCGTGCGCTGTCGTTGCAGGTCGTTGCCATGGCCTCGGCGATCCTGGACCGCTACGGGTCGGTGGTGGAGCTGATCCGCCAAGACGGGTTTGACATTGCCGAAACGGTGCATATGCTGGTCGAGGGTGAAACGCCGCTGACCATGGCGAAATCGACCGGACTGGGCCTGATTGAACTGACCACGGCGTTTGACCGCTTGGGGCCGGATGTCGTGGTCACGGTGGGGGATCGCTTTGAAACCATGGCCACGGCGCTCGCCGCCGCCTATATGAATATCGGCCTGGCGCACACCATGGGCGGCGAAGTGACCGGGACGATTGATGAGAGCATTCGCCATGCCATTACCAAATTCGCCCATATTCATTTTCCCGCCAGCCGGGATGCCAGGGCGCGTATCTTGCGGCTCGGGGAACGGCCGGAGACGGTCCATCTGGTGGGCTGTCCGCGCATTGACCTGATTGCACACATTCTCGAGGCCGTGGAGCGGGTTGATCTGTCCCACCTGTTTGATGACGGGGTGGGCAACCGGCTTGATCTCGGGCAGCCGTTTATCCTGTTGTCCCAGCATCCGGTGACCACGGAGTACGGCGCCGATGAGGAACGGATCTACCATTCCCTGAGGGCCATCAAGGAATTGCAACTGCCGGCGATCGTCTTGTGGCCGAACAGTGATGCCGGGTCCGACGGCATTTCCAGGGGCATCCGGATTTTCCGGGAACATGAAGACAACGGCCAGTTCCACTACTTCAAGAACCTGCCGATCGATGTCTATGTTGCCCTGATGCACAAGACGGCCTGCCAGATCGGCAATTCGAGCAGCGCGATTCGCGATGGCGCCTATATCGGGACCCCCACGGTGAATATCGGCAGCCGCCAAAACCGGCGCGAAAGAGGCGACAACGTGATCGATGTGGACCATTGCAAGGATCAGATCAAGCAGGCGATCAAGGCCCAGCTGGCCCATGGCCCCTACCCACGTGACAACCTGTACGGCGACGGCCACGCCGGGACCCGTATTGCCGACATCCTGGCGACCTGCGAGTGGCAGGTGCAAAAAGAGATTGTCTACTAGCTGACGGCGGACCGGTTTCGTGCAAGCGCCCGCTTTTGTCATTGCCACGCCCAATGCAATGGCCTTTCGCGCGCTGGTGGAAAGCGAGGTGCTGGCGCGGCTGCGACAGCACGGGAAGCGACACCTGATGGTGCTGCTTCCCGCCGGCGCGGACCCGGCCCGGCTGCCTGACGGGGTACAATGGCGGTCGATCACCGCACCGTGCCAGTCACCGCCGACACAACGGCTGTGGCGCCGTGCGTGTCGCTTCGCCAGTGTGCGCCTCAGCGAATGGCTGGGACTCGGCTATGGCAATATCGCCTACCGGTTTAACCAGCGGCACGGGTTTGCAGCCCATCGGTTCAAGCAGAAACTGGACAAGGCACGGACACAACGCGAGGCGCTGGCCGGCAATTATGTGGACCCGGCGTTCGGCTTTCCTTTCCCTGCCAGCTGCTTGCTGTACCGCTTGATCTATCGGTTTTACTATGCCCGATGGCAGGTACCTGATCGGTCGATCGAGCGGTTTTTCGAGGAAACCGAGATCGAGACCGTGGTGCTTTGGTATGTGCAAAATCCGCTTTACCGGGATTATTCGATTTGTTGCAGAAAACACCGTATCCGGACGGTTGGCGTGATCGGCAGCTGGGACCGGTTGACCACCAAGGGGCCGATTGCGCCAGGCTGTGGCTGTTACATCGTCAACAACCGGATGATGCGTGACGAGCTGGTTCGGTTTCATGGTGTCGATGCCGATACGGTGAGCATCGTCGGCTGGCCCCAGATGGACTGCTATCATGATCACCAGGTGGCCCAGGGCCGGGCCGAATTTTTGAAAAACCACCGCATTGACCCGACTCACCGGTTACTGGTGTTTGCGGGAAACAGTGAACGGCTGGGGCGGCATGAACCGGACATTGCCGCGTTCTTGGCGCGGCAGATCAACGAACAGGCCTATGGCAAAAAGATCACGCTGTGGATCAGGACGCATCCCAACGACAGCGGCTGGCAGGCGCGGTATCGATCGCTTGAGGCGGTGGACAATGTGGTGCTGATGCCGGCGGGAGCAGGCAATATCGCCTTGCTGGCCAATCTGCTGCGCCATGCCGATGTGGTCATTTGTACCCAGGGGACGATCACCCTGGATGCGGCGGCGTTTGACTGCTGCATTGTCAACATTGCCTTTGACGGGGAACGGCGCGACGCGACGCATGACAGTGTGGTCTGGCTGTACGAGATGGACCATTACCGCCCGGTGGTCGAGACGGGCGGTGTCAGGGTGGTCGGGGACTTCGATGCGCTGGACCAGGCCATTGGCCGGTATTTGTCACAGCCCGGGCTGGACCGCGATGGCCGCTCGAGGCTGGCTTCGCTGTATCTGGCACCGTTTGACGGTCACGCGTCTGAGCGGCAGGCCAGGGCAATGATCGGGGAAACGTAACATGAACATCATCGGTCTGATACCGGCCCGCGGCGGCTCCAAGGGCATTGTGCAGAAAAACCTCACTCCGGTCGCCGGAAAACCGCTGATTGGTTACACCATTGAAGCGGCGCGCCAAAGCCGGCTGCTGTCCGGGTTCATCGTGTCGACCGACAGCGAGGCGATCGCCGCGTGTGCGCGCGATTTCGGTGCCACGGTCCCGTTCATGAGACCGGCTCAATGGTCGCAGGACCACAGTACCGCGTTTGAGGTGGTGCGCCATTGCGTGGACTATTTGGCTGATCGGGGGGCGGAGCCCGAGCTGATCGTTTACCTGCAGCCCACCTCCCCCCTTCGGACCGCTGTGCATATCGATGAGGCGATCGAGGCGATGCGCTCGAGTGACGCGGATTCGCTGGTCAGCGTGGTCGAGGTACCCCATGCGTTTCGCATCGAATCACAAATGATCGAGGACAGCGGGTATCTCCGTCCGGCGCTTGAGGGGCCTATCGGGCCGTTGCGCCGGCAGGACAAGGCCGACTATGTGGCCCGCAACGGACCAGCGGTGCTGATTACCCGGCCGCAGACGCTGCGAACGTTCCGCTCGTTGTACGGCGACAAGATCCTGGCGTATAAAATGGCGCCCGGCGCGTCGTATGACATCGACGATCTCGACGATCTCGAAACGGTCGAACGCCTGATCCGATCCGTTTCGTGACCCTGGCGGGCCGGCTTTGCGACGGGGTGTCCGGGCAAGGCGGCGTCGCGGGTCGGCGGCACAGCGGCCCCGATCCGTCGGGACGACGGGATTCTGCCGGCGGTTTACCCGACGCGGGACAAGCGCAGCAATTTTTTCAGATCCTTTAACAGCAGCCTCGGTTCCAAAGTGGCCGACACGAACATCATGGCGTTCCCCAGCGGGTCGACCAGGATGGCGTCGTTCGGACCGATCCCTTCCTGGGACATGATCTGCTGCAGTTGGCTGAAAACGCCGGTGGCGTTGTTCGACACAAGGCGCAGGTCGGGATGGTGGGTTTCAATGGTGGGATCCGGGGCCCCGTCATTGACCAGCCCGATGCGCTGAATCCGGTTCGCGTCCTTGCCCACCGCCGCACGGGTCTGTCGGGTGTTGTAAAGCGAGGTTTGGCAGTCCTCGTCACACGCCGACGGGATCACATGAAACAGGGTCCACTTGCGTTTCAGCGACGCCAGGGTGAACGGCTCGCCGTTATCGAACTGGTCGGCAAAGGGAGCCAGTGTCGCCACCGGCGTGATCAGCGGGGCATAGTTGGTTTTCGACTGGGGGAAAAAGGCCGCCCCCAGCCCATAGTACCAAAGGAAAGAGAACAGCAGCGGCCCCAGAAAAAGAGCGAAAACCACGACTAGCTTGATTCGGCTGTGTCTGATGGATCGTGTCATCGGGTTGCGGAAGATTGTCGGTGCCAAATGACCCCGAAGATGATCAGCGTCAGGGCCAGGGCCCACCATTGAAAGGCATAGCCGAAATGGCGGGTGGAACGGATGACGGTCGGGGTCCAGATCCGGGTATACGCCCGCTCGTCGGCCTCGTCGAGCACCAGCACCGCCGGGGCGACCGCGCGGTGCAGTACCGCGGACAGCTGTTCGACATCAAAATACTGCATCACCTTGGGCCAGTGGTCTTGCGGCGCGACGGACCGGCCCAGGGTAAACCCGGCCTGGGGAAGATAAAGGTGCCCCTTGATCCGCGCGGCCTGCGGTGTATCGGTGGTGAGCGCGCGCGCGGTTTCCCGCGCACGCGGCGCATCGAGCCAGCCCCGGTTGACCAGCACCAGGGTGTCGTCGCGCTCAAGATAAAACGGACTGTATAGCTCGTAGCCGACCGTGTGTTGATGGACGCGGTTATCCAGCCACAGGGTCTTGTCGGTCGCCCATCGTCCCTTTAGCATGACTTTCCGGTGATTGAGGGCATCCCAGGTTTCCGGTTTGGTCGAAATCTCGGTATACTGATCGGTCCGGCCAGGCAGACTGTTTTCAAGGGCCCGCTTGTGCAAGCCTCGAGTGACTTGCCATGTCCCCAGACAGATCAGCAACAACAGGGCGGAAAAAAAAGCGACAATAACGAGAGCGTGTCCCCTGTTGTTTATTGTTGGACGAACCATCGGTTATCAGCGGCCTGTTTTACGACCATGTTACTTTTCAAACTGATCCTCGTTATCTTGCTGCTTTTCGTCATCGGTAGCCTGGTGACCTCGTTTTATTTCCTGGTCAAGGATCCCTCGAGCTCGAAGCGCGTGGTCAAAACGCTCTCTGTGCGCATCGGCCTGTGCATCGTGATCATGCTGCTGTTGCTGATTGGCGCGAAAGTGGGCCTCATCGTACCGCACGGATTCGGTGAATAGCGGCCTTGCGGCCGCTGGAAGTTGATTCACTCACCGGGCCGGCGTGGCGAAAACGGTGCCCGGGCGCTACAAGATATAAACGAAGATAAACAGCCCCAGCCAGACCACGTCAACAAAGTGCCAGTACCACGCCGCCGCCTCGAAGGCGAAATGACGCTCCGGCGTAAAGTGACCGCAGATGGCGCGAAACAGCATGACCGTCAGCATGATCGCCCCGAGCGTGACATGCATACCGTGAAAACCGGTCAGCATGAAGAAGGTCGATCCGTAAATCCCGCTGTTCAGTTTCATCCCCTCATGGTAGGCCTCGACATACTCCACGCCCTGCAGGAAAACGAACAGAAAACCCAGCGCGACCGTCAGGAATAGCCCGAGAATGATCTGTTTTCGGTGGTTCGCCTTGATCGCATGATGCGCCCAGGTGACGGTCACGCCGGAGGTCAGCAGAATCACCGTGTTGATAAACGGCAAGGGCCACCAGCCCATGTGGAAATCGCTCCCGCCGAGGTCCTCCGGTCCGTTGGTCGGCCAGATTTCGCTGTAGTTGGGCCACAGCTGGTTATGGGTTTCCACGCCGGCCCCCTCGCCGAGCAGCCACGGCACGGAAAACTCCCGGGCATAATAAAGTGCACCGAAAAAGGCGGCGAAAAACATCACTTCGGAAAAGATGAACCAGCTCATGCCGAGGCGGAACGACTTGTCTTCCCAACCGCGGTACTGACCGCCCTCGCTTTCCCGGATCACGGTGCCGAACCACCCGAACAGCATCACCACCATGACCATCAAACCGGCCAGCATGAGTTGCGGGCCGAAGTTGGCCCCGTTCAGATAAATAGAAAACCCACCGAGCAACAGGGTGAGCCCGATCGAACCGACGATCGGCCACCGGGCTGCGTCAGGGACGTAATAATGGTGATCCGCCGTTTGTGCCATAGTTTGGTTACCTCTGAAATAGTCTGGGTAGTTTAATTATCAAAAAATCGGTGTCCTGCGCTCAACCGGCCCGGTTGGTATCGAAAAACGTGTATGACAGGGTGACCGTGTCAATGTCGTCCGGCAGGTCGGGATCCACGATAAACACCAGCGGCATTTCCCGTTTCTCCCGCGAGGCGAAGGTTTGCTGGTTAAAACAGAAACACTCGGTTTTCTTGAAATAAGCCGCGGCCTTGCCGGGCGAGACGCTGGGGACGGCCTGGCCCACCATTTCCCGGTCCAGCGTGTTTTGCGCGATGTAGTGGGTGCGATACGGCTTGCCCGGATGGACCATCATGCTGGCGACGGCCGGATCGAACTGCCACGGGGCGTTCTGGTTGAGACTGGCCAGGAACTCGACCTTGATCCACTTGTCCTCGTTCGTCTCGAGCGCCTCGGCCTCGCTGAAAGACAGCCGGCCGGTTTTGCCGTTGAGCCCTGTGAGGTCACAAAAAACGTTGTAAATCGGAACCATCAGGTAACCGAAGCCGAACATCAGGACCGGAATCAGGAACAGCCCCAGCAGGTTGCGTCGCGCGGTGTTCATGCGCTCCACCACCCCCGGGTCGCCATGAAAATGAAACCGAAGTAAAACAAAAATGCGACCGCGAACAGGATCAGCACGGTTCGTTTGACCTCTTTTCGCACGGAAACGATCTCGCTCCAGGGTCGCCTACTTGACGACCGGCTGGATGGAGAACGAATGATAGGGCGGCGGCGAACTCAGGGTCCACTCGAGGCCGCGGGCCCCTTCCCAGACCTGATCGGTCGCCTTGTCGCCCCCGCGGATGCATTTGACCACGATCACGAGCAGCAGGATTTGCGCGAAACCGAAGCCGAAGGCCCCGATGGTGGCAATCGCATTGAAATCGGCAAACTGGACCGCATAATCCGGGATACGCCGCGGCATGCCGGCCAGGCCGACGAAGTGCATCGGGAAAAACAGGATGTTGACGAAGATGGTCGAGGTCCAAAAATGCCATTTGCCGAGGGTTTCGTCGTACATGTTGCCGGTCCACTTCGGCAGCCAGTAGTAGACCCCGGCGATGATGCCGAAAATCGCCCCGGGAACCAGCACGTAGTGAAAGTGGGCCACCACGAAGTAGGTGTCGTGATACTGGAAGTCGATCGGCGTCATCGCCAGCATCAACCCGGAAAACCCGCCGATGGTGAACATCACCACAAAGCCCAGCGCAAACAGCATCGGGGTCTCAAACGTCAGCGCGCCGCGCCACATGGTCGAGACCCAGTTGAACACCTTGACCCCGGTGGGCACGGCGATCAACATCGTGGTAAACATGAAGAACAGTTCGCCGGCGAGCGGCATGCCGACGGTAAACATGTGGTGCGCCCAGACGATAAACGACAGGAAGGCGATCGAGGCGGTGGCATAGACCATGGAACTGTAGCCGAACAGCCGTTTGCGCGAAAATGTCGGAATGATTTCAGAGACCAGGCCAAACGAAGGCAGGATCAGGATGTAGACCTCCGGATGCCCGAAAAACCAGAAGATGTGCTGAAACATGACCGGGTCACCGCCCCCGGCGGCATCAAAGAAGCTGGTACCGAAGAACTTGTCCGTCAGCAGCATGGTGACGGCACCGGCCAGCACCGGCATAACTGCAATCAGCAGATAGGCGGTGATGAACCAGGTCCAGACGAACAGCGGCATTTTCATGTAGCTCATCCCCGGTGCCCGCAGGTTCATGATGGTCGCGATAATGTTGATGGCCCCCATGATCGATGAGACGCCGAGCAGGTGAATCGAGAAAATCAGGAACGGCATCGCATTCCCGGTCTGCAGCGACAGCGGCGGATACAGCGTCCAACCGGCGGCCGGGGCACCGCCTTCCATGAACAGCGTGGCCAGCATCAACCCGAAACCGAACGGCAGGATCCAGAAACTCCAGTTGTTCATCCGCGGTAACGCCATGTCCGGGGCACCGACCATGATGGGGATCATCCAGTTGGCCAGTCCGACAAAAGCCGGCATGACCACCCCGAAGATCATGATCAGGGCATGCATCGTGGTCATCTGGTTGAAGAAATGCGGGTCGACAACCTGCAGGCCGGGCTGGAACAGCTCGGTGCGGATGATCAGCGCCATGATGCCGCCGATAAAGAACATGATCAGTGAAAACCACAGATACAGCGTCCCGATATCCTTGTGGTTGGTGGTCGTCACCCAGCGCATGAGTCCCGGAGCCGGTCCGTGGTCATGGTGGTCTGTGTGAGCGGCGGTTGCATTCATCTTGTTGTCCTCAATGATTCATTGATTCAGGGTGTCGGGTACCGGGTCAGCGGCGCCTAGCGGGCCGCCTTGATCTCCAGGGGCTGGATCACGTCGCCGGTGTCGTTGCCCCACGCATTTCTCTCATAGGTCACCACGGCGGCGATATCGACATCGCTCAGTTGTGCGCCGAAGGCCTGCATCGCCGTGCCGGCCTTGCCATTGAGCACAATGTCGATGTGAGCGGCGATGTCTTCAAGGATCATCGGAGTGCCGACCAGCGAGGGGAAGACCCCAGGCACGCCCTCGCCGTTGGCCTGGTGGCAGGCCACACAGGCGGTGGCATAGACCGCCTCGCCCTTGTCCATCAGTTCGGCCTGGCTCCATTCGCGATCCGCTGAATTCGCCTCCGCCTCGGCGGCGGCCAGCTGCATCGCGATCCATTCCTGGTACTTGTCCTCGGACACCGCCTCGACCACGATCGGCATGTAGCCGTGGTCCCTGCCGCACAACTCGGCACATTGCCCGCGGTAGGTCCCCTCCTGTTCGATATGGGTCCACATTTGATTGATGAACCCGGGGATGGCATCTTTCTTGATCGCAAAGTCGGGGATCCACCAGGCATGGAGCACATCATTGGCGGTCAGCAGGAAGCGGATCTTCTTGCCGGTGGGCAACACCAGCGGGTTGTCGACGTTCAGCAGGTAGTGCTCAACCTCCGATACGTCAATGCCCGAATTCAGGGCACTTGCGTCACGGCTCGCCTGATCCAGGCTGCTGAAGAACCGCACGCCCTCTTCCAGATACTCGTACTCCCACTTCCACTGGTGCCCGGTCACCTTGATCGTGAGGTCCGCATTGGAGGTGTCTTCCATTTTGATCAGTGCCTTGGCCGCCGGGATGGCCATGGCCACCAGAATCAGGAAAGGCACCACCGTCCACGCGATCTCGGCGGTGATGCTTTCGTGAAAGGTGGCCGGGGTCACGCCCCGGGATTTGCGGTGCTTCACAATGCTGATCAGCATCGCGCCAAACACGATGACCCCGATCGCGACACAGATCCACAAAACCATCATGTGCATCCCGTACACCTCGCGGCTGATGGCGGTCACGCCCTTGGGGAGATTGACTTCCCAGTCTGCCATGGCCGAAGCGGACAGGGCGAACAGGGGGAGACCCAGCCAGGCCCCGAACGTCCGTTGAATTTTTTTCATCGAATTATGAAACCTCGTCAACATTAACCTATATTGAAGATAAACCGTTTGATGGTCACCCCGATCCCCGGCCGATCTTGGCTGCCCCCGGGAGAGCGGCCCGGGACAGACCGTCAAACCGGACCGTCATCACAGCGGGATTGCACGGTGCATTCGCCGTTCGATCTCGGGCCACCTTTGCGCAATTGATCTTGATTTTCACCCTAAAATCCCGTGTTTCAATCAGGACCGCGGCATGGTAGCCAAATTATAACCCCGACACAAGACCATAACCACCACCATAACCACCGCTTGTGCCGGTTTAGCGGGCAATCGCGGGTCGTTGTCCCCGTCTGCACGCCGATTCTCGTCGCGCGTCCTGTCCATCGGGCCGGTCAGCTCGTTGCGATGAGATACTGCACCGCCAGCCAGACCAGCAACCCGAACACGAGGACAAAAAGGAAACCCGCCAGGAAAAAGTGCCAGAATTTGCCACTTTCGAAATCCCGTTTCCGGTTGGCCTCGCTCTGGATGCCGAAAAAGGCAGCGAACACGCTGTGAAGGATCGTCAGCAAGGTGACTTTTTTGCCGGTTTCTTTGCTCATTGGCCGGCGGATCGGATCGTCGCCACTGCGCGGTTCAGTTCAGAAAAAAGGTACGAATGACAATACGCGCATAGTGGTCCACCAGCAGGAAGGCGAACAGGGCGCTCAGGTAAAAGATCGAATAGCCGAATGTTTTCATGGCATAGTGATCGCCTTTTGAACGGTACAGCTTGAGCGCGTAGTAGACGAATCCGGCCCCCAGCGCCAGCGCGCCGGCCAGATACAGGGTCCCGCTCATCAACACCAGGAAGGGCATGATCGTGACCAGCACCAGCAAGATGGTATACAGCAGAATATGGAGCTTGGTAAAGGCAATGCCATGGGTGACCGGCAACATCGGGACTTCCGCCTTGGCGTAGTCGGCGCGGCGCTTGATCGCCAGCGCCCAGAAATGGGGGGGTGTCCACACAAAGATGATCAGAAAAAGCAGCAGCGCCTCGCTGTGCAGCTCGCCGCTCACCGCGGTCCAGCCGAGGACCGGCGGGGCGGCGCCGGCCGCGCCGCCCAACACGATGTTTTGCGGGGTGGTGCGCTTGAGAAACATGGTGTAGATGACCGCATAACCGACCATCGATGCGAGCGTGAGCACGGCGGTCAGGATGTTGACGAACGCGACCAGGATCAGCATCGACAAGACCGCCAGCCCCAGCGCAAACGACAGTGCCTGTTTGCCGCTGAGAGCCCCCTGGGGGAGAGGGCGGCCATGGGTTCGTTCCATTCGGGCATCGATCTCTTCATCCACCCAGTGGTTCAACGCCGCCCCGGCCGAGGCCGCCAGGCCAATCCCGATCAATCCCCAGAACCAGGCATTGAACGGAAGCCATCCATCGGTCGACAGGAACATGCCGACCAGGGCGGTGAACAGAATCAGCGCCACCACCTTGGGCTTGCACAGTTCCAGGTAGTCCTGCCACGGGGCACGGGCGGGGAGGGCTTCAAGCATGTTCGGTCCGTTGGGGCATTTGCCACCGTTTGATTTCGCTGACCAGCGACTCGGCCAGGGAGGTCCGCTCGTCATCGGTCAGACACTGACCGATCTCGACCCATTCCCCGTGGTACCCCAGCTGCAGGCGCCGGGGATACCAGCGGTGGTCAGGGGTCGTCAGTTGCACCTGTACCCAGTGCAGCGGAAAGCGCCACTGCCGGTTGCGGTTTTTCTGGATATGGTCAATCTGAAGATGCCGCTCATCAATGCGCAGTTTTTCCAGATAGTCGGAGCGGTCCAGCAAGAGCTTGAAGACCAGCCCGACAGCGAGCATGTCGAGAAGGGCAAACGGCAATATCATCCAGTAGCCCAGCCACGCGAATCGCAACGCGATGCCGAGGCAGATGACCACCAGCAGCGTATACGGCCACAACCAGCTTGTTCGATGATGCGCGGTGTTAGGGCGAATCACGAATTCAGATTCAGAGGGTGAGATGGTCACGGAAACAGGATTTCGTCAGAGTGCAACATGGCATATCCGATGTTATCAAATAATCCTTGATAATATGTCTCTGTTTACCTGCACTATTTCATGTCGCTGTGTTTCAGTGTCGCAAAGGCGGGCGTGTCCGGTTTTCTGACGGGCAAGGTTGTGGTAGGGCAACCGACAATGACGAACTGTTCACCCGACGCCATGTTTCGCGGCGGCATGATCAGCTCCGTCTGAACCAGACGTATATCAAATGAGATACAAGTATACAAGCGCACCTGTATACTTGTACTTGTCTACAGATATACAAATATACAGGAGATTTTCATGGAAACACGCAGTTCAATGCTCCACGTCCGAATGGATAGTGAATTAAAAGGGAATTATATACTTCACTGCCCAAAACACTAACCTCCCATCAATAAGGGCAACAGAGTAAAATAGGGACATGCCGACCTACAAGACGTATCAACTCAGAGCCTATGCCACCGATGCGGGTTATGATCGGATCGATGCGTTGATGCGCCAGTGCTGT
>LXNI01000330.1_pt1 | contig 59029 bp, 50 predicted proteins | sample 809091 | NCBI WGS metagenome assembly LXNI01 (sample SAMN04870527, study PRJNA318959) | sponge metagenome | biome: 01000161; feature: marine sponge reef; material: water | host: Sarcotragus foetidus | place: Greece: Milos, Mediterranean Sea | collected 2013-05-29 | depth 5-7 m
GCGCGCCAACCTCATGCATCGAAAGCGCATCGACCGCCTCCTCAAACCCAAAACACCGCCTCCCGAAAATTCAAACCAAATGGCAATCCAATGGACGTGAAAGTTAAACCGGACACCAGTGGGCTTGACCCGGTGATCCACGTCTCGCCGCACGGTACACGTGGATGGCCGGGTCCGGGCCCGGCCATGACGCAATCATTTTATGCCTCATCGCCGCAACACTCCCATGGTGGGTCAATCGGGTCCGGACCCTAGCCCGGCCGTCGCCTATTCGGCGATACGGGCGATCGTTGATGTGGTCGAATGCCCGTCCGCCAGTTCGGCCAGGACAACCTCACCACCGTAAGCCTGGACGATCTTCGCTTCGGGAATATCCTCGATACGATAATCGGCGCCCTTGACGAAAACCTCCGGCTTCAACAGTTCTATGAGATCAGCCGGCGTGTCCTCCTCGAATATGACCACCAAATCGACGGTTTCGAGAGAGGCCAGAACCGCCGCCCGCGCGGCCTCCCCTTGGATTGGCCGTTTCGGGCCCTTTAGCCGGCTCGTCGAGGTATCGCTGTTGAGGGCCACGATCAGCCGGTCGCACGCCTTCTTGGCCTGGGTGATTACCGAGAGATGGCCCGGATGCAACAAATCGAAACAGCCATTTGTGAAACCCACTTTTAGTCCCTGGCTGCGCCACTGTTCCACCCGGCCGGATGCCGGCAGCCTCGGGACGATTTTCATGCCGCTGCCCGCCAGTTCGGTGGCCCGGAGCGCCGCCGCAATGTCGTCGGCGTAGGCGACCGCGGTGCCGATCTTGCCGACGACGATTCCCGCCGCCGTATTGGCCAGTCCCACCGCCCGGCCGGGCGGGATCCTTGCCGCCAGACCCGCGGCCATGGTAGCGACCACCGTGTCGCCGGCGCCGGAAACGTCGAATACCTCGCGCGCTTCCGCGGCGAAATGTTGCGGCGCCTTGCCTTTTACGATCAGGCTCATGCCGTCCGCGCTCCGGGTCGCGAGAACGCCTTTCACGCCGGCAACATCGATAAGACGGTTGGCCGCGGCGATGATTTCCTCATTGCCGTCCGTTGATTGTCCGGAAGCCTCGGCGAGCTCCTTCAGGTTCGGCGTGACCAGATCCGCTCCCGAGTACGGCGCATAGTCGCGGCCTTGGGGATCGACCACCACCGGCACGTTTGCCTCGATGGCGAGGGAAATAACCTGCTTGGCGAGGTCGCCGCCGAACATCCCCTTGCCGTAATCCGCAAGTATCACGGCGCCACTGTCCGGCAGTGCCGCGCGCACCGCCTTCAGAACTTTTTCCCGAAGCCGGCTGTCCAGCGGCTCCAGGGATTCCTCATCGGCGCGGAGCATCTGCTGGGATCCGGCGATGTAGCGCGTCTTGATGGAGGTGGTCCGGTTGTTGTCGTTGACCAAATTGGCCTCGGTGTCGGCCAACTCACCCAACAGCGCGGCGATCCGTGCGCCGGCGGCATCGCGGCCGACGACCGAGACGAAGGTGGTCGAAACCCCCAAGCCCGCGAGGTTGCGGGCGACGTTTCCGGCCCCGCCGAGCATTTCGGTTTGACGCTCCACCCGCAGCACCGGAATGGGCGCTTCGGGTGAAATTCGCTCCACCCCGCCATAAACGAAGCGGTCCAGCATGACGTCGCCAACGCACAGCACGCGGGCGCCGGCGATTGTTTCCAGAGATTCGAGCAACTCGGCTGCTGGGGTCACGACGCCATCCGCTACAGTCTGATCCACTGGCCGCTCATACGGGCGCGGTCCGCAGCGACCGCCGCATGAGACACTTCCAACAACTCGCCGGCCGGCACCGGGGGCTCGCCACCCCCGGCGACCGCCGCCACGAACGCCTTGAGCGCGTCCCGGTGGCCCTTGTCCTGTCCGCCGGACCCGAGCTGCCGCGTGCTGCCGCCAACGGTCGCCTGCCAGGATCGGAAGTTGTCGATGACGAAGACGGAGCCGCCGGCAAAAACTTCAATCTGCTCCTTGGGAAAGCCGGCATCCCCCAGCGATGTGTAGACGATTGTCGCAAGCCCGCCGTCGGCAAACTGCAATGTCACGGTCACGTCGTCTACCGCGGGATCGCCCGTGGCGACGCCCGAGGCATGAACCGCTTCGATCGGTGAGCCGGCGAAAAAGCGGGCCAAATCAATGAAGTGACAGCCTTCGCCGATCAGCCGCCCGCCGCCGGCGTCAGGGTCGAGCGTCCAGTGATCGGCCGGCAGCCGGCCCGCATTTACCCGCGCAACGATGTTGCGCGGTCCCGAGATCTCTCCCAGCCGGTGTTTGATTTCGACGCTGGCGGGGGCGAAGCGGCGGTTGAAACCCACTTGAAGAAGCCCGCCGCTTCGTTCGAGAGCATCCTCGACCAACGCCAATTCGTCCTCGGATATGGCGAGCGGTTTCTCGACCCAGACCGACTTGCCGGCCAACAGGGCCTGGGCCGTCAGGGCCGCATGACTGTCGTGCCGGGTGGCGATCACCACCGCATTGACCGAGGGATCGCCGATAACCGCTTCGGCGCTTTCCGCGGTTTCTTCAAACCCGAATTTCTCCGCCGCATGTTTCGCCGAGGCCCCGGATTTACCGGCGACGGACCGGAGTTGCACGTTTTGCAATTTCGATAATTCAGGCAGCAACACCGCCCTGGCAAAGGCGCCGGCGCCGATCAGTCCTACGGCACAGGTGCCGGATGCAGGGGCCGACGCCGTCCGCGGCGGTGTCGCCGCCCTGGTCCCGGCGGACGTTTCAGCCGGGTAGGTGATCACGACGCCGAGACTCGGCTCGCTGTTATCGGTAACCAGCTCAAAGGCACGGACCGCTTCGCCGATCCCGAACGAATGGGAAATCAGTTTGCCGACGTCGAGCCGTTGGCCCTCGGGCAGGGCCATCAGGCGGAGCACCTCGGCCAGGTTCGCCGTTTCGGTCCAGCGAACGAAGCCCTCCGGAAACTTTACGTTGCGCTCCTCGTAGTCGTTGTCATAGCGGCCCGGACCATAGGACCGGGAAACCACGATATTCAGCTCTTTCTTCATGAAGGCGGCATAGGGGAACTCGGTGCCCGTGAGGCCGACAAGGCAAACCCGGGCGCGGTCGCGTGCGATTTCCGCGGCGGTCTCGAACGGTTCGGCGGACTCGGTTGCGGCAGCGATCAAGATGGCGTCACAGCCGATACCTGCGGTTCGCTGCCCAATGTCCATGACCAGCCGGTCGGCGGACCATTCGTCGAGGTCATATGCGGCCTCGGCGCCGAGTTGGCGGGCGAGGTCGAGCCGACCGGCGTCGTAATCCAGCGCCACCGGCCGCGCCCCGGACAGGCGCAGTATCCGAAGGGCCAACTGGCCGACGAGGCCGGCGCCAATCACGGCGACCGTCTCTCCGATTTGGGCATCCAGATTCCGGACCGCATGGAGCGCGATTGCCCCGACGGTCCCGAAGCAGGCTTCCTCGTCAGTTACGTTGGCCGGCACGAGGGCGGCCAAATTTTCCGGCACCGCGTTGTATTCCGCGTGGTTGGCGATGCCGGCGCCGGCAATGGCCACCCGGTCCCCCGGACGGTAGCCCCGGCTATCCCGCTTGCCGCCGATCCCGGTGACGACGCCGACCGCCGAGTAGCCAAGCGGCAACGGCTCATCGAGCCGCGCGCGGACGGATTTGAGCGTCGCGGCGATGCCGTCGGTCCGCGCCTTGCCGAGAGCCTTTTTCACCAGGTCGGGGCGTGCACGGGCCTTTCCCGCAATGCTCTTGCGGGCGAAATCGACCACCATGCGTTCGGTGCCGGCGGATATCAGCGAGGCGCGTGTCGCCACAAGCAGTTCGCCCGGCGCCGCGGACGGCCGCGGTACGTCCTTAACATCGAGCTGGCCCGTCCGGGCGCTCTGAATCACCTGCTTCATGGCGCTGTTGTACTCTGTTTTCAATGCCTTATGCAAAGCCCTGCGGGATGGAAATACCCATGGACGGCTGCGAACCGGCGCATTAGAAGGGCTGTCATGTGTGGCGTTACCGCTATTTTTTCCTATGCCCCGGCTGCGCCGGCGATCGACGAGGCGGAACTCGACCGAATCAACCAATACATGGTCCATCGCGGTCCTGACGGCGAGGGGCGGTGGGTATCGGACGATCGGCGGGTTGGGCTGGCGCATCGGCGGCTGGCGATCATCGACCCCTCCCCGGCCGGCGCCCAGCCCATGCCTCTCGAGGCAGGCGGCGGCGCGCGGGGCGGCTTGGTCGTCAGCTATAACGGTGAGATCTACAACTACCGGGAGCTGAGGGCGGAATTGGAGTCCGAGGGGCGCCGGTTCCGGACCCAATCGGACACGGAGGTCATTCTTCACCTCTATGACCGGGACGGTCCCGGCATGGTCGAGCGGCTTCGCGGCATGTTCGCCATCGTGATCTACGACCAAAACCGGCAGAGCTTGTTCCTGGCCCGTGATCCGTTCGGCATCAAGCCGCTCTATTACGCCGATGACGGCGGAACCATTCGCGCGGCGTCACAGGTCAAGGCACTCCGGGCAGGCGGCGCCGTCGCCGCGGATCTCGACCCGGCGGCCCAGGTGGGTTTCTTCATATTCGGCTCGGTTCCCGAGCCCTTCACCGTATTCAAGAGCGTCAAACCGTTGGAATCCGGTACCTGGATGACCGTAGAGACAGGCGGCCGTATCCAACGCCGACGCTACTTCGATTTCCGAGAATACTTGCGGGCATCGGAAAGGGGCGGCGCCGGCGGGCTGGCGGCGGCCGTCGCCGACACGGTACGGCATCACATGGTCGCCGACGTGCCGGTCGGTGTGTTCCTGTCCGCCGGTTTGGATTCGGCGACCGTGACCGCCCATGCGGCCGAGTTCCAGGGCGCCGATCTTGACACGCTGACCCTCGGTTTCGACGAATACCGCGGCGGCGAATTCGATGAGGTGCCATTGGCGGAGAAAGTCGCCGATGCCTATGGAACCGCGCAGCACACCCGTATCATCCGGTCCGCCGACTTTCAGCCCGAGTTCGGGCGGATCATGAAACACATGGATCAGCCGAGCATCGACGGCATCAACACCTATTTCGTTGCCAAGGCGGCGTCGGAGGCCGGGTTGAAGGTGGCGCTGTCGGGTGTCGGCGGAGACGAAATATTCGGCGGATACTACACCTTCGATCAGATCCCCAAGGTGGTGAACCGTATCGGATTGATCCCGGGGGCGCCCGGGGTCGGGCGGCTCCTCCGGATGGCTCTGTCACCGGTCCTGACCAAGGTGACCTCCCCGAAGTGGGCCAGCCTGGTCGAGTATGGCGCCGATTATGCGGGGGCGTATCTGTTGCGCCGCGGATTGTTCCTTCCCTGGGAGCTGCCGGCCTTCCTGGACCGCGAGTTGGTCCAACTGGGACTGGAGGGCCTTGCGCCGCTCGATGCCCTCGCGGAGACGGTTGACGGCATCGAACCCGGCAGGCGGTCGGTGATTGCCCTCGAGACCGCCTGGTATATGGGTAATCAGCTCCTGAGGGATGCGGATTGGGCGGGGATGGCTCATTCCCTGGAGATCAGGACGCCGTTGGTCGATTCGGTGTTCTTTCAAAAGGTCGCGGGGTTGGGCGCGACCAAACGTGATTTCGCGACGACGCCGAGACGGCCGTTGCCGGCGGAACTTCTGGACCGGCCGAAAACCGGATTTCTGCTTCCTGTCCGGGAATGGGTGCTGGGCGGACGCCCCGGCGTGCAGCCGGAGCGGGGGTACCGGGGGTGGGCCAAGACCGTCTTCGAGGAGGCGGTCGCGGCGTGACACTGGGTGATTGAAGCACCGGCCCGATCATGACACCATCGGCCCCGCGACTTTTTGAGCGCAGTTCTGCGGGAGGGATTATGCCCCATTATCATTTGATTAGTTCGAAGACCTGACCCTGGGTTCAGCGCGCCGTGATTGCTATGCGTGCCAAGAACGTCGATTTCGAGGTCACTTACATCAATTTGCGTGAGAAGCCCGACTGGTTTCTCGATATTTCGCCCCACGGCAAGGTGCCGGTGTTGAAGGTGGATGACGAAGTTCTATTCGAATCCAACGCCATCGCCGAGTACCTGGATGAAATGGTGCCGCCGAGGCTGCACCCCGAAGATCCCGTCAAGCGTGCCCGCAACCGGGCCTGGACGGACTTCGTGCCTGATTTCTCCAGGGCGCTGGGCAAGGTGAGCTACGCCAAGACCCCGGAGGATGTTGCCGAAGGCATGGAGGCGCTGCCCAAGCCTTTGAGCCGGGTCGAAGAGGCGCTCACCAGGGAGCGTGAAGGCGACGGGCCGTTTTTCAACGGTTCCGGCCTGTCGCTGGTCGATGCGGCCTATGCGCCGTTCCTCATGCGGTTCACCTTTGTCGAGACGTACCTCAACACGGGCGCCCTCGACGATTATCCCAAAATCGGCGCTTGGCGTGATGCGCTGTTGGCCGATGAGCGGATAAGGAATTCGGTGCCGGACGACTTTGAAACCGAGTTTGCCAAGAACCTGGTCCGCCGGAAAACCCATGCGGCGACCCTCATGGAGGGGGCGTCCGAAGCGGCCGAATAAGCCGCCGAATAAAATCGAAGGCCGCTGGGCGCGCCGAACTCCGGTGCGCCCAGTGTCTTTGAGGCCGGGGAGGAAGGATGGTGAACGCGGTTCTCCGCGTCGAGAATGTCCGGGGCATGATCTGGATGATCGCCTCCGGCGCGCTTTTCGCCCTCAATTTCGCCATCATCCGCCACCTTGGGAATGACCTTCACGCCTTCGAGATCGTCTTCTTCCGTAATCTGTTCGGTTTCCTGGTGATGATCCCGATGCTCTGGCGGCTGGAGCGCAGGCAACTCATACCGAAACGCCCGATGATGATCCTGTCGCGCGGGATATTGCAGGCAGTTGCGTTGTTCGCCTGGTATACGGCGCTGATCGCCATCCCCATCGCGGCGGCCACGGCGATCGGCATGGTCGAGCCGATCCTCACCTCCCTGGTCGCGGTGATTCTCCTGCGGGAGAGGGCCGGTATTCAACGATGGCTCGCCGGGCTTGCCGGGCTGGCCGGCACCCTGATCCTGATCCGGCCGGGGTTCCAAACCTTTCAGGTCGAACTCCTGCTCCCCCTTGTGGCCGCCACTTGCTGGGCGTTCTATCTGTTGGCGGGTAAAGTCGGCACACGCGTCGATTCGCCGACCATCGTGGTGGCTTATCCGGTCGCCATCGTCGTGCCCCTGGCGCTGATCCCCACCATCATGGTGTGGGAAATGCCGACCTTGGCGCACTGGGGCTGGTTCATCGTTTCCGGCGCACTGACCAGCGCCGCCACCTACAGCATTACCAAGGCCTACCAGATCGGCGATGCGACGGCGGTCTCGCCGCTGGCGTTCATGCGCCTTGTTTTCGCCGCCCTGTTCGCCTTCGCCTTTTTCAACCAGATTCCCGAGATCTGGACCTGGATCGGCGGCGGCGTTGTCGTGCTCGCCGCGACTTATCTCGCCCGGTACGAGGCGCAGACCGCGATGGCAAGCGGGGAAGCAAAAAAAGCCGAAGGCCACGAGTGACAGTGGCCAACGGGTCAAGCAGTTGGTAGTGTCCGCTCTCTAAATCCAAGGAGAGACCGCCGTGATCGATACGGAACTCAATAAGGTTCAGCAGTACCTGCGGGCGCTGTTTGCCAACAACAACATCAACCTCCGCGACCGCGCTCAGGCCGACGGTTCGGCCGAGGTGAGCCTGGGTGAGGAATTCATCGGGGTGATCTTCAAGGACGACGAGGAAGGCGACGTTTCCTACGACTTCCATATGTCCATATTGGAGATCGATCTGCCGGAATAGCATAGGGGCGTTTCTTGACGTCCGCTCCTGCCGGCGATTTAGTACGCACAACAATTGACGCCTTGGGTGCCGCCTGAGGATCGGACAACCGGTCCCGGGCGCTTCATTTAGGAAATGACCGCTGTACGGAGGCACTCTTTTTCCATGCGATATTACCAACTCGGACTGACCCGCTGCGATCCCGGCCGCGCGATGCCCGGTTTTACCCTTTTTACGCCGCTTATCCAGAAGGCCGCCTATCTGATCAATATGCGGGGCGCCGTCGTTCACCGGTGGGACCTGCCGGCCCAACCGGGCAACTACGCCTATCTGATGCCCAACGGCAACTTGCTTGTCTCCACCTGGATCGAGGGCGGACCCGAGGGTCTCAATGCCAAGGGCGGTCTGATCCAGGAGTTGGACTGGGAAGGCAACGTCGTGTGGGCGTATCGCGATCCCTCTCAGCACCACGATTTCAAACGGCTCTCCAATGGCAACACGGCCTATATCGCCTGGGAAATCCTGCCCGAAGAAGCCCACAAACGGGTTCAGGGCGGTATTCCCGGATCCGAGCGGGATGAGGGAATTTGGGGCGACTACATCCGCGAGGTGGACCCTGCCGGCAACACGGTCTGGGAGTGGCACGGCTACGACCACATGGATTTCGAGACGTATCCGCTGCCCGCAGGCCAGCGCCGCGTCGAGTACGCCCATCCCAATTCGATTGCCGAGACGCCGGAGGGCGACATCCTGGTGAGTTGGCGGCACAATTCCATGGTCGGCATCATCGACAAGTCGACCAACGGATTTAAGTGGATTGAAGCCAGACGGGAGTTCGGCAATCAGCACGATGCCCAGATTCTCGACAACGGCAACATGATGCTGTTTGTCAACAATGCCATGGTGCCGGGCCCGGGTTCCAAATCGAAGGTCTGGGAGTTCAACTACCGGACCGGCGAAACCGCGTGGGAGTATGTCGGCGATCCGCCTTATACGTTTTCCAGCGTCTTCATTTCCGGCGCGCAGCGCCTTCCAAACGGCAATACCCTGATCTGTGAAGGACAATGGGGACGGATTTTCGAGGTGACGCCGGCCGGCGATATCGTTTGGGAATACATTTCGCCGTTTTTCGTGCCGGCCTCGCCCGCGAAGCCCGAAAGCAAAGGCAACAACGTCTTCCGCGCCTATCGGTACGCGCCCGACGGTCCGGAAATACAGGGCAGGTTGGACGGCCTCGTCGACTAAGGTCCGGACTCGATTAGGGGTTTCTTTTATTTCGCCCTCTTACCCTCTCCCCCTGACGGGGGCGAGGGACCTTGCGCCGCGCCGTGCTCAGCGCCGCAACACTCCTATGGTGGCTCAATTGAGTCCGGACCTTGGACCGGCCTACAGACCATCCAGATCGACGGTCTCGCCGATGCGCATGACGCGCTTGGTGACGCCTTCCTCGCTGGCCGCCGCGAACGCCGCCAGCCCGTCTTTCGGCGTATCTTCGCCGAGCGGGAGAGTTCCCCAATGCATCGGCACCGCCGTGGCCGCGCCGATGATCTTGGCCAGCCTGAGAGCCTCGGCCGGGTTGGTATGCATCGGCCGCATGAAATCCCGGGGCAGAAAGGCGCCGATGGGGACAAGGGCAATGTCCGCCGGGCCAACCCTGGGGGCGACCTCTCTTTCGAACACCGGGCCAAAGCCGGTGTCGCCGACAAACCAGATCTTCTTCCCCGCGCCTTCGATCATGAAGCCGTTCCAAAGGGATTCATTGGTATCGCCGAGGGTGCGCCTGGACCAGTGAATGGCCGGGGTCGACGTGAGTTTCACGCCGCCGACCGTGGTTTGGTCATACCAATCCACTTCCTTGACATTGGTCAGACCCGCCCGCCTGGTCAGTTCACCAAGACCCAGCGGCACCAGGACCAAGGTGTCCGTCTTGCGCGCCGCCAATGTCCGCAGGCTCGGGATGTCGTAGGCGTCGTAGTGATTGTGCGAAATCAGGATGACGTCGATCGGCGGCAGATCCTCGATCTTCAGTCCCGGCGGGACGTAACGCTTGGGGCCTGCGAAGGCGACCGGCGAAGCGCGTTCCGAGAAAAACGGATCGGTCAGGACATTGACGCCGTCGAGGGCGATGAGAAATGTCGCGTGATTGATCCATGTCATCCGGGGATTCGGCGTCGCGGCCAGTTGGGCCTTTGCTTCTTCGTAGGGGACCACATGGTTCGGCGGGATGGTCGAGGTGTCGAACTCCTCGGTCAGGCGCCGGGAGACGAAACGGAAAAACCGGGCCGGCTCGATTTGCCGCTTGAGGCTGCCCGGCGGGTTCTGAAACCCGGTTTCGGTGTGGTGATATTTGCCCGGGCCGTAATGGCTTTCCTGGGCGATCCCCGATGCGCAGCCGGCCAGGAACAGCGCGGCGGCGGCGATCGGGAACATAACGCGGAAACCCATGCGCCCTAGTCCTCGACGGGCAGCGTGAAGATTTCCCGCGCTTCACCCACGCCCCGCAGCTTGTACAGGCCGATGGACGGCAGCGGGCCCGGATAGCACTGATTGAACTTTTCCGAGATGGCGATGATCTCGCCGTTGAACTCGACCCGGATGCGTTTGCCGACCGGTTCGATGCCGAGGTGGTACGCCGAAGACTCCGCCGCCGGAAAATCGTTGGTCGCTGCCTGCTGCATGGCTGCCGGCGGATCCTGGCCCTGTTGCCCCTGATCGCAATGATATAGCCCGCGACGCGGTGCGCGCCAGACCCGGCGCGTGGGCGGTTCCACCGCGGACAATCGAACGGTTATGCGCCCGGGATGGCTTTTTCCTTTTGTGGATCAGGGGTTTGGGGCAAACTCCGGGCCCATGAAAAACCGCTGGTCGAAGAATCGGGCGGCCGAATGGCGCCGCAAGACCTCCCCCAAGGGTCTCGGAGAACTTGTTTACGCGTCGCGGCTGTTGGGCGGCGATGACGCTCTCGTTCTGCACGGCGGCGGCAATACGTCGGCGAAACTCCGGGTGCGGGGCGAGAGCCGGCTTTACGTCAAGGGCAGCGGCCGGGACATGTCGGCCATCGAGGCGGCCGGCTTCACGGCGCTCCGGCTGGACCCGTTGCGGGAGCTGCGTTCCCGGCGGTCCCTGGATGACGATGAGATGGTCGACCGGTTGTGCGCGGCCAAGGTGTCGGCCAAAGCGCCGGCGCCGTCCGTTGAAACGCTTCTGCACGCCTTTCTGCCGGCTGCGTATGTCGTCCACGGCCATGCCAACGCGATCCTGGCCCTGACCAATCAGCAGGCCGCCAATGACCTGTGCAGGCAGGCTTTTGACGGCGCGGCGGTGGTGGTCGACTACGTCATGTCCGGGTTTGCGCTCGCCAAGCGGGTTGCGGCTGCGGCCGGCAGGAACCCGGCTGCGGCCGGCATAATCGTCCCCCATCACGGCATCTTTACCCTTGGCGAAACGGCCGAGGAAGCCTATGGCCGGATGATTTCGCTGGTTGAGGCGGCTGAGAAACGTCTCAAGAAGGGCCGCAAACCGGGATTTGCGCGGTCCCCCCTGCCCCGCCGTCTCGCGACCGCTTCGGATGTGGCGCCGGTTCTCAGGGGCCTCTATGACGATCGGCTTTCTCCGGTAATGAACTTCCGGACAAGCGATGTCATTCGCCGGTTCGTCGACGGAAAGGAACTGAAGCGCTACGGAAATGCCGGCACCGCCACCCCCGACCATGTCATCCGCACCAAGTCCAAGCCGCTGATCGTGCCGCCGCCGGAGGCGGGCGAAATCGACAGGTTTCGCGCCGGCGCCGAACGGGCATGCGCCCGCTACCAACGCATGTATGACGGCTACATTGGCAGGAATCGTAAGCGGCTCAATGGTTTGGAGCCTGCCGATTCCCTGCCCCGGGTGATCCTCGTGCCGGGGCTGGGTTTGTTCGGTGTGGGCGAAGACGCGGCGGCCGCCGCCGTCGCGGCCGACATCGCGGAGGCCAATGTGGCGACGATTACCGACGCCGAACGGGTCGGCCGCTTCAAGCCGCTGGCCGAGCGGCACGTCTTCGACATCGAATACTGGCCGTTGGAGCGCGCCAAGCTGGGCAGCGAAAGCCCTCTGCAATTTCAGGGAAAAATCGTTCTCGTGACCGGTGCCGCCGGCGCCATCGGGGCGGCCATCGGAAAAGCGTTTCGCGCTGTTGGCGCCGAGGCGGTGCTGACCGACGTGGACCGTTCCAGGGTCGAAACGATCGCCCAATCCCTTGGCGGCCGGGGCCTCGCGTGCGATGTCACCAAGCCCGCCTCGGTGCGGCGCGCGTTCGATGCCGCCTGCCGGGTGTACGGCGGTGTGGATATCGTGGTCTCCAACGCCGGCGCCGCCTGGCAGGGAGAGATCGGGACGGTGGATGAAAAGACCCTCCGCAAAAGCTTCGAATTGAACTTCTTTGCCCACCAGACCGTCGCCCAGAACGCCGTCCGGGTCATGCGGGCGCAAGGCGGCGGCGGTTGTCTGCTGTTCAACGCCTCCAAGCAGGCAGTGAACCCGGGGGCTGGCTTCGGACCCTATGGCCTGCCGAAGGCGGCGACCCTGTTTCTGGTCCGCCAGTACGCGGTGGACCATGGCAGGGATGGAATCCGGTCCAACGGCGTCAATGCCGACCGGATTCGGTCCGGCCTGATGACCGACGGGATGATCAGGTCCCGCGCCGGCTCCCGCGGACTCAGCGAGGCCGACTATATGGGCGGCAACCTGCTGGGCCGGGAGGTCACGGCGGACGATGTGGCCCAGGCGTTCGTTTCGCTGGCGGCGGCGGAAAAAACCACCGGCGCCGTTCTCACCGTCGACGGCGGCAACATCGCCGCGGCGCTGAGGTAGGGGGAATTTCATATCACCCTCACCCCGGCCCTCTCCCTCAGAGAGGGAGAGGGAGTAGTCGCATTGTCACGCCGTGCTCCCTCGCCCCCGTCAGGGGGAGAGGGATGTGAAGGCTTGGCGCGCCTGCGAGCCATAGCCGCGGCGGCTGAGGCATAAAATAACTGCGTCATGGCCGAGCCCACCGGACCGGCTTCGCCGGCCGGGCGGAGATGCTACTCCGCCGCCTGCTGCGTGCCGGGATCGGCCTTCAGGTCCTCGTACATCTCGAGCGCCGTCGCGGGTTTGGCATTGTCGTGCACCACGGCGCCGACCGCCCGGATCATCGCGGCCGGGTTGTCCGACTGGAATATGTTGCGGCCCATGTCGACGCCGGCCGCGCCGGAATCACAGGCCTTGTAGGCCATTTCGAGGGCTTCGGGTTCCGGCAGCTTCTTGCCGCCGGCGATGACGATGGGCACCGGGCAGGCGGCGGCGACGTTCTCGAATCCGGGCTCGAAGTAATAGCTCTTGACGTAATGGGCGCCGATCTCGGCGCAAATCCGGGTCGCCAGCGCGAAGTAGCGTTCGTCCCGGGTCATGTCGGCGCCGACCCCGGTGACCGCCAGGGTCGGGATGCCGTATCTGGTGCCGGTGTCGATAAGCTTGGTGACGTTGGCGATGGATTTGTGCTCGTACTCGGCGCCGATATAGACCTGGGCGGCCATGGCGCAGGCGCCGAGGCGGATCGCGTCCTCGATGTCGACGGCGATCAGTTCGTTGGAAAGTTCCGTGAGGATCGACTGGCCGGCGGAGCAGCGCAGCACAACCGGCTTGGTGACGGACGTCGGAATCGATGTCCTGAGGGCGCCCCGGGTACACATCAGCACATCGGCGAAGGGCGCCAGCGGGCGGATGTTGAGATCGATGCGTTCCAGACCGGTGGTCGGTCCCTGGAAGTAGCCGTGGTCGAAGGCGAGCATGACCGTGCGTCCGGTATCGGGACGAAAAATTCGCGCCAGACGATTTTGCATTCCCCAATCCAGGGAATTTGAACCCTTCAGAAAGAAGTTCTCACTCTCGTGGGGAATTTCGGGATGGAAGTTCTTGCCTTCCTTGATGTCGTCTTTATCGGCCATGTCGAGCGCTCTTCGATGGGAAGCTGAATGTCTTGTTATACACCAAGTCACCCTTCCGGGCTCGCACATTGGGCGCGCATTATTCCAAGGTTATCCACATAAATATCCACCAAGGAAATTTCTTTAACCGGTTGGAATACCGACCAAAAACGCTGGTTTCAATTTATCCACAGAAACGCCGTCCCGGCTGTGCACAGCATGGTCCGCAAATGTTCCGTTACGGGCCGGGATCAGGACGGCGGCTTAAAGTGCTTGGATAATTTCAAGCCCTGACTCTGATAATTGGAGCCGATGCCGGACCCATAAAGTTGATCGGGTGTTTGGGTGAGGCGTTCATACACCAGGCGGCCCATGGTCTGGCCGTCTTCCAAGACAAAGGGGACATCCCGTGGACGGACCTCGAGCACCGCCCGGCTGCCTTGCCCGCCGGCGGAATCATGGCCGAATCCGGGATCGAAAAAGCCGGCATAGTGTACCCGGAACTCTCCCACGTGGCTGTCGAAAGCGCGCATTTCGGCGGCGTGGTCGGGCGGCACGCTGACCGTCTCCTTGGAGGCCAGGATGTGAAATTCATCCGGATCGAGGGTGATGTTGGTGTTCCCGCGATTGACGATGGGATCCCAAAAGTCGTGGATTTCGTAGTGACCGGCTTTTTCCAGATCGATGACGCCGGTGTGGCGCTTGGCCTTATAGCCGATCACGCCGCCTTCGGCCGCACCGGCGATATCGACGGTAAATACGATCCCCGATTTGGCGATATCCGCATTGTCGGTTGAGACCAGGGGCGAGGCTTCGTGGAGCCGGCGCATGGCCGCCATTGTAGCCGGCGGCTTGCCGCGCCGCAGCCGAAGCTGACTCAGCCGGGTCCCGGTCCGGACCAGGACACTGAAGGTCAGGGGCGAGATTTCGGCGTAGAGCCGGCCTCGATACCCCTCCTCGATACGGTCGAATTCAGACGAATAATCGGTGATCACACGGGTGAAGATATCCAGCCGCCCGGTTGACGATTTTGGGTTGGCCATAGCCGACATCATTCTTGGCAGCTTCAGGCCTTCGAGCAGCGGAACCACATAGACGCATCCCCGCTCGAGGACGGCGCCGCCGGTGATGTCGATCTCGTGCATGGTAAAGGCATCGAGGCGGCCCGCCACCGTCTTGCCGGCGCCCGGCAGGAAACTTCCCCGAACCCGGTAGGCGGTCCGGCCAAGCCGCAAATCCAGACTGGCCGGCTGAATTTGATCCTCGCCTACCTCCTCCTCATCGTCGGCGGCAAATATCCCGCCGGCCGCCAGGAGTTCGCGAAGGGCCTGTGACGGCAAAATACCGGTCGAGTGGATGTTGTCGTCACTGCCGGCGTCGTCGTCAAACCCGTCCAGGGGCAGCGTGGCGGTGGTTTCGGTCAATTCGAACAAATCCCCAATCGAATGCCCATTATACCCGATACGATCCGCCCGCAGGGGTCCATACGGACAGGATGCGCTTGGCGGCTACGTCAGATGCTCAGCGAAAAATTCCCTGGAGCGGGCGCGGGCGAGGTCGGTGGCGGCCTCGTTGTATGAGGGTCTTTCGTCACAGATGAACCCATGACCCGCGCCGTCATACACATGGACGGCGACACCGGGCTTGGCGGCTCGAATATCGTCCACGGTCTCCATGGGGATGCCCTGGTCTTCGGCGCCGAAATGCATCATTACCGGGCACGTGGCCTCGCGGTCGAGGAAGTTGCCGATTCCGCCGCCGTAGTAGCACGACGCGGCATCAAAATCGCCCGAGCAGGCACCAAGCCAGGAGACCGTTCCACCATAGCAGTAGCCGATAATGCCGACCTTGCCCGCATCCCTCAGCGCCGCGGCGGCGGCGGCGATGTCTTTGACGCTGTCGTCCCAGGCGACCTTTTCGCGGAGACCCATACCGGTCTGACGGCCATCCTCGTCGTAGCCGAGCTGCACGTTCTTCTCCGCCCGGTCGTAGAGCGCCGGCGCAATCACCGCATAGCCCGCCCCGGCCCATTCGTCGGTGACGGCGCGGATATGATTGTTTACGCCGAAGATTTCCTGGATGAGCACCAATCCCGCCTTCGGCGTCCCATCCGGGTCCGCCCGGTACGCATCGAAAGTGTGGCCGTCACCGGCCGTCAGCTGAATGTCCTGCCCCATGAAATCCTCCCCTGGTAGCTGGGTCCGTTTGGCGGTGAGGATGGCGGCAGGACAACAGGGAGTCAATCAGGGCTGCCTGATCCGTTGAGCGGGCAGCGCATTCCATACCGGCCAAATGATGGTGGAATTGGTGCCACGTTTCGAGCCCTGCCCCAGCACAAGCACCCCAAGCGTGACCGATCCCAAGAAGCCAATTGCGGATGGACTTCGCCATCACCGGCGGGGAAATCTCGGCGCCGCCGAAGGGTTGTATCGAGAGGCATTGGCGCTTGAGCCGGAACAGCCGGACGCCTTGCATTTCCTGGGCGGACTCGCTCTTCAGACCGGAAACCCGGCGCCGGCGGTCAAACTTCTTCAGCGGTCGCTTGACATAGCCCCCGGAAATGCCGAATGGCTGGCGAACCTGGGTGTGGCCCTCGTTCAGACCGGCGATCCGGAGAAGGCTGCACTACGGCTGCGCGAGGGGCTGAAACAAGACCCGGATCAACTCGATGCGTTGACCAATCTCGGCCTGTTGCTGGGGGAACAGGGCCGGAGCGAAGAGGCCTCGGACTATCTCGGCAAGGTCGTCCATATGGCGCCCGGCAATGCCGAGGCGCTGATGAATTTGGGCGGGGCGGATCGAGGGGTTGGCGGAGGTGCGGATGGGGCTGCGGGCCCGGATGGGGGACGCTCCCATTTGTGACGCCGTTAAATTCACGCGGGATCTGGAGAACGTCTTCCACGGCATTTGGGAAACATTTCGGGACAGGCAGTGAGCTGCGTCCGTTGGGATTGGCGAAAAAAGCCAGACGGCCTGTAAGCCGGGTTCTGTTCCCACAGGTGGGCGATGACCATTCATCTGGGACGCCCGTTGCCGGACGCCTCGCGCGACCTACCCGGACAGCGGCGCGAAGACCCGCCTGCGGCCGAAACCGCGCGCCGTCCCTACTTGGTCTTGCTCCCGGTGGGGTTTGCCCTGCCGCCTCTGTTGCCAGAGGCGCGGTGCGCTCTTACCGCACCCTTTCACCCTTACCCTGGTCGATTGGCAGGAACCAAATGACCAGGGCGGTTTGCTTTCTGTGGCACTTTCCCTGGGGTCGCCCCCGCCGGGCGTTACCCGGCACCGTGTCTCCGTGGAGCCCGGACTTTCCTCCCTCCATATGCATGAAGAGCGGCCATCCGGCCGTCTGGCGGGCTATGTCTATGACAATTGTCTCGAAAAATAAAGGGCTTGGCGGCCGAGGGCGGGGCCGGCCCGGCGTCCAGCGCCGGTTCGACACGCAGCCTAATCCGGCTGCCGGGCGCCTGTCGCCAGGCGGTGGACCGCGCCGATCAGTCGGCCGGTCTCGGCGTCGATTTCGCCGTCAATCGATGACGGCCTGAAGCGGCGCTGAAATGCCGTCACCGCGGCGGGTAGTTCGGTGGTGTCATAACCGATGCCGCCGAGTTCCGCGGCATGGCCCCCGGCGCCGGCTTTTTGGCCGCCCGCCGGCCAGAGGCCGATGCCGGCCGCGGCGAGCCGCGGCCAGTCGAACAACTCACCCGGATCCATCTTGCGGGCCGGGGCGATATCCGCGTGTCCCACGACGTTGCGGGGCGGGATGGGGTGGCGCTCCAATATGCTTTTCGTCAACTCGATCAATGCTTCAATCTGTGCGCCGGGAAACGGGCGGTAGCCGAACTCATGACCGGGATTGACCAATTCGATCCCCACGGAGCGGCCGTTAATGTCGGTCTCGCCGCGCCAGGCGGAAATCCCGGCATGCCAGGCACGTGCTTTTTCATCCACCAACCGCCAGACCGTACCGTCTTCCTCGACGACATAGTGGGCGCTTACCCTTGCCTCGGGGTCGGTAAGCCGGTCGAGCGCCTCCGTCGCCGTTCTCATGCCGGTATAGTGGAGGACCAGCATGTCGATGGGGGCGCCGTCCGGGCGGCCGTCGAAATTGGGCGAAGGCCGATCGCGAAAGCTGATCACCTTGGGGCTCCTCGGCTAGGGCAGGGACCGCAGTTTTTCGACCTTCTCATAGGCCGCGTTGATCGCCGCCATCTTTTCGTTCGCCACATCAATGAATTCCTGTGGCAGGCCTTGGGCGATCAAGGTATCGGGATGATTCTCCCTGATCAGCTTTCGGTAGGCCGCCTTGATCTCCGCTTCGCTGGCATCCCGCGGGACACCCAGAATCTCGTAGGGGTCGGCTTCGTCGGGTCCCATATGGGTCGCGCGAATGCGTTCAAAATCGTATGCCGAGAAGCCGAACGACGCACTTACCTTTTCGAGAAATTTGATTTCATTCGGATGGACGACGCCGTCGGCAAGGGCGACGTGCATCAATCCGCCGAGGACGCCCTCCAAGACCTGCGGTTCGCGGGCGAATATGGCGCCCAGCTGCTCGGCATAGGGCTCGAAGCCCGCTGCTTCCCGCCGCGCCTCGTTGAACAGGCGGCCGACGTCGCGCATGTCGCCGGCCGGAATTTGGAACACCGTCTTGAAGGCCTCGATTTCGTCGCGGGTTACCCGGCCATCGGCCTTGGCCATCTTGGCGCCGAGAACGATCACGGCGACCGCCACCGCCGACTGCCTGGCCTGTTGCGAGGCCGGGCCGGTGAGGCGTTGACCAACCCGGGCCCGGTCCATGGCGTGGCCGGCGACCGCGCCAAGGAGCCCGCCGATCGGTCCGCCAAGCGCAAATCCCGCCACGCCGCCGATGACTTTTCCCCATATGCTCATGAATAGCCCCAAATAGCCCCTGATATTTTCAATTCGGCTGCCGGATGCTGGCCGCTTGATCCGGCTGCTTCGTGGTCCGATAGCCGTGCCCGCCCACGGACGAAATCCCGGACATTCCGGAAACCGCCCTCCGGCGTCGCCGCGCCGGCGGATACACGGACGCCGGGACGATGTATCAGAAGATTCCAGAGATTCAACCCGGCTACGCGCCGGCACTCAACCTGCCGGTGCACCGGACCGTGAAAAAGCCGCGCCGCCGCGGGACGGCGCGGCACAAAATCCCTCGCCCCGTCAGGGGGAGAGGGGCAGGGTGAGAAATGCGGGCTAGCCGGCGGTTTTGACGGTGGACCCGCCGTCTTTCAGCCAGCGTATGAGCGCCTTGCCCGGATCGGCGATCTCCTCCACCGAACCGTACCAGTAGGCATCCCAACCCGCCTCCGGCAAACCGGTGAACACCATTAGGTTCAGCGGATAAGCCTCGGAGTCGGTGCAACGGCGGAAATCGTCCCGGAACAGAAACACGGGCTTTCCCCAGGCGATCGCCATGCCGAGTTCCACCATCACCCCTTCATCCGGCGGACAGCCGTTGACCACCGCGAACAGCCCGTCGGCGTCGCGCACGTCGCGGAGATCGGCCTGTCCGATCCGGTAGGCCCAACCGGGGCTCGCCCGGTCGATCTGATTGTTGCGGGCGAAGGGTTCCCATACCTCTGCGCCGGCCGCCTCCAAAGCCGCGACAAGCGCCGCCAGCGGCCCCGCGCGTTGTTGTGTGGAAAACCCGTAGGGATTCGCCAGATACAAGGTCTTGCTCATCTTTGTGCCGCTCCGTTGGTTGCCGTGGAAAACGTTAGTCAGCGCGCCGTTTTGATGCGGAAAGCTTCCCGCGCGGCTTTGAAGACGCAATTCGAAATGCCTCGCGGGACCGATACCCGCCAACGGAACGCTAGAGGGAGCTTTCCGATTGCCGGGCGGGGGCTTCGATAATTCGGGGTGACGCGGGTCCGTTCGAGCCTATTCGGCCGGCAAAGGGCAGTTTTAGCGCCGGATCGGTTGCATCCACGCCGAATGTCAGCCCGAGCAAATTGAATTCCAGGCCTTCTTCGATGCCCGCCAAGACTCCGAAGACTCCGAACAGGTTGAACTGGAAGCCGCGACCGCCCGGCGCCCTGGAAATTATCCGGCTGCCGAGGAAATCCTTGCCAATCGCCGTCGGCGGCAAATCCAGCTTGAGCGCGGGGACTTCCCGCGCGATGTGGGCGGTGTATGTGTTGGAGTTGGGACCCGGCCACGCCCGGTAGCGGGCCGGGTACGGGTAGGTTTGCGATGCGGCGTCGATGTCCCGGATGATCTCGTCGACGCCGTCGCCGCGCAGGTCGGCCAACAGGTCCGGCTCGGCGCCGAACCAGCGGGCATCCGCATCCCGGTTGCGCACGACGACCGCCGAATCGCCCCAGCGCAAGCGCCAGCCGATCACCTCGTAGACGGTGAACTCGGCGGCGTTGGCCGGTTTGACCGCGATCCAGGAATGAACACCGAAGTAGCCGCGCCAGCCCCAGGCGCGCGCGGCATAGATCTGGACGACGGCCTCGGGCGTGGCCGCCGGATCGGGCGCCAACCCGACCGGTTCGTGGCTGGCCGTCCGCCAATTCCTCGGGGTAGCTTCTGACATCACCGCGCCTGCTGCCGTTCCGGCGACGATTAATCCTGCAACGACGAGGGTTATGGATTTCCATCGCGTCATTTCAATGAACCTAGAGCAGTTTCCGGCCAATTTGAACCATTTGACCGAAAACTGGTCCAGCCTCCCCACTCGGGAAACAACGAGGTCATGTCCCGGTTGACGGCGACGTCGTGGATTATCCGCCCGCCGGGTTTGAAACTTCTTGGTTAACCCCTGAAAATCCATCAGAAATATTTGTGACAGCCGCAGGGAATCCCAAATCAGGGGTCGAATCGACGTGAGCGAGAACGCCGGAACAACCGGATGGCAGTTTTGGATCGACCGGGGCGGCACCTTTACCGACGTGGTGGCGCGCTCGCCGGAGGGTGAACTTTCGGCGCTGAAGCTGCTCTCCGAGGACCCCGACCGGTACCCGGACGCGGCGGTCGAGGGTATCCGGCGGGTGCTTCAGGTGGGAACCGGTGACGAAATTCCGGTTTCCCGTATTGCGGCGGTCAAGATGGGGACGACCGTGGCCACCAATGCGCTCCTCGAGCGGAAGGGCGAACCGACACTGCTTGTAACCAACCAGGGTTTCGCCGATGCGTTGCGGATCGGCTATCAGAACCGCCCTCACCTCTTCGCTCTTCATATCGAGCTCCCGGAGCAGGTCTATTGCCGGGTGGCGGAGATTCCCGGCCGCATGGACGCCCGCGGCAACGAGATCGAGCTGTTGGATGAGGGCCTCGCCCGTGAAGCCCTGGTTGCCGCTTTCGACGACGGCATTCGTTCCGTCGCCATCGTCTTCATGCACGGATACCGCTATCCGGACCACGAGGCGCGGGTGATGCGCCTCGCACGGGAGGCGGGATTCACCCAGATCTCCGTTTCCCACAAGGTCAGTCCGTTGATGAAGTTCGTGTCGCGGGGCGACACCACCGCCGTCGACGCCTATCTGTCGCCAATCCTGCGGCGATACGTCGATCGGGTTTCGGCCGCCCTGCCGGGTGTCCGAACCATGTTCATGCAGTCGAACGGCGGACTGACCGACGCATCCCTGTTCCAGGGAAAAGACAGCATCCTCTCCGGACCGGCGGGCGGCGTGGTCGGCGCCGTCGCAACCGCCGGCATGGCGGGGTTCGAAAAGATCATCGGCTTCGACATGGGCGGCACGTCCACGGATGTCAGTCATTTTGCCGGCTCGTTCGAACGATCATTCGAAACCGTCGTCGCCGGCGTACGGATGCGCGTGCCGATGATGAGTATTCACACGGTGGCGGCGGGCGGCGGGTCGATCCTTCGGTTCGACGGGGCCCGATTCCGGGTCGGACCGGAATCGGCGGGTGCAAATCCCGGCCCTGCCAGCTATGGCAAGGGCGGCCCGCTCACGGTGACCGACGCCAACCTGCTCCTTGGCCGGATACAATCCCGTCATTTCCCCAAATCTTTTGGCCCCGACGGCGATGGGCCGCTGGACCTGGATATCGTTCGAAAGAAGTTCGGGATATTGGCGGGCGGGATCGAGACCGCAACCGGGCGGCAACTGAGCCCCGGGGAGATCGCCGAAGGATTCCTGACCATCGCCGTTGAGAATATGGCGAACGCGATCAAGAAAATCTCGGTGCAGCGGGGCTACGACGTCACCGAATATACGCTCAATTGCTTCGGCGGTGCCGGTGGTCAGCATGCCTGCGGCGTTGCCGACGCGCTTGGCATCGAGCGCATTCAGATTCATCCGTTGGCGGGGGTGCTTTCAGCCTACGGCATGGGCCACGCCGAGGTCCGGGCGCTCCGGGCATTGGCCGTCGAGGAAGAACTGTCCGAACAAACCGCCGGCCGGCTTGCTTCCGCCGCCCTTCCCTTGGTCCGGGAGGCAGTCGCCGAGCTCGCGGGTCAGGGCATCGCGGAGTCGAATATCCAAACATCAATCACCGTCGCCCTTCGCTATGCCGGCACCGACACCGCGCTCGAGGTGCCGTTGGCGGGCTTTTCCGAATTGCGCGACGCGTTTGATGTTGTCCACCGCCGGCAATTTGGTTTCGCCGATGACGGACGGCCGCTGATCGTCGAGGCGGTCCGCGTCGAGGCCGGCGGCGCCGAGGAACGGATCACGGAAAACGCTGCCGCCCCGGGTGCCGCCGCGCCCGCGCCGGACGCCCTCGAGAACGTCGCCGTGTTCACCGGCGGGAGCGTCACGGACGTGCCGTTATTCGCGCGGGAGACGCTTGCGGCCGGTCAAGAAATCGAGGGCCCGGCGATCGTCGCCGAGGAAAACGCGACGACGATCGTCGAGCCCGGCTGGAGCCTGGAGATCAACCGGTTCGGTCACCTCATCTTGAATCGCACGTCCCCCCGGGAAGCCGAGGCTGCCGTGGGGACGGACGCCGATCCGGTGATGCTCGAATTGTTCAACAACCTGTTCATGTCCATCGCCGAACAGATGGGCGCCGTGCTCGCCAACACGGCCACGTCGGTGAACATCAAGGAGCGGTTCGATTTTTCGTGCGCGCTTTTTGATGCCGCGGGCGGTCTGGTCGCCAACGCACCGCATCTGCCGGTTCACCTGGGCTCCATGGGGGAGAGCGTCGCCACGATCATCCGTGCGCGAAACGGCACGATGAAACCGGGCGATGTCTATGTCCTGAATGCGCCTTACAACGGCGGCACCCATCTCCCCGACGTCACGGTGGTTACCCCGGTGTTCGACGAAGCCGGCCCGGAAATCCTGTTCTACGTCGCGTCGCGGGGCCACCACGCCGATATCGGCGGGACGACGCCGGGCTCCATGCCGCCCGACAGCCGGTCCGTCGACGAAGAAGGAGTGCTGATAGACAACTTTCAATTGGTGGCCGGCAGCCGGTTTTTGGAACGGGAAGCGCGCGAACTCCTGGAGAGCGGCGTCTATCCGTCCCGCAACCCGGACCAGAATATCGCCGATTTTCGCGCCCAAATCGCCGCCAATGAACGCGGCGTCGCGGAAATACGCTCAATGATCGGCCATTTCGGCATAGAGGTCGTTCAGGCCTATATGCGGCACGTCAAGGACAATGCGGCGGAAGCCGTGCGCCGGGTGCTCGATCGGTTGCCCGATGGAGATTTCGCGCGGAATCTCGACAACGGCGGGACCATCAAGGTGGCGATTTCAGTGGATCGGCCGCGGCGCCGCGCGGTGGTCGATTTCACCGGCACGTCTCGCCAGTCGGATACCAACTTCAATGCTCCCTCGGCGGTTTGCCGGGCAGCTGTCCTCTATGTGTTCAGATGTCTGGTCGACGATGATATTCCGTTGAACGACGGCTGTCTGGATCCCATCGACCTCATCATTCCCGAAGGATCGCTGCTCAGCCCCCGCTACCCGGCGGCGGTGGTGGCGGGAAACGTGGAAACCTCGCAGCGCATTACCGATGCCCTGTTCGGTGCGGCCCGCGCCATGGCGTCGGCTCAAAGCACCATGAACAATTTCACCTTTGGCGATGAGCGGTACCAGTATTATGAAACGATTTGCGGCGGCGCCGGGGCCGGTCCCGATTTCGACGGGGCGAGCGCGGTCCATACCCACATGACCAACACCCGCCTGACCGATCCCGAGGTGCTGGAGTGGCGGTTTCCCGTGATCCTGGAGAGGTTTTCGCTGCGGCCGGGTTCGGGCGGCGCCGGCAAGCATTGGGGCGGTGACGGCGTCATTCGGAAAATCCGGTTTTTGGAACCGATGACCGCCGCCATCCTATCCGGCTCCCGGACCGTGCAACCGTTCGGACTGGCCGGCGGCAGCCCGGGTGAAGCGGGTCGAAACTACGTCAAACGGGCATCAGGCGATATCGATGACCTTGGACCCTGCGATTCGACCGACATGCGGCCAGGTGATGTGTTCGTCATCGAGACACCCGGCGGGGGTGGGTACGGGTTCATCGACTAGGGTCCGGACCCGATTGAGCCGCCATGGGAGTGTTGCGGCGATGAGGACGGCGCGGCACAAGGTCCCTCGCCCCCGTCAGGGGGAGAGGGATCGGTCTTTCTTTTTGCACCCTCGCCCCCTTTCAGGGGGAGAGGGATGCGGAGGCTTGGCGAGCCTGCGAGCCATAGCCGTAGCTGGGTGAGGGGGAATTTCCATATCACCCTCACCCCGGCCCTCTCCCTCTCTGAGGGAGAGGGAGTAGCCGCGTTGCCGGATTGAGTTCCCTCGCCCCCTACCCGGGGAGCGCCACCGAAGGCCGGGTTCCTTCGCGTCGTGGCGGCGTTGCGCCACTCCGCCGATGGGCCGGCATCGCCGTTCACGGCGCGCCTGGCCACGACGCGAATTAATCCCGGTCCAATGATCCGATTTGGCCGGAAACCGCTCCAGGCGTTTCGTCGCGTGCGTGCTCCATGACCGCTGCCATCCTCCGCAAGCGAGGCAGCAAGGCGCCCAGGATCAACAGATAAATGACCGTGCTGACGGCGATGACCGACTGAAGCGCCCAAAATTTGTCCCCGAGCCCCCATAACCATGCTCCCGCCGCGGGCCCTCCCCGCAGGTTCATGCTCCACAGCGACATTACCCGCCCGCGTATCGACCCGTCGATTGAGTTCTGCACGACCAGCTGGCCGCCGATTCCGACGTAGGATCCGAATGCGCTGATGCCCCCGACAATGATCGTCGCGACCCAAAACGAGCCGGTGGCCGACAAAGCGAGATGGAGAAGGCCGGCCAGCAACGCCGCGATAAACAGCAATCGCACCATGCCGCTGATTCGGTTGACCTTGGCGACCATGATTGAACCAATGATCGCACCGGCGCCGGAAGCGGATTGCATAATCCCGAACCCGAGCTCTTCCATGGCGTAAATGCCGTCCGCAATCGCCGTCAGGCTCTCCCGGTACGAACGCATGAATATCATCGTCGAGACGATGAGGACAAAGAACAGCCCGAGCTCTTTTTTGTTCAGGATGTAGACGATGCCCTCCCGCAGATCGGCAACGAAATTCGATCTTGGGCGGGACCCGACCTCGTCGTGCCTCAAACGAATAATCAGCAGGACGATGAGGTAGCCGAGAAAACTAATTGCGTTGAGTGCGAACAGCCAGCCGATGCCTTCGCGGTCGAGGGTGAACGCCGCAATGATGACGGCGCCCAATGCAGGGCCGACGAATTGGGCGAGGTTGAACAGGATGGACCCGATACCTATTGCCGACGGCAGATCGTTCCGCGGCACCAGGCTCGGCGCCATGGCCAAACGGATCGGTGACCACAGCGCCTCGAAGAAGCCTGCCAGGCCCATCAAGACCATCAGCAGGGGTATGGTCATGATATCGAAAATGGTGAGGACCGCTAGGATTGCGGCTAGGCCCATCAGCAGGATTTGTGCGATTCGGCCCAGCAACAGCCGGTCGTAGCGGTCGGAGACGGTGCCGAAAAACGGAACGCTGGCCAGAAAACAAGCCGCTTCGATCAGTGCCACCGTTGCCACGAGACTCAGCGAGCCGGTTAGCGACCAGACCAGCCATTGGACACCGACACGCTGAAACCACAGGCCGAGGTTCGAGATAAATCCGCCGGCCGCGTAAAGGGCGAAATCACGATGTTTGAGGGCGCGCCACATGTTGAGGGCACGATAGTCGCCGCAACAAACCGACACAATCGCCCGTCGTCACACCGGCGTGACCGGGCGCCGATTACCGGCGATTGAAATTGCCTGGACCCGGCGGTTTCTCTACACTTACGCCGTCCTCCGCATGAGAACGAACAGCCGGTTGCGCGACCTGGGCCGGGCTGTCTAGGGAAGGGACCCCATAATGAAGATTGCCGCCGCCGTCCTTGCCGGTTTGGTTTTGGCCGTAATCGCCGCCGTTCTCATTGTGCCGGGCATTATCGATTGGAACGAACGCCAGCCCGAAATCGTCAAGCTGGTCAAAGACAAAATCGTCAAGCTGGTCAAAGACAATACGGGCCGGCATCTGGAGCTCCGCGGCGACATCAGCGTGTCGGTGCTGCCCATGCCGACGCTCCGGGTCGACGATGTCCGGATTGCCAATGTCGAGGGGGCCGCATCCGCCGACATGGTTGCCCTCAAATCCCTGGATGTTCGGGTGGCGCTGTTGCCGCTGCTTGGCGGCAACATTCGGGTCGAATCAGTCCGTCTCGAGGAGCCCGTCATCGACATACAGGTTTTTGCCGATGGCCGCACCAATTTGGTGTTTTCACCGCCCGAGGCTGCGGCACCGGCGCCGGGAAATACCGGCAGCCGGCCCGCCGGCCCGCCTCCGGGACCGGCTGCGCCCCCTTCCGTGGTGGTCGACGACTTCGTCATTGAAAAGGGCACTGTCATCTTCCGGGATGAAAGCTCCGGCCGAACCGAGCGTATCGGGAACATCAATGGGCGCTTGAACGCCGCTTCGCTGACCGGTCCCCTGGAAGCAACCGGCAGTTTGACCGCCCGAGGCGTTCCATTGAGCTACAAAATCTCGTTGGGGACGATCATCCAGGGCCGGACGGTGCCGTTTTCGGCCGACGTCCGAATTTTACCGGGAGACGTGAGGACCCGAATGAGCGGTACCCTTGCCGGCCTCCCGACCGAGCCCCGGATCAAAGGCAAAATCACCGCCGGCGGGGCAAACCTCGCCGGGTTTGTGGCCGCGCTGGGCGGGGGTGCGCGCCTGCCGGAAATTCTGTCCCGCCGGTTTGCGCTTAAGGCGGACGTCGCGGCGGCCGCCGACGCCGTGTCGGTCTCCGAACTTGATCTGAGTCTCGACCAGATACGAGGCAGCGGCGCGATCGATATCACACTTGGTGAATCGATCGATGCAGACGTCATGCTGACGGTGAACCGGTTGGATGTTGACTCGCTTCTCAAGCCGGCGACCCCCGCCGCAGCCGAAGGGAATTCCGCAGCCCAGGCACAGGGCGCGGCGAAGGCCTCACGGGAAATAGCGCCGCCGAGAACGCCGGCGCCCGGCACGGATGCCGGTGCGCCCCGTGCGATTCCCGAAAACATCAATGCGTCCGTCAATCTCACCGTGGGAACAATCGTTTATCGCGGCGGCGTGGTACGGGAGGCGAAATTCGACGCCGCGCTCTCGGCGGGTGAGATCACCGTCAATCAGGTGTCCGCGCAGCTGCCCGGCGGTTCCGATTTCGCCATGTTTGGATTTGCCGCGCTTGAGGACGGCGTACCGGCGTTCGACGGAAACGTCGACATGTCCACCAATGACCTCCGCGCCGTACTGACCTGGCTTGGCGTTGCGCCCCCGGCGGCGGCGGCGGATCGCCTTCGCAGGCTCGCTTTTGCCGGCAAGGTCGGCGCCACGCCCAAGGAAATCCGGCTTCGCGAAATTGATCTGCAGGTCGACAATACCCGCATAACGGGTGCGGCGACCTTGGCGCTGCGGCAAAAACTCGCCATAGGCGCAAACCTTGTGGTCGACAAGATAAATGTCGATCCCTATCTCGGCAGCCCCGGGTCCGCCGCCAAGCCGCCGAAAGCGGGTGCACGCACCGCGGCGGCCGGCGCGGCGGAGGTCCGGTCGGCGGCCTCGCCGCCCGCGAATCCCCTGGCGCCGCTAGCGGCCCTCAGCAGCATTGACGCCAATATCAAGGCACGGATCGGCGCGCTCACGGTTCAACGGGTTCCCGTTCGCGATCTCCGTCTCGATGCGACGATTTTCGAGGGGGTGCTGACGGTACGCGACCTTCGAATTGCCGACGCCGCGGGCGTTACGGCACATGCAAAGGGCGCCGTCACCGGCCTGGAGGCCGGTCAGCCCGACCCGAATCCGAAGCTTCAGGACCTGACGCTCGATGTGCGGTCGAGGAATTTGTCCAGAATATTGAAGCTGACCGGAACACGGTTGCCGATACCGCCGTCCCGGTTGGGGCCGGTATCCCTGTCCGGGACGCTCAATGGCGCGCCGGCCGACCTCGGTGTCGATATGACTCTCAAAGCGGCACGGGGGGCGGCCAAACTTTCCGGGCGCGTCGCGGCGCTCGGCGATGTTCCCGCTGTCGACGCCGCGGTCAGGATCGTCCATTCCGATCTTCGGCGGTTTTTGCGCCTTGCAGGGCTTTCGTACGCGCCGTCGGGCCGGCTCGGAAAAATTGATCTTTCGGCCGAGGTGGCGGGCAACCCGACGGACATTTCGGTCAGCGGCCTGAAAGGGGTGGCGGCGGATATTCCCGTATCGGGCGTCGTGAGCGTAAAGCTGAGCGGGCTGAGGCCGGCAGTCGCCATGAATTTGCGGACCGGGGCCATAATCATCGACCGGTTCCTGCCGGCGCCACGCCGGACATCCCTATCTCCAACAGGCGTGCAGCCGATCCGGCCTGCGGCGTTCCGGGTCCCCGAGAACTTCGACCCCCGGCAACTGCTGGTCCGGATCGCCACGGGCGGCGGACGGTTTTCCACCGATGCCATCGATCTTTCCGCGCTTGGGCTTGCCGATGCCGACATCACCCTCAAGTCGGAATCGTTGACGTTCGGCAAATATACGCTGAGCGGCGTTGATCTTGCGGCGTCCCTCAAGAACGGCGTGTTGAACGCAGACCGTCTGACGGGCCGCATTTTCGGGGGTGCCCTGACCGCGGGTGGACGGATTGCCGGTGCCGGGCGAAGCGGCCGGTACGCCGCACAGCTCAATCTGCGGAATCTCGGACTTCCCGCGGCCATGCGCGCCCTTGAGTCGTCAGCGCTCAAAGCCGGGCGGTTGACCTTCGCAGCGGATCTGACCTCCGCCGGCGGATCGGTCGCGGACATCGTTGCCGGATTGGCCGGACAGGGCCGCTTCGAACTCAAGGGGATTGATCCGGCGGGGGCAGGCCACGGGAGTATGCTTGCACCGGTCATCGGCATCCTGCAGCCCCTTAATGCGCTCGGCGGGCGCCGGGGCGGTGGCCTGGCCGATGTCACTTCAACGTTTCAAGTCGGCCGCGGGGTTGCTTCCTTCAATGATCTGAAACTGTCGTCGGGGGTCGGTTCAGGCAGCGCCCGGGGCAGCATCGATCTGCCCAACTGGCAGGTACGGACGACCGGTGAGTTGCGGCTGGACCGGAACCTGCTTGTCGCCCTGCTTGCCCAGCAAACCCGGCTGCCGCCGGTTGTGCCGTTCGAGATCACCGGCCGGCTCGATTCCCCGAATGTGAAGCTGGAAACCGGTGGGACGGGTACCGGCGGGATTGCCATTCCCGGCCTCGACAAACTGAGAAAGAAGAACCCGGGCGTTGGTGCCGTGGTCGATCAGCTGCTTCCCGGCATATTGGGCGGCACACAGCAGACCCGGGAGCCACAGCCGTCAAATGAACCAACCCCCCGGGAGCCGAGCCCGCAACAGCCAACTCAACAGCAGCAGAACCGGCAGCCGCGGGTCGACGATGTCCTAAAGGGTATTCTGCGGGGGCTGGGCCGCTAGCCCGCATTTCCCGCCAGGGTCATGGTCTGCGCGGCGCTGTCGACCAGAGAGCGCCGCCCTTCGGGTCGCGCCCCGGCGCCCGCCCGCGGCGTCGCGGCCCTCAACCGTAGTCGCCGCTACGCTTTTCGGGCCGCTCCTGGCGGCTCGACCGCCTGGATGCGACGCAGGCCGTGACCCTGATGAGAAATGCGGGCTAGTCGCCGTCGGCGTTGGGACGGTCCAATTCTTCGAGGACGAACAGCCGGATAGCACTCGAGAGATTGCCGGTCCGGTGCCGGTCGATCTCGGCAATCAAGCCATTGATTGAAACGCCGCGCGCCGCGGATATGAGCCGCAGCCGATCCCAGAATGCCTGCTCCACGGATACGCTCGTCGCGTGGCCGGCGATCCGGATAGACCTTTTTTGAACACGGCCCGGATCATCCGTCATTTCAGGCAAATCAAAGCCCCCTGAGCCGCCCAACCGGCCGAAAACAAACATGCCCTACAATGGTCGGCGCCCGGTTGGCCGTCAATGGCCGGTCACGCCAGACCGGTCATCCGCGATCGAGGTTCGTTCCCGCATCGTGTCCCCTCGCCCCCGTCAGGGGGAGAGGGAGCTTGCCGTGCGTTCCCTCGCCGCCCTCACCCCGACCCTCTCCCTCAGGGGCCGCTATCCATTGGTCGAATTTGGTTACGCCTATTGTCCCGGCCGTTGCCTTGTGACAATGATCAATATGATTGGAACATCGGCGGAGGGGGCCTCGGTGGCGACTGCCCGGCAGGACCGAAAGGACGAACCTTTCTGGAAGGCCAAGTCACTTGAGCGGATGAGCCTCGAAGAGTGGGAGTCGCTCTGCGACGGGTGCGGCAAGTGCTGCCTCCACAAAATCGAGTATGAAGATACCCGGGAAGTGGAATACACCGAAGTTGCGTGCGGTCTCCTCGACATCGGCGCCTGCCGTTGTACGGATTACACGCACAGAACCGTTCGGGTGCCCGATTGCGTCGAGTTGACCCCGGGGACGCTGACGGCCATCGAATGGCTGCCGCCGACGTGTGCCTACCGGTTGATATCGGAGGGAAAAGATCTTTTCGATTGGCATCCTCTGGTTTCCGGCGATCCCGAAAGCGTGCATCGGGCCGGGGTGTCGGTGCGGGGCCGCTGCGTTGCCGAGCGGGATGCCGGCGATTTGGAGGATCATGTAGTGGAATGGCCGAACGAGGGTGTGGATGATGCCGGGTAATCCGCCTGACCCTCTTCCTGGCTCCCTTCGCCATGTGGAGGTCGACGGCCGGCGGGTTCCTTTATCCGTTCGGCATCATGCCAAGGCGCGGCGTCTCATACTGCGGATTGATCCGAAAACCGGCGGCGTCGTCGTCACGCTGCCCAAAGGGGTTCCCGCGAAGGCGGGATTGGCCCTGGCCGAGGAAAAGTCCGGGTGGATCGCCGGCGCCCTGCAAAAACTGGCTGCGCCGACGCCGCTTGTCGCCGGCGCGCGGGTGCCGGTGCTCGACCGGGAACATTTGATTTGCCATGACCCGGCCGGCCGGTTTGGCGTCCGGCGGGAAGGGAACGCGATCTGGGTCGCGGGCCGGGAAGAGCATATTGCGCGCCGGGTGCTGGACTGGCTGAGGCGGGAAGCGAAGCGCGAAATCGTACCCCGGGCGGAGACCATGTGCGGCCGGCTGGAGGCAACGCTCAATCGCGTGTCCATCCGCGACACGCGAAGCCGCTGGGGATCATGCGCGCCCAACGGCAATCTCTCGTTCTCATGGCGCCTGGTCATGGCCCCGATGGAGGTTCTGGATTATGTCGTCGCCCATGAGGTCTCGCACCTCCGTCACATGGATCATTCACCCGCATTTTGGGAGACGGTGAATAGTCTCGGCGTCGATTCGGAGGCCGGCCGCAAGTGGCTGAACGCGAACGGCGAACGATTGATGCGGGTCGGACTCCAGACCGCAAGCTTCGGATAGAGAAGGGTCCCGGCGGCGATTATGTTGGGGTCATGCTTGAACAAGACACAACCCCCGGAGCCGCCGCAATGAACCGTTCCGACGTCCAGCCGCCGGACTGGATCATTGAGGCGTGCCGGTTGATCGACGAAGCCGACGAAGGCGTGCCGACCCTGGCCGAACTGTCCGAAGCCGTCGGCGTCAGCCCGTATCATCTGCAGCGAAAATTCAAACATGTGCTGGGATTGTCGCCCCGTGAGTACGCCGCCCAACGCCGGCTCGACCGGTTCAAGGCGGAAGTCCGGGGCGGGGAGAGCGTGTCGTCGGCCATGTACGGCGCCGGATTCGGCTCTTCCAGCCGGCTCTATGAACGGGCCGGCGAGACGTTGGGGATGACGCCCGCGAGTTACGGCAAGGGGGGCGCCGGCGCGAAGATCGGTTTTGCGATCGCCGACAGCTTTCTTGGCCGGCTCCTGGTGGCGTCCACGGACCGGGGGATTTGCCGGATCAGCATCGGTGACGATGACAAGGAACTGGTCGAAGACCTGCATGCGGAATACCCGGCGGCGGAAATCGGGGCGGACGTCTCGGGACTGGCGGACAACCTGGAGGCGGTGCTGTCCATCCTCAGCGGCGCGTCCGGGACGGCCGCGGCATTGCCCTTCGATCTGCGGGCGACGACGTTCCAGTGGAAGGTTTGGGATTGCCTCCGGCGAATTCCGCGGGGAGCCACGATGACATATGCGGAAATTGCCGCCGCGATCGGTTCGCCGAAATCGGCCCGCGCCGTCGGCCGGGCCTGCGCGACCAACCCGGTGGCGGTGGCAATTCCCTGTCATCGGGCGATCGGCAGCGACGGGAAGCTCCACGGTTATCGCTGGGGGCTGGACCGAAAACGGAAATTGCTGGATGACGAAACCGGGTCTATAGCGACGGATCGTTAATCCGGTGCAGCCGGTCGGCGGCGGTTTTGGCGAACCGGAGAAACTGGTTTCGCCGCCGGGCCGCATTCATCTTCAGCAGCGGTGCCTCCCTTAGAATGGCCGCGTCGTACGGATCGGCGATCAGAATTCCGCATTCCCCGGGAATGAGTTCGACCGGAAAGCCATTGGCGACGGCGAAGTAGAAGCGGTCGCAAAAGGGGATGTATTCCGGCCATTTCCGGTCCGCCTGGAAGTCGCGAACCGAGGACTTCACCTCGGCGATGATGAACCGGCCGGCCTTGTTCAATCCCGCGACGTCCACACGCCGGCGGGTGGAGAGCTTGAACTCGGTCAGCGGACTGTATCGACGGGCCCGGAAATGCCGGCAAACCCCCCGGGTGATGTCGCCGGCTTCGAACGGGCCCGGCGTCACGAGTTCGACGTCCTCAATGAGCTTGTTCATCATATGTTCTCCGCCGGCCATTCATACGCGGGATTACGGGGACCGGCAAGCCGGGTTACGAGGAGAGATGCGCCACGCCCGGGACGTATTGACCGTCGAGACCGCCGGGCAGGGGTTCCATGACCTCACCCGTCCGGTCGGCGACCGGGTCGCCGGGCAACCGGTTGTTGCCGGAATGCCGACCCTGTTTCAGCCAGGACCGTCCGGCGTTTCGGAGAAGGTCAAACGACGATACTCGGCATAGGTCTTCGGTCCCGGCTGCGCCTTGAGCCAATTCCAGGCCTTGAGCGCGTCTTGCCTCGGGATGCCGGCATTGGCCGGATCGGCCCGGAAATCCGTGATGAAATTGTTCATGCGCGCCGAAGGAATCTGCGGGAGGCGGCCTTTGGTCTGCATCAACTCGCGCAGATGCCCGGCAAGGTCGCGATAGGTGAAGCGTGTCCGTGCTTCCTGTTTCTCGCGCCGCCAGTCATTGAGCCAGTACCACTGTCCCGACTTTCGATCGAGCCCCGGTGCTTCGGCATGGACAAGTTCCAGCAGGAAGGCCTTGGTATTCCTGTCGTCGACATAGTTGGCGGCGACCGTGTCGGATTTCAGCTTGTCGCGCGCTTGGCCTGCCTTGCGCGGCATGACCGGTTTGCGGTCCGGCACCTTCCCCGTCCGCAGGAATTGCCGGATCAAATCCTCCAGTTCGGTCTTGCGGAAATTGCCGACAGGAATTCCAACCTCGCGGGCAAAGGCCTTCAGGTCGGCGGCGTAAAAGTATCCGTTGTCGAATTCCTCGACGCTCATCCCTCGATGAAGCGTGCTCATTCGGATTCTCCTAGTGCTCACAAGGGTCCGGACCCGATTGAGCCACCATAGGAATGTTGCGGCGATGAGGACAGCGCGGCACAAGGTCCCTCGCCCCCTTCCCGGGGGAGAGGGGCAAGGTGAGAGGGCGCAAAAAGGAGAATCCCCTAATTGAGTACAGACCCTATTGCGAGAGTCCATGAAGCTCATCGCCTTAGCAAGGATAGCGCCGGCCTTCTCCGCCGCCTCGACCAGGTGTCCGCCTGCAAGGTGAACGTGGCCCGCTGTGGTCGGCGCGCGACTAGCGCATCGGCTGGCGGCTGACGCACGCGGACGATCCCGGTGCGTTCGCCCTATCTCTGGAGGCCAACCGGCGCGAGGCGGTGGGCGGCAACGAGCCGCCCGCGCATGAACGCCCTACCCCCCGACGAAAGCGCCGTGGAAGCCCAGCGGCAACGGATAGGGCAACCAAGCCTGGGCGATTGGGCCGGCCGCGACGGCGCGGGCGTCGAACGCCGACAGCCCCGTCACGCCCTTCTTCCAGTCCAGCACCGTGCCGATCAGCCAGCCGTCGTCCTCGCTGCGGCCGCCGGGCCTGGGAACGAACAGATGCTCTTCCGGTATCCTGCCGGGGCCGTAGTCGAAGCTCTCCGCCGCGCCGCCTTCGAGGTCGCGCTTGACGACGGTGCGGAAGCGCCAGTCCTCCGGATTGTCCGGGGTGCCGAGCGTGTAGACGAAGCGGTGCCGCCGGCCGACGGCGGCGGGCGCCACCTTGGCGAATTCCGCTTCGTCGGCCTGGATTTCGATCCGGCCGTCGCCCTCCGGCGGCAGGACGATCCGGGAATAGCGCAGCGGCGCCGAGGGCCGGAACTCGCCTTTCATCACATAGCGCAACGTTTCGATGACGATGCCGGGATCGCCGGCGAGGCAATGGTCGAGCCGGATCGTTCCGTCGGCCTCTTCCCAGCCGTTGCCGTAGTGGAAGCCGAAACAGGCCGGCAGGGCGTGCCAGCGGCGTTTGCCGAAATCGGCCTTGTCGACGACCAGTACGCGGGTTTCCGCCTGCGGTTTCCAGACATGGGCATCAAGGCTGCCGGCCTGTTCCGCCCGCGCAGGATCGAACAGGAACGGGTGGATCAGAATGACCAGCGACTTGTGCGTGACGACGAAATCGTGGATCAGCCCCATCGGCCCGGCATCGACAAGGCCGGCCTTCACCAACTGGCCCGCGCGGTCGATATGGTGGAGCACGAGGGCGGGCCGCGGCAGCAGGGCGCAGCCGATGTTCCACAGTGTCCCATCCGGATCGACCTTTGGATGCGCGGAAAAGGGAACGCCGCTGAGCTGCGGACTCCAGACCTTGAAGCCCGAAGTCGCAAGCGTCGCTTCGTCGAGCCGCATTGCCGAGCCGCCTTCCCACAGGGCCAGTAGTTCCCCGCCATGATACAGGACGGAGATGTTCGCCGCGTTCATGCCGTCCGGCCCGCGCAGCGGCGCACTATCCGGCAGATGAGTGCCGTAGCCGTTGTAGAGCCGCCGGCCGGCCGCGTCTTCCCGCTTGAGCTTCGGCGTGCGGACAACGCGCCCGCGATGGGCGATCCGGCCGCCGTCGATGGCGAATTCCTGGATCATGCCGTCGCCGTCAAACCAATGCCGGTAGCGCCGGCCAAACCGGTCGTGGATCGACGGCCCGTTGCGGAAAAAGCGGCCCTTCAGCCCGGGCGGCCATGTGCCGGTAACGGCGAGCGAGCCGGTATCCAGCCGGTCCGGCGGCGTTTTCCAGCCGAGCAGCATTGGGTTCTTCCGCAGGGCGGCGGCAAAGGCTTCGCCCCAGTCATCGCCTGACGCGGCGAGCGCCGGTGCGAAGGGTGCAAGACCGGCCAGTCCGGACGCCGCGGAGGCGGCGATGAAAGTACGCCGGGAAATGTTGGTGTCTGTCATTGTAGTCGGTTCCTATGTCAAGGCCGGGCAGGCTCAGTAGCCGATCGGCAGCTCGACGCTGGTCTTGCCTTCGACGGCAATGCTGGCGGCGGTGAAATCCGGCGGCCCGAAGCTGCCGGTTGCGCCGTTGCCGAAGCCGTAGCCTTCGGTGGGAATTCCGAGCAGGTTGGTGCCGAGTTCGCCGTCGCCGTCGGAATCGTGGAAGCCGTTCAGGGCATAGCGGCCGGGTTTGAGCCCGGTAAAGGTGACGCTGAAGCCGCCCTTCCGCGCCATGCGCCATGCGCCGGCGACCGCGCCTTTCATGCCGGGGAACTTCACGCCATCGGCGGCGCGATGAAGAGCGATATAGACGCGGCCCTCGGCCGTTTCGATGCCACTCACCGAAACCGTCAGTTCTGCCGCCCGGGCCGCGCCGGTCATTACCGGCGCAGAGAGCGCAAGGGAAGCGGCGATAGCCGCCGCGGCAGCGAAGCGAGATTTTCGGTTCATTCTTGGTTCCTTCCGTTGGAGTGCGTATCCTGCGCCCCAGGAGTAAGCACGATGGACGCCCATGCCCAACGGCGGCTACGCAGACGGCCCGGATAGTTCGCGAACGGTGCGGGAAGCGCCGTTCGCGCTTCGCGAATGGTTCGTCTGGCGGCGGCTGCGCTGGCATTTGGCCTTGCTCGCCGTCGCGATCCTGTTTCTCGGCTATCTCGGCCCGTTCGGCACCTACCTCCGGATGCCGCTCGGCGAGCGGATGGCCTACTGGGCATTGGCGGTGGCCGGCAATTGGTCGCTCGCCCTGGCCTGCATCCTGCCTGCGGTGGCGTGGCTGTCCGACCGCGTGCCGGCAATCATCTGCGTCCTGGCCGGAGGGCTGGTCGCCTCGCTGCCGGGGACGCTGCTGATCGTGGCCATCCAGTTGCTGTTTGCCGGCGCGGTGCCGGAGTCCGTAGAGACGGGCGAGTTGTTCCTTGCCGTCGCCCTCGTTCACTTGGTGATCGGCCTGATCGTCTGGGGAACCGTCGAGCTGCCGATGCGCTACGGCGGCGGTGCGCCCTTCGCGGAGCTGCCGGGGGCGGGAGCGCCCAACCGCTCCGAGGCCGCCGCCGGCGCACCGCCGATCCTCGACAGGCTGCCGGTTGCCCGGCGCGGCCGCCTGCTGCATCTCCAGATGCGCGACCACTATGTCGAGATCCATACCGACCGGGGATCGGAACTGGTGCTGATGCGCTTCGGCGATGCGCTGAAGGAACTGGGTGGCACGGAAGGCATGCAGGTCCATCGCTCGCACTGGATCGCGCGGGTCGCAGTAAAGAAGATCGTGCGCCGGGCCGGCCGGACCGTCGCCTTCCTGGGGAACGGCGCGGAAGTGCCGGTCAGTCGCCGCTACGCCGGCGCCCTGCGCGACGCGAACTGGGTCTAGCAGGCCGCTGAAAATCCTGCTGGCGCGATTCCCGGTGTCGCGATTTCCTGCCCTGGCGGTTTCTTCTGCCGGAGGTTGCGATGCGGGGCGGGGAGGCACGCTGCGACGGGTTGTGCGGCCACGAAAAGCGCTCTCGGCCTCGCGCCGGCGCATGCCCGGCGGGCGGGAGACGTCAAGCTGCCCCTCAATCCTGAGGAAACGGCCGCGCTATGGGGAACCGGCCGGGCCGGTTACTCGTCGGCGACGGTGTTTTTGAGAACGCCGATACCCTCGATCTCGAACTCAAGCTCATCGCCCGCCTTGAGCCAGTTTTTCGGCTCCTCGCCTTCGATGATCGAGCCGCCGGGACTGCCGGTGGCGATCAGGTCGCCCGGCTCCAGTTCGGTGAACTTGGAAATGTGCGAGATCAGGAAGGGAATCTTGCAGATCATCATGTCGGAGGTTCCGTCCTGGACCACTTCGCCGTTCCGCCGGGTGACGATGCGAACCTTGTCGAGGTCGGGCAGATGGTCGGGGGTCACCATCCAGGGGCCGATGCTGCCCGAACGGTAGAAATTCTTGCCCGGGCAATTCTGCGTCCCCTTGGTCTGCCAATCGCGGACGCTTCCCTCGTTGACGATGGTGAACCCCGCAACGCACGACAGGGCGTCCTTTTCACCGACGTGACGGACCCTCTTGCCGATGACCACGCCGATTTCGTTCTCATAGTCGAGCTGGTCCGACGCCTTGGGCTTCAGGATGACGCCGCCATTGGGTACGAAGCCGTTGAGGTAGCGCGGAAAGACGCTCGGATACTCCGGTGCGCCGCCATCCTCCAGGACCTCGTGGTAAGCCCGGTAGTTGCGCCCGATACAAAAGATCTTTCTGGGCGCGGTAACGGGGAACAGATACTCGATGCCGTCGAGACCGACATCGGGCGCGCCATGGTCCGCCATGGGGGCAAATTCGGAGAGCGCCTCTCCCTCGATCACGTCCCGCAAGCTGGTGAAACGGTCGGCCAGCCGGTCGGTGGCGTCGATTACGCCGCCGTCTTTCACGACGCCGTAGCGCGCCCCCCCGCCATGCTTGAAACTCACAAACCGCATGCGCCGCCCCCTGTTTGGCTTGAAAATCGGCCGCCTATACTGCAAGCAATTCCCGCCATGGGAAACCCCCGCCTCGCCGCCGACCGCGAAACCATAAGAAGTGGCCGTCTGGAGGACATCCTCATCCGGGCCGGGCGCGACGGCCGAGTTTCGGCGACGCTGGTCCGGTGGGCCGGGGCATGACAAGCTCCCTCTCCCTCCGGGAGAGGGTTGGGGTGAGGGTCATATGGTCATCCCCGACAACCTGCCGGCCCGCAAGCCCATCGCCTCTAATCGTCCGCCGATAGCGTCCCGCGGTCGATCTGATCCTGCTCCATCGATTCGAACAATGCCTGGAAATTGCCTTCGCCGAATCCTTCGTCGCCCTTGCGCTGGATGATCTCGAAGAAGATCGGCCCGATGACGGTTTCGGTGAATATCTGAAGCAGAATTCCGCCGCCGTCGGCCGGTGCGCCGTCGATGAGGATGCCGTTTTCCTTCAGGCGGGCCACATCTTCGCCGTGGCCGGGCAGCCGCTCTTCCAGCATGTCGTAGTAGACGTCCGGCGGCGGATCCATGAAACGGACGCCGCGCGCTTTCAGGCCCTCGACCGTCTCGTGGATATCGTCGGTTGACAGCGCGATGTGCTGGATGCCTTCGCCGTTATAGGCCTCGAGATATTCCGCGATCTGGGACTTGTCGTCGGACGATTCGTTGATCGGTATTCTGATCTTCCCGCATGGGCTGGTCATCGCCCGCGAGCGCAATCCGGTCAGCTTCCCCTCGATATCGAAGAACCGGATCTCCTTGAAGTTGAACAGCATTTCATAGAACCCGGCCCAGGTATCGAGACGGCCCGTATAAACGTTGTGGGTCACATGGTCGATCGTGTCGAGGCCGATGCCGTGCGGGTTCCGGTCGGCGCCGTCAACCGGCACGAAGTCCACGTCGTAGATCGACCGGTCTCCGAAACGGTCGACCAGATACAGTTGACTGCCGCCAATACCCTTGATCGCCGGAATATTGAGCTCCATGGGGCCGACCGCCGCGTGGTCCGGTTTGGCGCCCAGCTCGATCGCCCGATTGTGGGCGAAGGCCGCGTCCTTGACCCGGAAGGCCATGGCACAGGCGGAGGGTCCGTGAACCCGCCCGAAGGATTGGGCGAAGCTGTCCGGTTCCGCATTGACGATAAAGTTGATGCCGCCCTGGCGATAGAGGATCACCTGTTTCGACCGGTGCCGTGCCACGGCCTCGAACCCGATGGATTCGAACAGGGCGCGGAGCGCCGCGGTATCCGGGGCGGTATATTCGATGAACTCGAAACCGTCGGTCCCCATGGGATTTATCGCGGGATTTATCGCGGTTCCGGCTTCAACCTTGGCGGACGGTGATTTCCCGGCGGCGGACATGGGATACCTCTCTGGATGAGAACCGATCTTGGTCCAAATATAGTGTATTTGAGGCGATATTTTCGTGCAAAATTACGCTGATTTTCCCAAAAGATAGAATATCATTGCACAAATTGACGTCTTGTGCGCCGTACGCTGCACCCTCTCACCCTGCCCCTCTCCCCTGGGAAGGGGGTGAGGGGACCCACCGAAACTCCCTCTCCCTCCGGGAGAGGGCCGGGGTGAGGATGGGAGTGAGCGTGAGGGTGATATGGTAATTCCCCCCTCACCCGGCGCCGGGTAGGCTTGGCGTTCGCGTCGCCAACCCTCCGCATCCCTCTCCCCCTGACGGGGGCGAGGGACCCTGTGCCGCGCCGTCCCCGTCATCAGGGCGAAGAAAATGGCCTACGCGAACCGGGTGCATTAAGCTGATCCCCCAAGTTGATCCCTGGGGCGCGGGAGGCTGCGAATTGTCACAAGACTTCAACCACATCCGGCAGTCGGTACAAGCGCTGTGCCGGGAATTCGACAGCGGTTACTGGCAGCGTGTCGACCGCGACCGGGCCTACCCGGAAGAGTTCGTCGGCGCAATGACCCGGGCCGGCTTCCTCGCGGCGCTGATACCCGAGGAATTCGAGGGCAGCGGCCTGGGGCTGCGGGCCGCCGCGGCCATTCTCGAGGAGGTGCATCTTTCGGGCGGCAACGCCGCGGCGTGTCATGCGCAGATGTACATCATGGGCACCGTCCTTCGCCACGGTACGGCCGAACAAAAGAAAAAGTATCTGCCGGCGATCGCCCGCGGCGACCTCAGGCTGCAGGCATTCGGGGTCACGGAACCGGCCAGCGGCAGCGATTCCACCCGCATCCGGACCACGGCGCGCCGGGATGGCGATCACTACGTCGTCGATGGCCAGAAGGTCTGGACCTCGCGGGCCGAGCATTCCGATCTCATGCTGCTGCTTGCCCGGACGGCGCCCCGCGAAAGCGATCAAAGCCGTCACCGGGGGTTGTCCGTCTTCCTGGTCGATATTCGAGGCGCGCGCGGCAGCGGCCTGACGATCAATCCCATCCGCACGATGCTCAATCATGCAACCACGGAAGTGTTCTTCGACGGCTTGAGAATTCCCGCCGACAGCCTGATCGGCGAGGAAGGCGGCGGTTTTCGCTACATTCTCGACGGCATGAACGCGGAACGGATACTCATCGGCGCCGAGTGCATCGGCGACGCGCGCTGGTTCATCGGCAAGGCATCGCGGTATGCAGGCGAACGGGTCGTGTTCGGCCGTCCCATCGGCAAGAACCAGGGGGTTCAGTTTCCCATTGCGCGCGCCTATGCCGCGGCGGAGGCGGCCGATTTGATGGTGCGGAAGGCGGCGGCGCTGTTCGACGACGGAGAGCCGTGCGGGCCCGAGGCCAACATGGCCAAACTGCTCGCCTCGGAGGCGTCATGGCAGGCGGCGGACATGTGCCTGCAGACCTTTGGCGGCTTCGGATTTGCCGAAGAATACGATGTCGAGCGGAAGTTCCGGGAAACCCGCCTCTACCAGGTCGCGCCGCTTTCGACGAACCTAGTCTTGTCCTATCTGGCCGAGCACGTCCTCGGCCTGCCGCGGTCCTATTAGGGTCCGGACCCGATTAGGGGATTGGGCTCGCCTCCCTCTCCCGCAAGTCGTCATCACCGGGCTTGACCCGGTGATCCACGCCTCGCGGCACGGTACACGTGGATGGCCGGGTCTGGGCCCGGTTATTGAGGTTTTCCCGCACCGGCGTGTAACATGCCGTGACGCAAGGGGGGAGGCGGCGGCGTGTTCGATCAAATTGAGCGTGGGGAGCCGGTCGGCAAGGCGGAGTTTAACGCGGTCGCGTCGGAACTCCGCACGTCGCTGATTCTGACCCAGCAGGAACTCAGAAAAGCCGATTGTCCCGTCCTGATCATATTCGGCGGTGTCGACGGCGCCGGCAAAAGCGAGCTCGCGGGTCTGCTCAATGAATGGATGGACCCGCGCTGGATCGTCACCCGCGCCTACGGGCCGCGGACCCGGCGCGAGAAATCCCGTCCCGAATTTTGGCGGTACTGGGTCGATATCCCGCCCAAGGGCCAGATCGGCGTTTACCTCAGCGCGTGGTATTCGCAGCCCCTCGTGGACAGGGTCTACGGCCGTCTCAGCAAACGAAAATTCGAGCGCGGCCTCTCCCGCATCAAGGAATTCGAGCGGTGCCTCGCCGACGACGGGGCCCTTGTTCTCAAATTCTGGATGCACCTGGACAAGGGCCAGCAGAAACGCCGGCTCAGGAAATTGGAGAAGCAGGCCGCCCAGCACTGGAAGGTGAGCAAACAGGACTGGCGGAATTGGGAGAACTATGACCGCTTCATCGACGTCGCCGAAAGGATAATCGAACAAACCGATGCACCCTACGCGCCATGGAGACTGGTCGACGGCGGTGATGCCAGATACAGATCCCTGGTGGTTCTCCGGACGGTCCACCAGGCAATCAACGATCACCTGGCCGCCCGCACCCGGCCGCACCCGGCCGTTCTGCCTTCGGCCGCCGAAAACGGCGCCGGAACGGCATATGCCTATAGCGGCCCGAATTCGCGGCCGCCCCTGGCACAGGTGGATCTGAGCGCCTCGGTGGATAAACCGGTATACGGCGAGAAGCTGCCGAATCTCCGCCGCCGCCTGAACGGGCTTTACCAGCGCGCAAAAAATCAAGAGATGGCGTCGGTGCTCGTGTTCGAGGGCTGGGATGCCGCCGGCAAGGGCGGGACCATCCGGCGCATCACGGCGGCGCTGGACGCCCGCGATTACCGCATCCATCCCTTTGCGGCCCCCAATGACTGGGAGAAGTCGCATCATTACCTGTGGCGGTTTTGGCAGCGAATTCCCCGCGACGGCAAATTCGCCATATTCGACCGGAGTTGGTACGGGCGGGTCATGGTGGAGCGGGTCGAGGGTTTCGCGTCCGAACCGGAGTGGAGCAGGGCGTTCCGGGAAATCCGGGAATTCGAGGATCAGATCGTCGAGCACGGGACCCTGTTGATGAAGTTCTGGCTTCACATCGATCCCGATGAACAGGCCCGCCGGTTCCGGAGCCGGGCCGAGACGCCGTACAAGGCCTGGAAGCTGACCGACGAGGACTGGCGCAACCGCGACCGTTGGAGCGAGTACGAAGCGGCGGTGAACGAGATGGTCACCCGGACCAGCACGGCGGCGGCGCCCTGGCAATTGGTGCCGTTTAACGACAAGAGGCATGGGCGCCTCGAGGTGCTGACGCGGCTCTGCGAGGCCATGGAGCGGAAACTGGGTTGAGCCTGGTTCCGCCGCAAAAAGAAGCACTTCTTCGTTCCAATGAGAGTAGACACAACCACTGCATTGTAGGGTTGGATTGGGTGCTTGCTTGAGCTGCTACGACTGTTGCCAACATGGGAATAGGCGATATCGAGGTGGTTTAAGGAGCCGGGATGGTCTAATCCTTGAAACGCAAACTAGGGACGATTTCGGGATTGGCCTGCTGAGTCGGGCCTAGCGGAGACACATTTCTTGGAGCTGACATTTGAGACCAAGGAACTACGCGAATTGTGTGAAAAAGGACAACACGCAATCGACAGCCTGGGTGCCGATTTAGCCGAGCAGTTGCGAAACCGCCTTAGCGACATTCAATCGGCGGGCTCGCCGCTTGAACTTCCAATGGGTCAACCAATTACGTGCACTAAAACCGAAATTGCGTTATTTACTCTACGGTTATCAGAAGATTACGTTCTCGTTTTTCGGTCAAATCACCACGATGGGTCAGACATGTCTGATGGCGGTTTGGATTGGTCGAAGGTTTCACGAATTACATTGATTGAAGTCGGGACGACGAATGGCTGAGCCCAGCAAGTTCGAGCCGGACTGGTATTCGCCTCCTAGCGCGACCATTAATGACCTGATCGGGCTGAAGGGACTAAGCCCAAGTGATTTGTCTCTTGCATTCGACCGGAGTGACGATTGGGTAGATCGGCTTCTTGGGGGTGATCTACCCATCAGTGAGGAAATTGCCGGTCATTTGGAGGCAGTGCTTGGGGGGACGGCAGATTTTTGGCTAAACAGACAGGTGCTGTACGACGAGGAATTTGCCCGAGTGACTGGAGCCGTGGTTCAATTTGCGGAAGATGACTGGCTCGCTAGTTTGCCACTCAAGGAGATGAAACGATTTGGTTGGATTGACCCTACGGTTAAGAAATCCAACCTTTTCGACGCCTGCCTTGAATTCTTCGGCGTGCCCAATCTCGCCACTTGGCAATCAACGTACGGTAGGAAGATTGTTGAAGCGACATTTCGAACATCCCCGACATACGACTCTGCACCGGAGTCCGTCTCCGCTTGGCTGAGAATGGGCGAAATTGAGGCGGATCAAATTGAATGCGCCTCTTGGAATGCAAAAGAATTCCGGGAAGTTCTGACTAAATGTCGAGGACTATCGAAACTGAAGAATCCGTCCACATTCATACCAAAGTTGCAGGAATTGTGCGCCGAATGTGGCGTTGCTGTAGTGGTTGTGAGGGCGCCTAGTGGCTGCCGCGCAAGCGGCGCGACGACGTTTATGTCGCCCGAGAAAGCGATACTCCAGCTAAGCTTTCGGTTCCTTAGCGACGACCACTTCTGGTTTACGTTTTTTCATGAGGCAGCTCATTTGCTGCTGCACGGCGACCGCTCCCTCATACTGGAGGGCCCAGAATTAGATCACACCCAGCAAGAAGACGAAGCAGACCAGTTCGCATTTGATATGCTCATACCGGAGGAATTGCGCGGCGAATTCGATCTACTGGAGTCCCGCTACAAGGCGGTAATTAGATTTGCAGTGCGCGCTGGTATCTCGCCCGGAATAGTCGTCGGTCAAATGCAACATGCCCGCCAAATCATGCCCAACCAACTGAACAAGGTGAAACGAAGGTATAAATGGGATGACGCTTAGTTGGCGTTAGCCCCTGAATGGCACAAATTGATTTGGGCTCTTTTGCCAGTTGCAGAGGGCATCTTCCATTATCTGCATACCGAAATTTAGGTTTAGGTAGCCGCCAAGTTGGCTCAGGAGTTCATTCATTTCCGGATTGCTTAGGCCTCCACCAAGTAGAAGACGAGCACCAGCTTGTGGCCCGGTGGCACCAACCAAATACGGAATGCGTGGAGATACGTTGGCGAGCCCAACTTTTCCCAACATCGCTAGATAATCAAATTTCGCCAACCTGCCGAACGACCTGACTGCGTTCATTGATTGGAAAAGAAAATCAAACAGGTCGTTGGGATTTGGACCAACACTCTGAATTGCGTTCTGAAATAGTCCTTGATGGCTTCCGGCTGCTCCAACCCAGTGCGCATAGGTTTCGACGGCCGCACCAGTTCCAGTGCTCGAGTTCGCGTCCAGACTTGTGTAGCTTCTATGCGTACCAAAGGCGCTGGTCACATGGGTTCGATTTGCGTTTAACCAAGTTCGAAATGCCTGCGGATTTTGGCTGACGGTAGACCAGTCCCACGGGTTGCCAGTTCCAAGGCGGCCATACACATCTTTTACAGACCGCCATTTGTGGGTCCTATGTTTTCCGAAATGGACGCACAGGAACACCAGCCAGCCCGCTTCATCTAAATGACCTTGCTGGTGATTAATTATTGCACCGAGGACCGGATCAAATATGTCGCTCGATGGGTCTGTGCGTAATGGACTGAGGTTGCGGGTCTTCATTACAGAGACGTACTCAACCCGACGAATGCTCTCCAGTAGCTGCTCGATCAGAACATCGCGGGTTTGAGGTTGGGCAATGCCAGGGAGTGGACGCACATCTTGCTCGAATTGTGCGATGCCTCCTTGTATTGCCGCAGCACGATTTATGTCGTTGGGTCTCACAGCTTTAGCTCGTTTGCATGATCAGTAACCCAGTCTCGGATCGAGAGTCGTACGCCCTTGGTCACGCCAAAGCTGCTCTGGATATTATGGTTAAAACCTAGGACACGGACAGTTCGGTTCAACCGTTTATTGGAGAATTGCTCGAACTCTCCAACAAATGCATACCCTTTGACAGGACCACCCTGCCGTCTAGGCAAATCCCACTCGGGCTTAGAAGATTTTTTCAGTTCCGTGTCAAAGAGGCGCTCAAACTGAGTCACGACCGATTGACCGTTCAAGATCAGTAGGCGGAAGTTAGAAGCTGCCAACAGGTCAGCGACGAGATTCTCAACCTTGTTAAGCAAACACAATTGCTGCGAATGCGATAGGTTTCCCCACTTGGGGTCCGTGGCATATGGCACTAGATCAAGATGGCATGCGGGAGTTTGGGAACTGTAATATGACGAGCGAGTGCCAGAGATTATCTCATCAAGGGCACGAAACCATCCGTCGTAGGGGTTGCGATCGAAGTAATCCCGACAACAATCTACGACCAGATTGATGTGACGTTTCTTGGCTTCGCCCCACTCTGTTAGTCCAAGGGAGCCAAGTGTGGGGAAACGACGCATCTCGCCTTCAAGCTCGTTGCCGCCTGTATCAACGAATTCACGGTTGCTTGGGTTGAGGCCGAGCGTTGCAACTCTAGACCTATCGGCATCCCCGAATGAGGGAACTGGACTTGACCAAGGTAGAACACCGACGCCGTCCAACTCGTCGGTCTTCATGAGTCTGATTAACTCGGCAATGGTAGATCGCATTAGCTACGCTCAGTGCGGAAGTCAGTACTCTAACTCAAATTACCTCCCCAAATTACGAATAATTGCTTAACTCACAGAGATTTCAACCCTTTGAGCAGTTGTTTTTTTCTCAAGGTAAGGATCAAAAATATCGGAGCTCATTCTCTTTGAGATCGCTTTCATCGCTGTTGCGTCATCCCGTTTGAACGCAGCCCAAAATAACAACAGACGACAAATATCCTCCCAGTAAGGGTCCATCCCGAAATCTGTTGGAGCCGTATCTTTTGAAAGCCGGATAGTCTCTTCAATGGCAATAAGCTGTTTTATGGCTGTTGAGGGATCACCATAAGGCATCTCGGGCATCGACGTCGTTGGCTGAAATCCCTCACTACAGTATTGCGTAGCTGCCTTTCGGTCGTGGTCGTAGAGATGGAGACTACCCACCATATGCTTGTAGACCCCCAATTGCACACCCAGCGATCTCGCTACAATCTCTTGGATCATCGTGAATGCAAAGACGTCGTGTGGAAGCCCCATATACGCGTCGTTCGATCGCATGAAGGTGACCATATGGAGCTGCTTGTCGCGCAGTAAGAACTGAAAGGTACAAGTACAGGGCACATCTTCGTGATGCTCCAGGATGTCCGCTGCATCGAAAAGCTGAATGACCGCGCGACGGGTGTCAGAGTTGTTCTGAAGTCGCTTAATTACATTATGAAATTGATCTATCCCGTCACCTCGCATATTGAACAATCGAGGTCCATAGGCCCCAAAGATAGTTCCGTCGGGTTCAGTGAATTCTTGATATCGAGACAAGTAGTACTGAATTACGTCTAGCTGATCCGAACCCTTGAGATACCAAAGCAGTTCTCCGAGACAACCGAATAGTAATCGACGAGACCAAGCTCTACTCAACCGAGACCTCGGGTTTGTTAACTCGAGCAGGACTCCGATCTCCTCGACAGCAGGTGACTTAGTTGGGTTTATGCGATTATTGCTTTTGAGAAGCACCTGCAGCACTCCTCTGAGCAAATCGTCGAGCGTTTCGTCCACCAAGTACAATGCTGAACCCAGGCTAAAGCTAATAAGTTTCAATTGTTATATGTAGAAAGTAACGTAACAAACCAATAAAGAGAAATGATTTTGTGAGGCGAAGACAAAAATGAAGTCAGTTTCACTGAATTTTTCGGTACAGAGCTCCTCGGGCTGTCTCAATATTCTTGAGGGCAGCTTCCAAAGTGAGGTCTCTGAGGCGGCCGTCGCAAGAATATCGAGCTACCGGACATCCATATTTGCTCCGTTTCGTGAGGCATCCGGACGATTGTGGTCTTGCCCCCATTAAGTGGTCTACGTCTTATGAGAGAGTTTGACGCGGTTTGAGGTTGTCCAGCCGAAGCCCATCCCCCGCTTTAGTCCGGGTGACGTGAGACCCGACTTCACTCCAGTCATGGATTGCCCCGGCCAACACTTAGCCATCGAAGGAAATGGCGCGCCCGACAGGATTCGAACCTGTGACCTTCGGCTTCGGAGGCCGACACTCTATCCAGCTGAGCTACGGGCGCCCAATGTCGTGGAGGGCGCGCACATTACCCGAAGCGCCTGGGGCCGTAAAGCGCCGGGGCGGGGCGCCCGGCCGGGGCGGCGCGCCCAAGCCGGAGGGCAGGCCGGCGGCCGGACCGGCCATCCAGGCCACGATATCCTTCCACACGGTTTCCGCCTGCAGATCACGCAGCAGCATATGATAGCCGTCCGGGTAGCGTACGATCCTCTGCACCGCCGAGGCGGATTCCGGCAGCCGCTCGAAGACGCGCTCCATCGCCTCGTTCGGAATAATGTCGTCGTTGTCGCCGTAGAGTAGCAGCACCGGCGCCCGATAGCCGGACGCCGAGGCGAACGCGCGGTCCATCAGACCGGCCAGTCCGTAAATGGCGTCGATCCGGGTTTCCTTTATGACCAGCGGGTCGCGCCCCAGGGCCCGAAGCATCTCCTTGTTGTCGGACGGATTGCGGCTTATCCCGCGCCCGGTGAGCGTGAGCCAGGGGACTGTGTGGGCGCCGAGCCACAGGGCCCAGCGCTGGTAAAACGGCATCGTGGCGCGCCCCCAAACGGCCGGTGCGGCCAGAATGGTTCCCTTTACCCCGGGGATCGGTTTTTCGGCCTGGGCGGCCATGATTACGGCGCCCCCCATGCTCGGCCCGAGGACGTAGAGCGGTAATTCGGCATGGCGCCGGCGCAGCAGTCCGGCGACCGTCCGGAGGTCATCGGTCAGGGCCGCGATCCCCGCCCACCGGCCGCGCCCGGGCGCATTTCCGAAACCCCGCTGGTCGTAGGCGTAGACCTTGATGCCCGCCTTGCCGAAATGCCCGGCGGCCGCGCCGATGAACCCGCCGTGGTCGTTGAACCCGTGGAGCGCCAGCATGACCGCCCGCCCGTCGCCTTTCACCGGCCAGGACCGGAGCGGCAGTTGGGCGCCGTCCGCCATGACCGCATGGCTTTCCGTCAGCCGCGGTTCATCCCGCGGCGGACCCGGCAGGACGAACCGGGGGGCGCACGCGCCGAGCAGGAGAACCGCAACCACGACGTATCCGGCCGGCCGCGCGCCCATCGCCGCCGCTCATGTCCCGTTCGGATTCGGGATTGGCGGCCGCGCGCCGGACAGGCGGGGACGCAGTTGAAACTCGGCCGTCATGGGGTATCATTCGCACGCCGATTAGGGGAGTGCACGCACTTCATTTGGCGGACCGGCGCGGACCGCCGGCTCCCGGGAGGCGGCCGTGGATACCGACGATATCGAAAAACCCATCATAGTGACATCGGCCAACGTCGCCTGCGACGGCGGCGGCGGACCGCTGGGCCATCCCCGCGTCTTCCTGACGATGGACGGGGGCCGGGTCGTCTGTCCCTATTGCAGCCGGACCTTCGTTCTTGCCGAGGGCGCCGGGAACCCGGCGGGCGATTAGTGGCTGAAGCAGAGACAGCTTCCGTCAAGCATCTCTTTCTGATCGACGGATCGGGATTTATTTTCCGCGCCTTCTTCGCAAGGGGCGTGTCCAGCAGCGTCATGACCCGCTCGGACGGCACGCCGACCAATGCGGTCTACATCTACACGCGGATGCTGCGCAAGCTGGTCGACGATACGGAAGCCGATCATATCGCCGTCATATTCGATACCTCCCGCAAGAGCTTCCGCAACGATATCTATGCCGACTACAAGGCCCATCGGCCGCCGCCGCCCGAGGATTTGATCCCGCAATTCGCCTTGGTCCGGGAGGCCACCGAAGCGCTCAATGTGCCGGCCGTCGAATTGCCGGGTTACGAGGCGGATGACCTGATCGCGACCTATGCCCGCCAGGCGGCGGATGCGGGCGCCGAGGTTACCATCGTTTCATCCGACAAGGATCTCATGCAGCTGGTCGACGGCCGGATCACCATGTTCGACGCCATGAAGAATGTCCGCATCGGCCGCGAACAGGTGATCGAGAAGTTCGGCGTCGGTCCCGAACGGGTCATCGACGTGCAGGCGCTGGCCGGCGATTCGACGGACAACGTGCCCGGCGTGCCGGGGATCGGCGTCAAGACGGCGGCGCAGCTGGTCGGGGAATATGGCGGGCTGGACGACATCCTGTCGCATGCCGGGGAGATCAAACAGCCCAAGCGGCGCCAATCCCTCATCGACGGCGCCGACGACGCCCGCATGTCGCGCGAATTGGTCACCTTGAAGACCGACGTTCCGGTCGAGGTGCCGTTGTCGGATTTCGCATTGCGGGAGCCGGATCCCGGCAAGTTCCTGGATTTCCTGGCGGCGCAGGAATTCAAGTCGCTGGTCAAGCAATACGGGGGGGATCCGGACGCAATCCCGGACAAGAAGCCCCAGGCAAGTCCCGAGGCAAGTCCCCAGGCAAGTCCAGAGGCAGGGCCCGAGGCGAAGGCGCCGGCGGAACAAACGTCGAAGTCGAAGAAAAAGCCGTCCAAGCCCTCCGAAATCGCCGACGGTTACGAACTGGTTCAATCCGAAGAACGGCTCAGGGTCTGGATCAGGGAGGCGGCGGCACAGGGGAGCTTCGCCGTCGACACGGAGACCACCTCGCTCAATTCGATGCAGGCGGAACTGGTGGGCGTCTCTCTCTCCCTGGGCCCGAACAGGGCGTGCTACATCCCGGTCGCCCATGTGGCGGGCGAGGAGCAGGCCACCCTCGATCTGGATGGCGGTGAAACCCAAACCGCCGAAACCGTGCCGCAGATTTCGCGGGACAGGGCGGTCGAACTGTTGAAGCCCCTGCTCGAGGACCCGGCGGTCCTCAAGGTCGGGCACAACATCAAATACGACAATGAAATCTTCGCCCGATACGGCGTCGATGTCGGACCGTTCGACGACACGATGATTCTGTCCTACGTGCTCGAGGGCGGCCTTCACGGCCACGGCATGGACGAGCTGGCGGAGCTGCATTTCTCCCACCGGACCATCAAGTTCAAGGACGTGGCCGGGTCGGGCAAATCGCAAGTGACATTCGACAAGGTGCCGCTCGACAAGGCGTTGGACTATGCGGCGGAAGATGCGGACATCACCGGCCGGCTCCATGGCCTGCTCCGTCCAAGGCTGGTGTCCGACCGCATGGTGAGCGTCTATGAGACCCTGGAAAGGCCGCTGATCGGCGTGCTGACCGATATGGAGCGCACCGGCATCCGCGCCGACGCCGGGGTGTTGAAGAGGCTGTCCAGGGATTTCGAGAAACGTCTCGGCGATTTGGAGACCGAGATCCACAAGCTGGCGGGCCACGAATTCAATATCGGCTCCCCCAAGCAACTGGGTGAGATCCTGTTTGACGAAATGGGTCTCGAGGGCGGCAAGAAAACCAAGACCGGGGCCTACGGCACCGGCGCCGATGTGCTGGAGGGTTTCGCCGCCGAGGGCCACGAATTGCCCGCCCGGGTGCTCGACTGGCGGCAGCTCGCCAAGCTCAAGAGCACCTATACCGACACCCTGGTCGGGCAGATCAACCCGGAGACCGGCCGGGTGCACACCACCTATGGACAGGCCGTCGCGTCGACCGGACGGCTCAGCTCGAACGACCCCAACCTCCAGAACATTCCCGTGCGGACCGAGGAGGGACGCAAGATCCGCCAGGCGTTTGTCCCATCGGATGGTTGCGTGCTGTTGAGCGCCGACTACTCGCAGATCGAGCTCAGGCTGTTGGCGCATGTGGCCGGGATCGATGTGCTCAAAGATGCGTTCAAGGACGGCATGGACATCCACGCCCTGACCGCCAGTCAGGTATTCGGCGTGCCCGTCGAGGGGATGGATCCGATGATCCGGCGTCAGGCCAAGGCGATCAATTTCGGGATCATCTACGGGATCTCGGCATTCGGCCTCGCCCGCCAGCTTGCCATCCCCCGCGGCGACGCCAAGGCTTATATCGACGCCTACTTCGAGCGTTATCCCGGCATCAGGGACTATATGGACCGGACAAAGGAAATGGCCCGGGAGCAGGGCTATGTGACGACCCTGTTCGGCCGGAAATGCTACACGCCCGGCATCAAGGACGGTAATCCGTCGCACCGGAGCTTTGCCGAGCGGGCCGCCATCAACGCACCCCTCCAGGGCGGCGCCGCCGACATCATCAAGCGGGCGATGATCCGAATGCCGGCGGCGCTGAAAAAGGCCGGGCTGGGCGCCAGGATGTTGTTGCAGGTGCACGACGAGCTCATCTTCGACGTGCCCGAAATGGAGCTCGACGCCACCGCCGAACTCGCCAAATCGGTAATGGAAGGGGTGGCGGCCCTCGACGTTCCCCTGACCGTGGACACCGGCTTCGGCGGGAACTGGGACGAAGCGCACTAGGGTCCGGACCCGATTGAGCCGCCATAGGAGTGTTGCGGCGATGAGGCATAAAATGATTGCGTCATGGCCGGGCCCGGACCCGGCCATCCACGTGTACCGCCGGCCGCGAGGCGTGAATCACCGGGTCAAGCCCGGTGATGACGACATGCGGGTGAGCGGGGAGAGGAGGCCTGCCATGCGTTCCCTCTCCATCCCTGAGGGAGAGGGCCGGGGTGAGGGTGATACGGAAATTCCTCCTCACCCGGCGCCGGCATTCTTTCCGGCAGATTACAATTTCGTAACTCACGGCAAATTTTGTCGAATCGCCGGATTTGACGTGGAATAATTCAAACTCAAGACTATTTATGGGGCGTAATAGACATCCGCCCAGCAGGAGACCGGCAAATGCTGATCAAATTCAAGAAAGCATCCGACGCCCATGAATCGGAAGTGACGCCGAAGGAATTGTTCCTTAACCGGCGTTCCTTCATGGCAGCCGCGGCGGCGGCCGGGGGAACCGCGCTTCTGCCCGCATTTCCCAATGATGCCCGGGCGGCGTTTGCGAACCTGAAGAAGAATCCACAATTCCAGACGCTGGAAAAGCCGACGACCCTGGACGGGATCACCTCGCACAACAATTTCTATGAATTCGGCACCGGCAAGACCGATCCCAAGAAAAACGCCCATACCCTGAAGCCCCGGCCCTGGTCGGTGGAAATCGCCGGGCATGCGGCCAGGACCGGCACCTTCGACCTGGATGACATCCTGAAGCCTCACGAGTTGGAGGAGCGCATCTACCGGCTGCGCTGCGTCGAGGCCTGGTCCATGGTGATCCCGTGGGTCGGCTTCCCCCTGAGCGGCCTGATCAAGCGGTTTGAGCCCACCTCGAAAGCAAAATATGTCGCCTTCGAGACGCTGGTCGATACGGAGCAGATGCCGAAGCAGAAACTCCCGGCCCTGGATTGGCCCTATGTGGAAGGACTGCGCATGGACGAGGCGATGCACCCGCTGACCATATTGGCGGTGGGCATCTACGGCGATGTCATGCCCAATCAGAACGGTGCGCCCATCCGTCTCGTGGTGCCGTGGAAGTACGGCTTCAAGAGCATCAAATCCATCGTCAGGATCAACTTCGTCGAGGAACAGCCGCCGACGACCTGGAACATCCAGGCGCCGGGAGAATACGGCTTCTATTCCAACGTCAATCCAACCCGGGATCATCCCCGCTGGAGCCAGGCGCGCGAGCGGCGGATTACCGGTGAAGGCGGCTTCAAGGCGCTCATTGCCCCCAAGATCGAGACCAAGATGTTTAACGGCTATGACGATGTCGCCGGTCTCTACACCGGGATGGACCTGATCAGGAACTTCTAGGCGCCGCCTTATGAATACCAAGACATCGCGGCGAATTTTCAAGCCGCTGGTGTTCATCGCCAGCCTGTTGCCGTTTGCCTACCTGCTGTATGCGCTCTACTCCGACACGGTGCTCGGCACCCGGCTGCTGACCGACGATCCGGTCCAGAAATTCGACCGGGAACTGGGCGACTGGACGCTGATCTTCATCATCATCACCCTTTCCGTGCGGCCCTTGGCCGACATCCTGAAAAAGCGGGAACTGATCGCGTACCGGCGCATGCTCGGACTGTTCGCCTTCTTCTACGGCGTGCTGCATGTATCCAGCTATGTGGGGCTCAACCTGCAGCTCGACTTCGCCGAGTTCGTGAAAGACGTGGTGAAACGCCCGTTCATCACCGTCGGCATCATCGCGTTTACCGCCATGGCGGCGCTCGCCGCGACCTCCACCAAGGGCATGATCAAGCGCATGGGAGGAAGGGCGTGGACCCGCCTTCACTGGCTGATCTATCCCATCGCCATTTTGGGCGTCGTGCATTTCTATATGATGATCCGCGCGGACTTTTCGCGGCCCATCGTCTACGGCAGCATTATTTTCGTTCTCCTGGCCTACCGCTACGTTGTCAAGCTGCGGCGGGACGGAAAACGTAAGCGCCGGGAAGCGGACGCCGCGGCTGCCTGACGCAGCCGCAACTTTCGGAAAGACCGCGGGTTCCCGCCCCGTCAGGGTTGGGCGCTTCCAACGCACCGCTGCCGGACCACCCCTCGTGTGACCGCTCCCGACGCCAAGATCTGGTTGCTGCTCGTATGTTCTTCGTATTTTGGGCCGTGCTGTGGGGCGGGTCGTTCTTCTTCGTCGAGGAGCCCTGGACCCTGCCGGTACCGAGTGGGGCGGTGTGGGCGTCGGTCGTCGGTCTCGCCGTGTTGTCCACCAGTCTCGCCTACACGATTTATTTCAAAATCCTGTCCGAAGCCTGCGCAACCAACCTGCTGCTGGTCACCTTTCTGATCCCGGTCAGCGCTATCGTGCTGGGCGTGGCGGTCCTGGGTGAAACTCTGGGCGCCCGGCAGATAGCGGGTACGGCCCTGACCATGATGGGCCTTGGCATTATCGACGGGCGTATCCGGGTCCGGATCAGAGAGGTTTGGACCTAGCCGCCTAGCCGCCGAACATCTTTTTCAAATTATCGATCCCCGCCTGATAGACGTCCTGAACCGCCTTCGTCGCATCGGGAACGTCCTGGGCCGGTTCGAACTGACCGGACCATTCCACGTCGGCGCCGCCGCTTTCATTCGGCGCGACCTTCAGGGTTGCGGAGTAATTGATCACCGGCAGCGGCGAGGAAACAATGGAATAGGTGTAGGTCAGTTCCTCGTCGTCGCGGGCGACCAGTTTCTCGACAATTTCACCGCCGCCCATCACCGTTAGCCGCCGGACGGTGCCGCCGTCCTCCAGCTCACTGGATTCGATGGCGGGATGCCAGGAGGGCAAGGCATTGAAATTGCCGATTGCCTCCCAAACCTGTTTGGCATCCACCGGCAGTGACGTTTTCATACTGACATTTGCCATGACCTGACCTCCCCAAATCAGCCTGCGACCCGCCAGACCTCGGGCGCCGCGTCGAGCCGCCGTATCAAGGCCCGGCGCTGAGTCTCCATCTCGTCCGGAAGGGCGTCATCGAAGCTGTCGAAGAGTTCTTTCTGCGCTTCCGCCTCGGCGCGGCCCGCCGCGGTATCGATGTCCATGATGCTGGCGAATGTATCCGCACCGAAATCCAGGCCCTTCCAGTTCAAGTCCTGGTGTCGCGGCATGAAGCCGAACGGGCTCTCGACCGCATCCGCCTTGCCGTTCACCCGGTCGACGATCCACTGCAAGACCCGCATGTTTTCGCCAAAGCCCGGCCAGACAAAGCCGCCGTTCTCATCCTTGCGGAACCAGTTGACCCGAAAGATGGGCGGCGGGTTGGTGAGTTCGCCGCCGAGATCCAGCCAGTGCCGCCAGTAGTCGGCCATGTTGTAGCCGCAGAACGGCAGCATCGCCATCGGGTCCCGGCGGATTGCCGCTTGATTGACCGCGGCGGCGGTCGCTTCCGACCCCATGGTCGCCGCCATATACACACCGTGCCGCCAGTCGGTCGACTGATAGACCAACGGGAAGGTGTGGCTGAGGCGTCCGCCAAAAATGAAAGCGCTGATCGGCACGCCGTTGGGGTCCTCCCAATCGTCCGAATAGGTCGGACATTGGGTGGTCGGGCAGGTGAAGCGGGCATTGGGGTGAGCCGCCTTGTCCCCGGACGACGGCGTCCAGTCATTGCCGCGCCAGTCGATCAGATGATCCGGCGGCGGATCGTCATGACCCTCCCACCACACATCGCCGTCATCGGTCAGCGCGACATTGGTGAAAATGGTGTCCCGCTCCATCATCTTGACGGCATTCGGATTGGTCTTCGAAGAGGTGCCGGGGACGACGCCGAAATATCCGGCTTCCGGATTGATGGCGTGGAGGTGGCCGTCTTCGCCGGTCTTGATCCACGCGATATCGTCGCCAACGGTCGAAACCTTCCAACCGTCGAAACCTTGCGGCGGAATTATCATCGCCAGATTTGTCTTGCCGCAGGCGCTCGGGAAGGCGGCGGCGACATAGGTCTTTTCGCCTTCGGGACTCTCAAGGCCCAAAATCAGCATGTGTTCGGCGAGCCAGCCCTCGTCCCGCGCCATGACCGAGGCGATGCGGAGTGAGAAGCACTTCTTTCCAAGGAGGGCATTGCCGCCATAGCCGGACCCATAGGACCAGATGGCCCGGTCCTCGGGATACTGGACGATGTATTTGGTCTCGTTGCACGGCCAGGGCACGTCTTCCCGCCCGTCCTCGAGAGGTGCGCCGACGGTATGCATGCACGGTACAAACTCGCCGTCGCCGAGAACGTCCAGCGCCTGCTGACCCATCCGGGTCATGATCTTCATGCTCGCCGCGACATAGGGCGAATCTGTGAGCTGCACCCCGATATGCGAGATGTGGGAGCCGATGGGACCCATGGAGAAGGGAATGACATACATGGTCCGGCCGCGCATGGCGCCGTCGAAGAGACCGTTCATGGTCTCCTTCATCTCCGCCGGATCGACCCAATTGTTGGTTGGGCCCGCATCTTCCTGCTTCTTGGAGCAAACGAACGTCCGGTGCTCAACCCGCGCGACATCGTCCGGGTCGGACCGCGCCAAATAGGAATTGGGCCGCTTCTCTTCGCTGAGTTTCATCAGCGTACCGGACTCCAACATCTGATCGATGAGCTGCCGATACTCCTCCTCGGAGCCGTCACACCACTGAACCCGGTCGGGCCGGCAAAGCCCGGCCATCTCCTCGACCCAAGCCATAAGTCTTGCGTTGGTGGTCCGGTTGGTGCCGGTAGCGGTCATGTTTGTCTCCCGTTATGCCCTTTTGGGCAGTCGCCTTTTGGCGGTCGACAGTGTACTGAAGGCGGGTTGCCTGCTGATCCAATGCCGGTCGTTCGCAAAAAAACTGTAACGCCGCACCCGGACACAAGCAACCGGTTCATGGCCGATGCGGGCGCGCCCGGCCGGATTTTTTCCGCGCCTCTTTTGCAAGCGCAACAAGGACCGCCCGGCATGTCTCGGCGCTGTCCACGGGCGCGTCAAAATCAAGGCGATGGATGGTGTGTCCGCACCTGAGGTCCAGCCCGTCCGGGTCGATCCCGATCATCGACCAGTGCTTTCCCCGCTGACCCAGGAGTGCCGTGCCGTAAAGCCGGAGTGCTTCCAGGTGATCGGCGTTCATGTGTTCGAGAATACCGGCCTCGGCCTTGGAGATGTTGCGCGCCGCATTTCCGTTTGCCGCCAGCTTCCTTCCGTCGATCCAATAGGCGCGTGCAAACCCGCCGACGAAATGGGCGCGCTCAATGTCCAGCCGAAAGAAGCCGAAGTCGGCGAAATCCGCATACGACGCAGCATCCGGATTATAGCGCAGATAACGCGCGGCCTTGCGCGGATCATCTTCCTTTCGGAGCCGGCCGAACAAGGTAACCCGGGCGCCGGTCTGGGGATTGCGGGCGCCGGCGGTTCCGTCGAGAAAAATCGAGGCCCGCTCGTCGGCCTGGAGATTCCGGGTGTGGGCCGACAGTTCGGACAGCAAGAGAACCGGCGCGCCGTCGCCGGCCGGCGCAATGCCGACCAACGACGTCATCGGCCAGCCTTTGGGCTCCCGCGCGTTCGTGCCGAGGACAGCCTTGCGGCAGCGCCGCATCATGCCCTTGATCTCCCGGAGGGGTCCGGGCCCCGCTTTGGTCCGAATTGCCATAATTGCCGTGTCTATCCCTCTGAAATCACGAAAGAAAATATGATAGACCTCCCGCCGTGCCATAATTGGACTATATTTTTGCCACATTTCCGCCGTCAATTGGACGACGTTGTTCGGTGCGTCGGGCCGCTTCCCGGACCCGCGTGCGTCCGATCAAGGGTAACTGGCGGGTAAGAGAACGGGCATGACTCAATCGATTGTTCTGGTCGATGACGACCGCAACATTTTGACCTCCGTGGCGATGGCGCTTGAGACCGAGGGTTTCGAGGTTAAATCCTACTCCGATTCGGTGCAGGCGCTTCATGGGCTGAGAACGGCGCCGCCCGATCTGGTGGTGCTCGACATCAAAATGCCCCGCCTGGATGGCATGGAGTTGCTGTCCAAGCTTCGCGAACGCTCCAGCGTGCCGATCATTTTTCTCACCTCCAAGGAAGATGAGATCGATGAGGTGCTGGGTCTCCGCATGGGGGCCGACGACTATATCAAAAAGCCGTTCTCCCAACGCCTCCTGATCGAACGCATCCGAGCGCTGTTGCGCCGGCAGGAAGGGCCGGATGACGAGAACTCGCCCAGGCCCCGGGACGAGACGATCAAGCGCGGGGACCTTATCCTCGACGGCACGCGTCATAGGTGCACCTGGCGCGGAAAACCGGTCGACCTGACGGTCACCGAGTTTCTGTTGCTTCAATCGTTGGCCGCCCGGCCGGGACACGTCAAAAACCGGGAACAGCTGATCGACGCGGCATATGGCGATCACATTTACGTCGACGACCGGACGATTGACAGCCATGTCAAACGGCTTCGGAAGAAGTTCCGGAAGATTGATGAAGACTTCTCGGCCATCGAAACGCTGTATGGTGTGGGGTATCGTTACAACGACGGCCGGGCCGTAACGAAGTAGGCCAACACCACCAACTGGGTCGGACGAGTGGATCGGGGGGCGCACCAAAAAAATCGTCGGCGGGGCCGTGCGCGGCCCAAAGGCCGGTTTTCGCCCATCACCCGGCGAATTCTCGCGGTTAATGTTTTTGCGCTTGCCGTGTTGGTGAGCGGATTGCTGTACGTGGGCCAGTATCGTGAAGGACTGATCCGAACCGAAATCGCCGCGTTGACAACCCAGGCCGATCTGATTGCCGCCGCGCTCGGCGAGGCGGCGGTGAGCGACGAGGGCTCGGAAAACCAGGCTCTGGTCGAGGAGGTGGCGAGACAAATTGTCCGCCGTCTCGCAGCCACATCCCGGACACGGGCGCAACTGATCGATACCCAGGGACGGGTGGTCAGCGATAGCCGGTTTCT
>LXNI01000331.1_pt1 | contig 58218 bp, 43 predicted proteins | sample 809091 | NCBI WGS metagenome assembly LXNI01 (sample SAMN04870527, study PRJNA318959) | sponge metagenome | biome: 01000161; feature: marine sponge reef; material: water | host: Sarcotragus foetidus | place: Greece: Milos, Mediterranean Sea | collected 2013-05-29 | depth 5-7 m
GGCTTGTATCGAGACCGTCCGTGCCCCAGGATAGAGGTACTTTCAATACCGATCCCGACTCCGCCTACACCTCAAGTCAACCTCCCCGTTCAGGCTCATGTCGGTATTGGATTAGACTGCGCGCTGACGCGAAGGGAAATGGGTATTTCCATGCAAGCCTGTGGCAATAGTCGCGCGAGCACCGAGACCGGCGAGGGTTCGAGCCGATCGCGGAACGCGAGGCAGAGCACTGCTCTGCCAGGCGAGAACGGCTGACAAGGCGCGAGGAGCCGGCGCCTACGGTTGAGCGCCCTGTGCTGTTGCCGCGAACGCCTCCACTTCGCGCCAGACTCGCAGCAGATTGCCGCCCCAAAGTTTGACGATGTCCTCTTCGGTGTAGCCGCGGCGTACCAGCTCCAGGGTGACGTTGGCCGTGTCGGACGCATCCCACCAGCCGAGAACCCCGCCGCCGCCGTCAAAGTCCGAACTCAGGCCCACGTGGTCGATGCCGATCAGATCGACGGCGTAGTCCACGTGGTCGATGAAGTCGCCCACGTCCGCGTAGCCAATCTCCTCCAGCCTTGCCGTGGCCTCGGCCTGCTGCTCTTCGGTCAGCGTGAACCAGCCTCGCATGTTCGCGATTCCGTACTCGTTCAGTAGAGCGGACGTCGCCTGCTGCAATTCGGGAGTGAATTCCTTGACGAACACGCTCAGCGCGGTGGCTTGCATGACACCGCCGTTGTCGCGCAGCGCCAGCAGCGTTTCGTCGTCCATGTTGCGGGGGTGGTTGGTCACCGCAAGCGTGTTGGAGTGCGACGCGATCACCGGTGCCCGGGACATGCGGATTGCGTCCAGGGCGGCGGCCCTGGAGATATGCGAGACATCCACCATGATGCCCAGCCGGTTCATCTCCGCGATGACCTGCTCGCCGAACTCGCTGATGCCGTCATGCTCGGATTCCGCGTCGCCCAGGTCCATGCGGGCCTGGGCGGAGTCGGCGATGTCGTTGTGGCCGTTGTGGGCGAGCGTCACGTAGCGGGCGCCGAGATCGTGGTAGCGCTGAAGTGTGGAGACATCGCGGCCGATCACGTAACCGTTCTCGATGCCGATGGCCGCCACCAGCTTGCCGTCGGCGTGAATGCGCTCGACATCGTCGGCCGTATAGGCGATCTCGATCAGGTCGGGATACATCTCCTCCGCCATTCGATGGATGGCGTCAAACTTCGTCATCGCGTCGGCCTGTGCCTGGGCGTAATTCTCGGGTGTACGCCGGGTCTGGCCGACATAGACGATAAAGAAAGCGGCATCGAGACCGCCGGCGCGCATCTTCTGCAGGTTCAACTGGCGGCGGGCATCGAGCGGGTCGACCGCTTCGGTAGCGAAGTTGGGCGGGATATCGTCGTGACTGTCGATGGTCATCACCGCCTCATGGATGGCGAGTGCGCGGTCGTTCTGCATGGCTTCGTCATCCTCCGGGGGTGGTGTCTGCGCGTTCGCGTTTATCGCAAGCAGCAAGAGTGCCGTGGCCCAGTACCCGTGTTTTCCTTTCTTCATCGTTTGGCGCCTTGCCCGACATGCTCGAAGTGCAGCTCGATTATAAGTCCTGACGGCGCGTGTCCGGGTGCAATCGCCACGATCCGGGGTTAAGCTCGGCGCGCCATGTGCGGACGATTCACCCAGCGGTTTTCCTGGCGGGAGGTTCACTACTTCATGAACCTGACCGGGCCTGCCCTGAATCTCAGGCCGCGCTACAACGTCGCCCCCGGGCAGAACGTTGCAGCCGTGCGCTCCGAGGAAGGCGATCGCCGGTTGTCGATGCTGCGATGGGGGCTGATTCCGGTATGGAGCAAGAAACCCAATATCGGCTACTCGCTGATCAATGCGCGCTCCGAGACGGTGGCCTCCAAACCCGCATTCCGGGCCGCCTACCGCGCCAGGCGCTGCCTGATACCCGCCGATGGTTTCTACGAGTGGGTCCGCCGGGGAAGCGTGAAGCAGCCGTACCTCATCGGGCGAAAAGATGGGGGGATGATGGCTTTCGCTGGCCTCTGGGAGCGCTGGTTCATTCCCCGGGACGTGTCGCTGCCCCCTTCACTGGCGGAAATGGAGCCGGGCGATGCGCTCGAGACCTGCACCATACTGACGACGACGGCAAACGAAACCCTCGCTCAGGTACATCACCGCATGCCGGTGATACTGCCGTCGGAGTCGTTCGATCCCTGGCTCGACGGGCAGAGCGTCGCGCTTGATCCCTGGCCCGCGCAGGAGATCACGTTCCAGGCAGTGACAACCCGGGTCAACAAGGCTTCGAATGACGATCCCGGTTGCGTGGAGCCCCTGACCGCATAGTCGTGCGGCGTATACATACCTTGAAGGATGAGGTATATTGGCGGCATTCATCGTCAGGGTGCTCGCTGCCATGGGTAAGACCAATCCTCCCTTCATGACCGGTGTTCCCGAACTCCTTGTACTGCGGCTGCTGTCCCAACGCGAGATGTACGGCTACGAGCTGGTCAAGTCCGTGCGCGTGGTGACCAGCGAGGCGATTTCGCTGGGAGAGGGCGTAATCTACCCGGTGCTGCACGGTTTGGAGAAGGCCGGGGCACTGACCGCGAAGCGCAAGCCGGTCAACGGCCGCACGCGGGTCTACTATTCGGTCACGCCGCTGGGTCGCGACCGATTGGAACGGCTCAGCAGCGACTGGGACAGGATCAGCGCAGGAGTGGATACAGCGCTTGGCGAGACCGGACATGCCTGAATCCCCGACTTCGGCGCCCTCGCATGAATTCAGGGCGTTGAAGCGGGAACTCGTGCGCGGGGGCGTGGCCCCTGCAATGGTCACCCGGACGCTGGCAGAACTCTACGATCACTACGAAGACCTGGAATCCGAGGCGCTGGCGTCAGGGTACTCGCCTTCCGAGGCGTCCGCCGGAGCGATGGAACGGCTTGGATCGAGCCGCGTGCTGGCCCGTGAGGTCCTGCGGCATCCGGAATTCCAGTCGTGGGCGTTTCGATGGCCCTGGGTCCCGTCTGTGCTGCGGCATTTCGTCATCCTGACGTCGCTGGTATCCATTCCCGTGCTGGTCGTGGTATCACGCGGTCCCGTGATCGTGCGCTGGTGCGTCTCCACCGGGCTGGCCATGCTTATCACCGGGGGGCTGCTTCTGCTTCTGGCGCGAACATTGATCGGGCGACTGCCGCTCTGATCCATTAGCCATTAGCTTCGGTTCCTTGTCCCTTTCGCGATCGGGAGTCCCCCGTATCGGCCGAACCGCTGATGCGTCGCCGTCTGGTGGCGTTTTTCAACCCATGTTGATCAATTTTGTGCAAACGTATTCATGAGCGCCCGCCTGTACACGCCCGCTATCGAAAATTACGATCATGTCCTACAGGCATTGGTTGCCCTTTGCCGCCCGCCGGCAATGTGGAGGTGTTGAATGAATCGCGCAGTCCCGACATATGTCCTCGCAGCGGTATCGGTCCTGCTGCTGGCGAGTTCCGCGTTCGCCCAACGCCCGCCCAATATCGTATTTCTGGTCGGTGACGATCACGGCTTTCCATACCATGGATTCATGGGCGACGAAAACGTCGTCACGCCGTCGATGGATGCGCTCTCCATGGGCGGAGTGACGTTCTCTCACGCCCATGTGACGGCACCGTATTGCCGCCCGTCCTTGCGTACGCTCATCACTGGTCTGCATCCCGTTCAATACGTGCAGCGTGAAACGGAAATTGTCGACCGCCGCCGCCAGGAAGACGCGACCTACGCTTCCCTGAGCGACAGGGAGAAGGGCCTGTGGAATCAGGTCGAAAAGGCCGCCGCCATGCGCGAGTTCGACACGCTGCCCAAATTGCTTGGTGAGGCTGGCTACATGAGCTGGCAGGGCGGCAAGTGGTGGGAAAACACCTATGGCAACGGCCATTTCACGGAGGGCATGAGCGAAGGTTGGGACGTGTCCGCCTACGGCGGGGGTTCGTTTTTCCAGGAGTTGATGGGCGGCGAAGGCAACGATCTCGTTCGCGAGACTATGGAACCGGTGTTCGACTTCATCGACCGGCATCATGAGCAGCCGTTCTTCATCTGGTTTGCGCCATCGCTGCCGCACGTGCCGTTCGATGCGCCTTACACCTACAGGAAGTTCTACCAGGATATGGATATCTCGGAGTCCGCCAAACTCTACTACGCCAACCTGACCTGGTGGGACGACGGCGTCGGCCGGTTGCTCGACCACGTCGAAAGCCGTGGACTCATGGAGGACACGTTGTTCGTTTTCATCAGCGACAACGGCTGGGAGCAGGACGCCGATGTCGAGTACCAGCAGGGCGAGAACGCGACCATTGCCGATAATCTCCTGCTCGGCAACGGCGGGCCGCTTGGCAAGAACGGGCTCTACGACCAGTCTTTCCGCTCGCCGCTCATCTTTTACTGGAAGGACCGGATAGACCGGTCGTTCAATACATCCAGCCTCGTCTCTTCCATGGATATCGTTCCGACACTCCTGGACCTTGCGGGCGTCGAGATACCGTCGGGGCTACCGGGTTTTTCGTTGTTGCCGTTGATCGAGGGGCAGTCGATACGGGAGCGAACGCACCTCGTGGGTTATACGGACAATCGGCGTTCCCGGACCAGTCCCATGGGCGACCGCACCGAGGGCTACTACGTGCGAACCCACCGCTGGCATTTCCTGTGGTACGCGGATACGGACGAGATGGTCCTTTACGACGTCACCGTCGATCGCAGGGCCGAGCACAATCTGGTAGAGGCGTACCCGGATCTCGTGGCCGGGTTCCTGGAGCAGATCCAGGACTGGAAGCAGGACATGGGCATAGCGGGGCCGATCGCGATCTACGAATGACTTGCACGCGCCGACCGGGTCGTTGGTCCCGGGATGCTTGGTCGTTTGCGCGATTACCGCGGGCCGCGGCGCAATTAAAATCCTGTTCTTTCATGGGAGAAGCGCAATGCGTGATGACTTGGCGGTAGCCGCCCGGACGTGCAACCAGACTGATTTCTATACGGCGCACGGTTATCTGATCGTCGAGGATCTGCTGAATCGCGATGAGTTGGCGGAGCTTGAGGCCGACCTCATCAAGTTCGCCCGCGGCGGTTATGGAGCGGCCGCAATCAACCCCGTAGCCGACGATGTCAGTGACGCCGAAGCGCTCGAGCGCGTCCTCTGCATCCACATGCCCCATTTCGTTTCGCCGGTCGCCCGGCGGTTCACGACCCATCCCGGGCTCGTGCAGATCCTCGGGCGAGTCGTCGGCGCCCACCTGCAACCCGGGCATTGGAACGGCGGCGTGAAGTGCATGCAGTCGATGTTCTTCGCCAAGCCCCCCGGAAAGCCGGGTCAGGCCTGGCACCAGGACGAGTGCTTCATTCCTACACGTGACCGAAGCCTGTGCGCCGCCTGGATTGCCATCGATGACGCTGCCCTCGACAATGGTTGCCTGTGGGTCGTTCCCGGCAGCCATCTTGCGGGCACGCTCTACCCGTCAAGGGAGCACGGTCGAACCGATGAATTCGATCCGGCGCCCGAGAGCTACGGCTTTGACGGCAGCGACGAGATTCCAGTCGAATTGCGCGCCGGGTCGGTCTTGTTCTTCAATGGGTATCTCCTGCATCGAAGCAGGAAGAACACCAGCGGCGGCTATCGGCGAGCCCTTGTCAACCACTACATGAGCACCCAGAGTCCGCTGCACTGGTGTCTCGACGAGGAACTCGCCGATGGCAGTAGGCACGGTTCGGACAACCGCAGCGTGCACGTCGCCTGCGGCGAGGATCCTTACGCCTGGCTCGGCTACAAGATTCCGGCGAACCCGGTCTACCTGCGCGAATACGAGGAGCAGTGACGCAGCACCGTCCTGATCGCGGCTTGACTGTTCGGGTGTCCGTAATGCGATCGGCCGCCCTGGCGAGTGCCGGGGTATGGGATACCGTGGCGGTTGCAGGACGCAGGATCGTCCGGTATGCGGGCACGGCGGGGCTGTTGTCGTGTAGTGCCGCGGCCGGCGTCCATGCGCAGCAGGTTTCCGTGGACGATGCGGCACAGGCGTATCGGCAGATACACATCGACGTCGATTACGCACCGGACGAGGCCATCGCGGGGTTTGAAATCCGGTACGCCAGTCAGGCATTCGAAACCACCGGCGGCGCCGAATTGCATTCCACGGTCCGGGTGGCCGATACCGCCGACCTCGAGCGGGTCCCCGACGACGCCGTGTTCGAGCGTTGCTGGAGTAATGGCCTGCCGATACACCGTGACGGGGCGGGCAACCCCGTGGTGAGCCCGGACGCTTCGAACTGGTCCTGTGCGCTGACCGGCATGGCGCCCGGAGTCGAACAATGGATCGCCGTCGTGCCCGTTGGCGCGGATGGCGCACCGCTCGTGGATCCCGATCGCCTGCAACCGGTGGTTGGGCGCACCGACGTGCCTGACGAACGCACACCGCCGCCGGATACGCGGCCGGTCCTGTTTGCACTGGGCATGGTGATTGTGTCGGCCATCGTGCTGCTTGCCTTCCTGCGCTGGCAGGACGCTCGCCGCGGCCGCTCGAAGTCCCGCCTGGCCCACATCTACGTCGCGCCGGCCCTGATCGCGCTGGCCACGCTGACGTTTTACCCCATCCTCTACGGCATGTGGCTGGCTTTCACCAACGCCGATCAAAGCAGGCTCGGCGACGAGGCCTGGATCGGGCTTGCGAACTTCGCGGCGGTATTCGCGAGTTCCGGGCTCTGGCGCGTGACGCTTTTCACGTTCGTCTGGGCAGTCAGCAATGTGTTCGCACACGTCTTTCTCGGCCTCGTGCTCGCCGTCGCGCTCAACCGCCGCGGACTGCGGGGCAGGATGGTGTATCGCACGATCCTGCTGCTGCCGTGGGCGATACCCGGGTATATCTCGGTACTCGCCTGGAACGGGATGCTGCAGCCGGACGGACTTGCCAATGCCCTGCTCGGCACCGCCATCGATTTCTTCGCGGGCGCAGGCTCGGCACGTGTCGTCGTGATCCTCGTGAATATCTGGTTGGGCGTGCCGTTCATGATGATGGTCCTGAGCGGCGCACTGCAGACGCTGCCATCGAACATGTATGAAGCGGCGGAGATTGACGGCGTCAGCCGCTGGGACCAGTTTCGCTACCTGACCTTCCCGAACCTGAAGGGCACGCTGGTGCCTGTGAGCCTGCTGAGCTTCATCTGGACGTTCAATTCCTTCAATACCATCTACCTGCTGACACGAGGCAATCCCTACGTCGGTTTCGGCGAACCGGGCGCGACCGATACGCTGATCACCCATGTGTTCGCCGTGGCGTTCGAGTACGGGCGCTACGGGGTCGCTGCCGCGTGGTCCGTGCTCGTTTTCCTGTTGCTGATCGGGTTTTCGTGGCTGTATCTGAAGCGAACCGGGGCCATGGAGGCGGCGACGTGAACGGCGGCGTGAGCGAGGGCTTGAGCGGCGATGTGAGCGGCGCCGCGGGCAGCATCACGAGAGGCGCCGGCCGAACCGGGTCGCTCGCCGAGCGGTGGTACGTGCCGGCAGAAATCCAGGCCCTGCGCGTCTGGATTCCGTTCGCGGCGCTGGTAAACCTGATCGTTCTCGCCGGCGAGGCGTTGCGCGGTGGCGGCAGCGCGCAACTTGGGGCATTGGGCGGAATGGTGTTGCTGGTAATGCTGTGGTGGTGGTTGCCCGACGGCAGGCGGCGGTGGCGGCGGACCGTCGGCAGGGGCCTTGCCGCTGCCATCCTCGTGCTTGGCGCACTCTCGCTGCTGCAGAGGGACGCCTCGTTCTACGATCTGTGGGCGACTTCCTGGCTCGTCGCCCCGTCGGCATTGGCGCTCTACTGGTTGTCGGCGGGCCTCAGCGGGTCCTGGTGCGCGGGCGCTTCGGACGCGCGCTCGGCGGAACTGGGGCTGACCCGCAACCGCCGCCTCGGTCCGCGGCTGGAGACCTTCGCCCTGCACACCTTCCTGCTCCACGCGGTGGCGATTGTCGTCGCGCCCGTGGTCTGGATCGTCGACGTCTCCATTTCGCCGGGAAACATCCTCGGCGGCGCCATCGGCGACGCGTTCACGCTGGAACACTTTCGGGTGGTGCTGGGCGGTGAGACGTTCTGGCTGTGGACCCGCAACTCACTGATCGTGGCGCTCGGCACGACCCTCGTCGGCCTGTTGCTGGCGATACCCGCCGGCTATGCGTTCAGCCGCTACCGGTTCGCCGGAAGCAAGGGCGCGATGTTCGTCTTCATGCTCGTGCAGATGTTTCCGAGAATCATCATTCTCGTGCCGTACTTCATGGTCATGAAGACCCTCGGGCTGCTCAATACGAGTATCGGCCTGATCATCGCCTATTCCGTTACGGCGTTGCCGCTGTGCGTGTGGATGCTCAAGGGATTCTTCGACGCCGTGCCGCGGGCGCTGGAGGAGGCGGCGCTGCTCGACGGCTGCACCCAGGTGGGCGTGTTCTTCTTCGTGGTGCTGCCGTTGTCGCTGCCGGCAGTCGCCATCACGGCGCTGTTCTCGTTCCTGACGGCCTGGAACGAGTTCCTGCTGGCGCTGGTGTTCAATACCTCCAATGATTCCTATACGCTGCCGGTGGGGCTCGCCTCGATGATCCCCGCCACCGGCCAGCTCTGGGGCGATTTTGCGGCGGCCAGTATCGTGGTGAGCATCCCCGTGGTGGTGTTGTTCGTGCTGTTCCAGCGTGCGCTGATCCAGGGTCTGAGCGCGGGCGGCGTGAAAGGCTGAAGGAGCGCCAGGGAGATGTCCGACGTCGAATTCATCGAGACGACCAAGGTCTACGACGACGGGACGGTCGCGCTCGATTCGCTGAATCTCAAGGTGCGCGAGGGCGAGTTCCTGGTGCTGTTGGGCCCGTCCGGCTGTGGAAAGTCGACCGCATTGCGTCTGCTCGCGGGTCTCGAGGACATCACTCGCGGGGAGATCAGGATCGGCGGCTCGAGGGTCAACGACCTGCCGCCGGGCGCCCGGGGGCTCGGCATGGTGTTCCAGTCCTACGCGCTCTATCCGCATATGACCGTGCGCGCGAACCTCGCTTTCGGCCTGCGCCGCACAAGGGGCGATACACGAGTCGGCGAAGCGGAGGTTTCCGCCAGGATCGAGGAAGCCACCGAAATGCTGGATCTGCACAAGGTGCTCGGCAAGAAGCCCAGGGAGCTTTCCGGCGGCCAGCAGCAGCGGGTCGCCATCGGGCGGGCACTGGTGCGCCGGCCCAAGGTCCTGCTCATGGACGAGCCGCTGTCCAACCTCGATGCGAGGCTGCGCAACCGCATGCGCTTCGAACTGCGCCGCCTGCACGAAGCCCACGGTACGACCACGCTCTATGTCACGCACGATCAGGTCGAGGCGATGACCTTGGCCGACCGTGTCGCAATCATTTCCGAGGGCAGCCTGCAGCAGAGCTCGACGCCGCTCGAAGCCTATAATCGCCCGGCCAATTCCTTTGTCGCCTCGTTCCTGGGCACTCCGGCCATGAACCTCATAGACGGCACGGCGGAGCAGGGCGTCTTCAGGGCCGGCGAGCTCAGCTTCGCGTTGCCCGGGCACCTGGCCGGCTGGCGTGGTCCGGGCATCTACGGCGTTCGCCCGGAGGACGTGCGCATCGGCGACTCCGGAGACGTGCGCTGCCGCGTCGGCGGCGTGGAGCGCCTGGGCGGCGATACGATCTATCACCTCGACGCCGGCGGCAACTGGATTCGGGCGCTCTGGCGCCGGTCCGGGGGCGGGGCCACGGGGTCAGACGGCGACGAACGCGGCGAAGTCAGCGTGTCCCTGGCCGTTGCATCGGCACTCATCTTCAAGGAATAGGCCCGTGGCGGCCCGTGATTACGGTTCCTGCAGCTCCGGTTCGGGCGCTGAGCCGAATGTGGAACCGGTGGCCCTGCCGGAATTATCATGCCCTTCCATGCAAGAGCTTTGCGACAAGCCTCGTTGCTGTGCGGGCAGCGGACGAGCGGCGTTGCGCGCGGCCGTACTGCTGGCGGCGGTGCTGCTCGGGCCGTCACCGGGCCTCGGAGCCGAACCGGGAGCGGTGTCGCTCGATGTTTGGCACACGTTCGGCGCCAACAGCCAGGACGAGAGGATTTTCCTGGACGCCGTGGAAGCGTTCGAAGCCGCACACCCGGAAATTGACGTGGAACCGGTGCGCATTCCCTACCTGCAGAACCTCCAGCAGTTCATCAATTCGTCCCAGGGCGGAGAGGCGCCGGATGTCGTGCGGCTCTCCGACACGGAAATCGGCAGGATCGGTCACATCTCGGTCGAGGGATTGCCGCTTCTGGAAGATCTCCGGCCTCACCTGACTCCGGTTCAACGTGCGCGCTTCGAGCCGCGTGCGCTGAATGCGCTGCGTTACGGCGCTTCGCTCTACGCTATTCCGGTCAGCCAGGGCACGCTGGCACTGGTCTACAACAAGGCCCTGTTCGACGCCGCGGGAGTGCAATACCCGCGCGACGACTGGACCACGGACGACCTGATCGCCGCCGCAAGCGCGCTGACCGGCGGCGATGTGATCGGCATCGCGCTGCCGCTCAGGTGGTCTTACTGGTTCATTCCCTTCCTGACGGGTTTCGGCGCAACGCTGTTCGACGCCGAAAACAATCCGACCCTGGATTCGCCGGGCTCGGCGCGCGCGCTGGAGTGGTTCCTGGATCTCGAGCGGGTTCACGGCGTTTCCGCCTCGAGCACGAGCATCGAGGCCATGTCGACGCAGTTTCAGCTATCGCGGGCGGCGATGGTCCTCGACGGTTCCTGGAACTGGAATACCTACGAGGCAGCCGGGCTCGATCTGGGCCTGGCGGTCATGCCCATCGTTGCCGAAACCGGGATCAGGATGGGACCGATGTTCAACGTATTCGGCTGGGGCGTTTCGAAGCAAAGCGCCAGCAAGGTGGCGGCGGCCGGGCTCGCGCTGTGGCTGTCCTCCTACAACGTACAGAAGGCATTCGCGCTGCGGACCTACATGATCCCGACCGATCGCGCGCTTGCCGCGGACCCGCATATCGCCGCCGACGCGACGTTGCACGGCTACCTCAGGCAGACGGAATTCGGCGCCGAAGTGCCGACGACGCGCGCAACCAACATGGTCTTCGAGCAACTCGATACCGCGCTTGAGCTGACTATCACGGGCCAGTTGGATGCCCGCTCAGCCCTTGCGGCTGCCGACGAGGAGATGGAGAGGATCCTGCGGCAATAGCTCGCGGCGCGGCAGGCGGCGAACTTTTCATTCCCGATCCAGTTCCACCAACACCTCGTCGAGGATTTTCGGATCGCCGGGTCCGCCGCCGCCAAAAAACCAGTCGCTCGGCTCCGGCCTGATGTCGACATAGTCGCCTTCTGCGCTCGACAACCAGGTGGTCACGAAGATTCGGCTGCCGGCCCAGTCCTCGACGCCAAGTGCGGCCCCCTCGTAGAAGAAGGTGATGGTGCGATTGTCGCGGTCGGCGGAAACGCGGGGAGAAACACCGAGTTTGCCGCCCTGACGGTCGGCGCTGCTGCCACTCGACCGGTAGGTGTAGCTGTCCCAGCCGCGCGCGAAGTGCGCCAGGTCCCAGTCCATCGCTCCCGGTGCGTCTGCATCGAGCAGCGGCAGTGCCGTCGCGCCGACCCGGTCCGGGAGGTCGAAGAAGGTGGTGAAGGTGACGTTGTCGAAACCGAACGGCGGCAACCATGGATTTGTGATTTCTGCCATGGTCAGGACGAGTTCCAGGTTTCGACCGGCGGCGCGCACCCGGACGGACTCGATTTCGCGCTGGCGCGCGCTTTCGGAGTGCTGCGGGATAACGTACTGCCCCGTCGGACCGTAGGCGTCGTCGGGATCGTCGACGACGACCGCCGACACGGCCGCCCGCGTTACGCGGGTCGTGTAGTTCACCCGTTCCGACAGCCGATCCGCTTCGGCGGAGTACACTTGCAGGAAACGGGACGCCTCGCCGAGATCGCGCACAGGCACGGCGATGCGCCAGTCCCCCTGTGCGTCCGCCGCGAATTCGGTCGTCCGATCCATATTGCCGTTCAGGATCAGTTCGAGGGCGGCGCCTGCGCGGCTGACCGTGCCCGTGAGTTCGAAATCTTCGGTGAGCTCGTTCCCGTCGATCCCTGAGGAGTCGATGACGATGTCCAGGTCTGCCGGCGGCGCGCCCGACAACACGCTTTCGCCGATGGGTCGCAGCACGACGACGCCTCGCGGCGCAAGCCGCATGCTCAGGCGGCCGTCGGCGCCGGTAATCGGCGCGTCGATGGCCGGTTCGGTGAACAGCACCTCGAGACGTTGCAGCGGCGCGGCTTCCACGTCCAGTCGATTGAGCAGCACGCTGTGGTCGGCGCTGTTGAACAGCACGATTGCGGTTTCGCTCCGGGACTCGCGCCGGAAGGCCAGCACGCCCGGTCCATTGGGCTCGGACGCGAGGATATCGAGATCGCCGCGCGTCAACACGGGATGTGCGGCGCGCAGGGCGGTCAGTCGCTGCACGTAGCGGAAGTAATCGGAATCCGGGTCGAACGATCCGCCGCGGTTGCGATAGCCGCCCGCGAACATGGCCATGCGCGCCTCCGGCAGTCCCTGCTCGGTCCCCTGGTAAACGATCGGGATGCCCGGGATCGTGAAGACGAGCGCGAGCGCCTGCCGGAACGCCGCCGGATGCCCCGCCGCGAGGAACCGAGCCGTGTCGTGATTGTCCACGAAGTTCGGAATCACGAAGGGGTCCCGGTAGATTTCCATGAATCGCTCCAGGCGGTAGGCGAGCGACGCGGTTTCCGCGCCCTGGGCCAGGACCCGGCTGATTTCGTAGTACAGGGGGTAACCGAGCATGGAATTGGGGCCCGGCACGCCGTCGGTTTCCAGGTACCCGGCCACCTTGCGTTCGCCGAGGTCGGCGTACGGTTCGGACGGCCCGGTCACCTCGCCGAACGTCAGGAAGTGCACCTTGCCGAGGTCTCGGGCGTGGGCGTAAATCCCGTCGTCGTCGTGCAGGAAACGGTTCCAGAACTGCAGCGGCGCCAGCATGACCGTATCCAACCGGAACGCGTCCACCCCCACCTCGTCGAGCCAGTACTTGTAAGTCTCCTTGAACGCCGCGATGACTTGCGGATTTTCGGTGTTGATGTCGTTGACGTGCCCCAGCGAGTAGTAGTGTTCCTGGTGGGGATCGGAGAAATCCTGTACCGACGGCGTCCAGTGGTAGATGTCGGCCGCAAAGTGTTCGGGATTGTGCCGGTCGATCTGGCTGAAGGGATGCTGCGTGGGCGCCGGCTGGTGCGAATCCGGCTCCAGCAGGTAGAAATTCCTGGCGGTATCACCGGGGTCGTACTCGCCGTCGTAGGCGAAAAAATTGCCGACGTGATTGGCGACGATGTCCTGGACCAGGTACATCCCGCGGCAGTGCAGTTCGTGCGACAGCCGCTTATAGGTTTCGAGGGCGCCGAAGTGCGGGTCGATCTCCTGGAAGTGCACGGCCCAGTAACCGTGCCAGCCGGTGGCCTGGTACGGCGTGCTCCACCACTGGTTGTACACGGGCGGCGTGATCCAGATCGCGGTCGCGCCCAGCGAGCGGATGTAATCGAGCCGATCGATAATGCCCTGCAGGTCGCCGCCGCTGAAATGGCTGGCCAGGGCCGGGTCGTATTCGCCGTAGCCCTGGTCGTTGTTGGAAGGATCGCCGTCGTCGAACCGATCGATCATCAGCATGTAGATGACCTGGTCGCGCCAGTCGGGTGACGGAACGTGAAGCAACTGCCCGTCGCCCGATGCACAGATATCGGCCCGAGCCGGCCTGCCCGACAAGTTCGCCGGCGTGCCGGTTCCCGGCGTGGCAGACGGTTCGGATGCCGGCACGCCGGAGCCACGCTCCGGACCGAAATCGCCCGGGGAGCATGCCGCCAGCGCCATGAAAATTGTAACGGCCACGGTCTCGCGCATCGGATTGGACAATGGCATAGCACAGAGGCTGGTTCAAAATTCCCAGTTATGAATACGATTGCAGGATGGCTGCGGTCGCGCCTTTTTGTCCTAAACTCACGTCCCAACGGGATTTAAACATTTGCGTGGATGGATCGTAGGGCCATGAACAGACGTGTCCGCTACACCCGAATTTTCATCGGCCGCGTCACGGTCGAAGGAATGCTGCCGTGAGCGACTGGTGGCGCAACGCCGTCATCTACCAGATCTATCCGCGCAGTTTCCAGGATAGCAACGGTAACGGTACGGGCGATCTGCGGGGCATCACCCGCCGTCTCGACTATGTTCAGGCGCTCGGTGTCGACGCGATCTGGATTTCACCCTTCTTCAAGTCGCCGATGAAGGATTTCGGCTACGACGTGAGCGACTACCGCGAAGTCGACCCACTGTTCGGTGCCTTGGAAGACTTCGACAGGTTGCTTGAGGAAGCCCACCAGCGCGGCATCCGGGTCATCATCGACCAGGTGCTCAGTCACACCTCCGACCGCCATCGGTGGTTTCTGGAAAGCCGTGAGAATCAGCACAACGAAAAGGCGGATTGGTACGTCTGGGCCGATCCCAGGCCCGATGGCGGCCCGCCCAACAACTGGCTTTCGGTATTCGGCGGCGTCGCCTGGGAGTGGGAGCCGCGCCGACGGCAATACTATCTGCATAATTTTCTGGCCAGCCAGCCGGATCTGAACTGCCATAACCCCCACGCGCGGCAGGCTGGATTGAGCAACCTCGAATTCTGGCTGGAGCGCGGCGTGGACGGGTTCCGCCTGGACGCGGTGAACTTCTGCATGCACGATCCGCAATTGCGCGACAACCCCGCCAAATCCATCGCCGTCAACGACTTTCTCACCGGTAGCGAGTCCGGATCACCCTATACCATGCAGGAGCATCGTTACGACCATACGCATCCTGACAACCTGCTGTTCATGGAAGAAATTCGGCGCTTGCTGGATCGATACGACGCAGTGGCCCTGGGCGAGATCGGTTCGGAACGCTCGATGGAAGTCATCGGCGAATACACTCGCGGCAACAGCCGCCTGCACATGGCCTACAGCTTCGACCTGATGGGGCCGGACGGCTCGGCAAGTTACATCAAGAAGACCCTGGAATCCCTGCAGCGCAAGGCCCGGGACGGTTGGTGCTGTCTGGCGATCGGCAATCACGACGTACAACGTGTCGCGAGCCGATGGACCGGCAACGAACCCGATACGGAGTCGGCCAAACTGTTCTCGATTCTGCTGAGTTGCCTGCGAGGCTCCGTGTGCATATACCAGGGCGACGAACTCGGGCTGCCTCAGGCAGAAGTGCCATACGAGCAACTGAAGGATCCCTACGGCATCAATTTCTGGCCCGCCTACAAGGGCCGGGACGGGTGCCGCACGCCGATGCCATGGCAGCAGGACGCACCGAATGCCGGGTTCTCGAGTGCGACGCCCTGGTTACCCGTGGACGCTCGCCACTTTGCACTGGCCGCGGACCGGCAAACCGGAGATTCGGCCTCCGTTTATGAATGTGTCCGGGACTTCCTCCGCTTCCGAAAGCGGCAGCCGGCGCTGCTTCATGGGGACCTCAACTTTCTCCCCGTGCGTCACAACGTATTGACCTACACGAGATCGACGGACGACCAGACCCTGTTGCTGTCCTTTAATCTCGATGGCGAAGAACGTCGTATCGATCGAAGCGATCTGGATTCCTTCAATGGCGCGCGGCTGGAGAAACTCGACGAATACAACGCACCGCAGGGGGCGATCGCCGGCGAAGCGCTCTTGCTGCCGCCACGCTCAATTTTGATCGCAGAGGTTCGTTGAGCCGATTTCGTGGATGCTTCCGGGCTGCCGGCGGTCTGGAATCGTAGATCCGATTCAGCTTGGGCCGCACGACTCGCGCACCATCAGCTCAGGTTGGATGAGTTGCGATTCGACATAGTCTCCCCGGATCAGTCGCAACAGCGTATCCACCATGACTTCCCCTGCCTTGACGGTATTCTGCCGAACGGTCGTCAGCGCCGGAGACATGTGTGTTGCCGAGGGAATGTTGTCGAACCCCACGACCGATACATCCCCCGGCACGCTCAGGCCTTCCATTCGGAGCGCCTGGATGGCGCCGAGCGCGGTCAGGTCGCTGCAACAAAAGATAGCGCTGAAATCCTCTCCGCGAGCCAGCAGTTGCCGCGCGGCCAGATGGCCGGTGTGCGTGGACGAGAGCGAGGACGCCTGGAGTACAGGATCTTCACGCAGTCCTGACTTTCTCAACGCACTACAGTGTCCCCTGTAGCGGTCCTGAAATTCCGGGCAGTCATCGGAAATGTCGCCGAGATAGGCGATGCGCGTATGGCCAAGTTCCAGCAGGTACCGGGTGGCGATGTAGCCGCCGCGCCAATTGTCGCATCCGACGAAGTGTCCGGGCTGGCCCTCGATGACCGGACCCCAGGTCAATACGTGGGCATCGTCGAGCAATTCGATCTTGCGGATGTAGTCGGTGTAACCGCCGTAGCCCAGCAGGATGATGCCCTCGGCCTTGTTGCTGTTCTCGTAATCGGCGATCCAGTTCTCGCTCAGTTGCTGGAACGACAGGAGCACATCGTAGTTCCTGGCCGCGGCAGCTCTTGTGATGCTGGCCAGTATGGACACGAAAAAGGGATTGATATCGGAGTCCATCCCCGACTCCTCGTGCACAAGCATGGCGATGGTCCGGCTGTCCTGCGAGCGCAGGCTGCTGGCGCTGCTGTCTACCTTGTAGTTGTGCTCCCTGGCAATCCGCTGGATTCTGCGCCGGGTTTCGCGATTGACCAACGGACTCTTGCGCAAGGCGCGGGAGACGGTGGACTGGGAAACGCCCGCCAGCTCCGCAATTTCAAGCGAGGTCACCTTTTGCATGACACGGCCTCATGCCAAAGCCTGACGGTAACAGAATTTCGGCGACGGGTCCCGCCTGTGCTGGCGTCGGCGCGGCATTGTCCGGTGTTGGACGGAAGCCACAATGAATACGTATGCAGCCCGCAAGCTGCAATGACACTCGGGCCTATAATTGTTTTTGGTGCACTTGGGGTAATTTCCCGAGGGCGCTTCGCAATGGAATTGCATCGGAGGGAGAAATGGCGCGGATCAAAAGGTCGAAAGCACACAGAAAGCCCACTCGGAAAGACATCCAACTCGGATTCAGGCCGCTCTTGTTGGCCGTGGCCGGCGCGCTCAGCTTCAGCGCATGGGCGCAGGAAGAATCGGATTCGGGGGGCGGCCAGGGAGCCGGCATCGAAGAAATCGTGGTGACCGGTTTCCGGGGCAGCCTGATGGAGGCCATGCGCCTGAAGATGGAGTCGGAGCAGATCGTCGAAGCGATTTCCGCCGAGGAGCTTGGCAAGCTGCCGGACAACAGCGTCGCCGAGGCCCTGACCCGGCTACCCGGACTCGCAGGTGAAAGAGATCTGCAAACGGGCCGTCAACAGAACATCAGTATTCGCGGACTTTCGGGAAACTTCGCCACCGCGCTCCTGAACGGTCAGCAGCAGGTGAGCGCCTCGACTACGAGCCGCAGCGTACAGTTCGACCAGTATCCTTCGGAGCTGTTGTCCAGCGTGGTGGTGTACAAGACGCCGAGCGCCTCGCTCTCGGGCCAGGGCCTTTCGGGCACGGTGGACATGCAGACCGTCCGGCCGCTTGACTTTGGCCAGCCCGCCATCGCGGGCAACGTGCGGTACGAGTGGAATGACAAGCCGGCCGCCAACCCGGATGGAGAGAACCGGGGACAACGCTACACTATTTCCTATATCGACCAGTTCGACAACGAAAAGGTCGGTTTTGCCGTCGGATACGCCGGCGTCTCCGCGCCGACGCAGAGTGATTCGCTGCCCCTTTGGAACTGGGGCAACCCTGACATCGCCAATCAGAACGTCGGTCTGGTAACCCCGCCCCTGGCACTGAGGGGTTTCGCGTCGCAAGCCCTGTCCGTGGTGCTTGATCGCGATAGCGTCATGGGGGTCCTGGAGTTCAGGCCGTCCGAACGAACGACCCATGTCCTGGATCTGTTTTACTCGCAATTCAAGGAACGCAACGTAACGCGACTGGCCCAGACAGTATTCAACATTCACCGCCCCCCAACACGCAATAAACCCGACACTCTCGGGCCGAATCCGGTAGTGGAGGACGGTCGGGTGGTCGGAGGAACTTACGAGAACCTGAAGCTGACCGTAGTCAATACGGATAGAGCTACGGATGCCAAACTGGGGGCGATTGCGTGGACCTCGGAATTCGAGCTGAACGATGCCTGGTCGGCAGAGATCAAGTTGAACACATCGGTCATTGACCATAGCCAGACGGAGATTCAATCAAGATCCGCTACAGGCCGCGGGCGCGAGGGGGCGAGGGATTCATTGACGTTCACGATAAACGATGTCGGGCTCCCCACATTCACCGGAGTGCTTGACTATACAGCGCCTGGTGTTTTGGTCCTGACAAACCCGGGGGGTAGCACGGGGGGGGCCGCATCCCCCGGTGGAGCCGTCGGCTGGTACAACGTGCCGGCCACCGACGATGAAATCTCCCAGGTGCGCGCCGCCGCGCAGCGCACGCTCGATGTGGGTGGCCTGAGCGACATTCATTTCGGTGTGCAGTACGATCAACGCAGCAAGATCCGCGACCACAGCCAGGCGGCGTTCATCGTCATGGCCGATGGGATGCTGACTGCGCCGATCCAGGCGATCGGGGCTGTACAATTGCCATGGGGTTTCCCCGCGATAGCGGCCTACGACGCAAGGGCCGTCTTTGACAGCGGCATCTACGAGCTGGAGAGAAACCTGGCCAGCGGTGTGTTGGCTAACAACTATTCCGTGGATGAGCAACTGCTCATGGCCTTCCTGGAGTTCGGAGTGGACTCCACGCTCTTCGATGTGCCGGTCACCGGCAATTTCGGCGTGCGGATCATCAATACCGACCAGAGTTCGACGGGGTCGAGACTCAGGAACGCCAACAACATTGTGAACAGGCGGCAGGGTCTCGTCAGCGAAGACTTCACCGACGGCGCCACCTACACCGACTACCTGCCGAGCATGAACCTGAACTTTGCGGTGGCCGAGGGCAAGGTGGTTCGCCTCGGCATCGCCAGGGCCCTTGCGCGTGCCCCCATTCACGATATGCGCGCCAGCCAGAGCATCAACTTCAATGCAAGCAGGGCAGAAAGTACCGATGTCTACATGTCGCCCTGGGGGGGCAATGGCGGGAATCCCCGGCTCAGGCCCTGGATCTCGAATCAGATCGACCTCTCTTACGAGCACTACTTCTCCGAAAGCCGCGGTTACTGGGCCGTGGCCGCGTATTACAAGGATCTCGAAACTTACATTTTCAATGACGAATTATTGGTGGATTTCTCAGGCTTTCCGACCGACCCCGTTCCCGTTCTCAGCGAGGGCATTGTCAACAGGCCGCAAAACGGCATGGGTGGCGAGCTTTACGGCGTCGAATTCAGTCTGCAGATCCCCGGCGAGATGCTGACTCCGGCTTTGAGCGGCTTTGGCGCGGTCTTCAACGCATCCGCCACCGACAGCAGCATCATTGTCAACCCGAGAATCCCGGAGGCGCGCCTGCCGGGCCTGTCGGAAGAGGTGGTGAACACGACCCTCTACTACGAGCGCTTCGGATTCTCGGCCCGGGTCAGTTCCACATTTCGCTCCGACTTCATCGTCGCCGTTGGAGGCCTCGGCGGGATCAACAACCAGGCCACGGCGGCCGAGCAGATCGTGAGTGCGCAGGTCGGTTACAACTTCACTTCGGGCTCTCTGGCCGGATTGAACATTTTCCTCCAGGGCCAGAATCTGACCGACCGGATCAGGCACCTCTATTTTGAGCGTGATCCGCGCCTTGCGAGCAGGTTTAGCCTGTACGGGCGCACTTTCCTGCTCGGCGCATCCTACAGGCTGTAGTGGAACACCGACTGCGAGCCGCGGCGCTGGTTGCGGCTCTTTTGACGGCGGCTAGTGGCAGCGCGCAGGAGTTTGAAGGCGAACGTCTGCTGTCGCCCGGCGGTGACATCGAGGTCAGCGTGGCGGCAAGGGGCGGCCGTCTGGGATACGCCGTTCATTACCGGGGCGAAGAAGTCATTCGGCCGTCGCAGCTTGGTCTGCTCTTCCAGAGCCGGCACGGCTTCAATGATGGGATGGTTCTGCTGGGGGAGGCGCAACGGCGCAGTGCCGATACGACCTGGGAGCAGCCCTGGGGCGAGAATCGCTACGTCCGGGACCACTACAATGAACTCCTGCTGACTGCCCGGCACGAAGTTTCCGGCGCGGTGCTTCATATCAGGCTTCGCGCCTTCGATGACGGCATCGGATTCCGCTACGAGATGCCGGAGCAGCCCGGAATCGAGAGGCTTAACATAGTCAGGGAACTGACGCAGTTCGCGGTGCCGACCGAGGCGGCCGCGTGGTGGATTCCGGCGGACCGGACCAACCGCTACGAACTGCTGTATTGGCAAACCGGCCTTGAGGAAATCGAACGCGTTCACACCCCGGTGACCTTCCGTCTGCCGAGCGGAACGCACCTGAGCATCCACGAAGCCGCGCTGGTGGATTATTCGGGCATGACGCTCATGCAGGAATACACCGGGGGTTTTCGGGCGGCGCTGCGACCATGGTCGGACGGCGTTCTGGTGAAGACCGCCGTGCCCTTTGTCAGTCCTTGGCGAACGATCCAGATCGCGCCGGATGCGGTGGGGCTTGTCAATTCAAACCTGATACTCAACCTGAACGAGCCCAACAAGCTGGGCGACGTTTCCTGGGTCAAGCCCGGCAAATACGTCGGCATCTGGTGGGCAATGCATATCAACGAGCGCACCTGGGGTCGTGACGGCGTGCATGGGGCCACCACGGAAGAAACCATGCGCTATATGGACTTCGCCGCCGAGAACGGCTTCGTCGGCGTGCTGGTGGAAGGCTGGAACGTGGGATGGGACGGCGACTGGCAGGCGGCCGGCGACCTGTTCAGCTTTACCGAAAGCTATCCCGACTTCGATATCGAGGCGGTGACCCGCTACGGGCACGAAAGGGGCGTGGAACTGATCGGGCACCACGAGACCTCCGGCAACATCACCAACTACGAGCAGCAGATGGGCGCGGCGTTCGACCTGTACGAGGAGCTGGGCGTGACCCGGGTAAAGACCGGCTACGTCGCAGGCACGTCATGGCTCAAGTGGGTCGATGAGAACGGCGTGGCGCACTACGAGTACCACGATGGGCAGTTGGCGGTGCGCCACCACCTCAAGGTGATCGAGGAGGCCGCCAAACGAGGTATTTCCGTCAATCCCCACGAACCGGTAAAGGACACCGGCCTGCGGCGAACCTATCCGAACTGGGTCACTCGCGAAGGCGCCCGCGGCCAGGAATACAACGCCTGGGGCCAGCCGCCGAATCCACCCGAGCACACGACGATTCTGCCGTTTACCCGGATGCTGTCGGGACCCATGGATTTCACGCCCGGAACATTCGACCTGATGCCCAACGAACGCCCGCCGGTGCGTGAGGACATGCCCAGGGGCAGTCCGGAAAGCCGGGTGGAGACCACACTGGCCAAGCAACTGGCGCTGTTCGTCATCATCCACAGCCCATTGCAAATGGCCTCCGATCTGCCCGAAAACTATGCGGCCCGACCGGATGCCTTCAAGTTCATTCGCGACGTACCTGCGGACTGGGGCGAGACCGTCGCGCTGGCAGGGGAGGTGGGCGACTTCGTCGTCATCGCCCGCCGGGAGCGCGGGTCGGAGGACTGGTACGTGGGCGCGATCACCGATGAGCAGCCTCGTCAGATCGACCTCGACCTGTCCTTCCTGGATGAAGACGGTGGTTACGATGTCGAGATCTACGTGGACGGCGCCGACGCGGATTGGGAGTCCAATCCCTATTCGCTGGCCATCGAGGAAAGGCCGGTAACCGCGTCCGATCGTTTGGCGCTGCATCTCGCGCCCGGCGGCGGCGCCGCCGTTCGCCTGGCCCGGGCCGCCGACTAGGAGAACGGCACGGAATGCCGGATCACGATCCCATCGAGCAGGTCGTCATCGCCGGCGGAGGAACGGCCGGCTGGATGGCCGCGGCGCTGTTGGCCAAGACCATGGGCCGCAAGGTCAGGATTCGCCTTGTGGAGTCGGAGGAAATCGGGATCGTCGGAGTCGGCGAGGCCACCATTCCACCGATCCGGGTTTTCAACCAGGTCCTGGGACTTGACGAGAACGACCTGCTGCGCCGCACACAAGGTACGTTCAAGCTGGGGATCCAGTTTCGCGGCTGGGGACGGCCCGGCGACTGCTATATGCACGCCTTCGGCGACATCGGTCGCGACCTCGGCATGGGAAATTTTCACCAGTACTGGCTCAGAGCGTTACGGGAGGGATATGCCGAGCGGTTCTGGCACTATTCGGTCAACGAGACGGCCGCGCTTGCCGACCGGTTCGATCGTGCCGACAAGTTACCGAACAGCCCCTTGCAGGGTATTGTCTACGCGTTTCATTTCGACGCGGCGCTGTACGCGCGCTACCTCCGGGAATACAGCGAGCAGCGCGGCGTAGTCCGTACCGAGGGAAGGATCGTGGATGTACAGCGGCGCTCGGCCGACGGCTTCATCGATGCCCTCGTGCTCGCCGACGGCCAACGCGTCGCAGGCGATCTGTTCATCGATTGCACCGGGTTTCGCGGCCTGTTGATCGGGCAGACGCTCGGCACGGACTATGAGGACTGGTCGCATTGGTTGCCGTGCGACCGGGCCGTGGCGGTGGCCAGCGAGCCGGTGCGGCCACTGGGCTGCTTTACCCAGGCGACCGCCCGCGATGCCGGCTGGCAGTGGCGGATCCCTCTGCAACATCGCATCGGCAACGGTCATGTCTATTGCAGCCGGTACATGAGCGACGATGAAGCCACCGCCATCCTGCTTGACAACCTGGACGGAAGACCGCTCGGCGAGCCACGGCTGTTGAGATTCACCACGGGCCGGCGCAAGAAGTTCTGGAACGGGAATTGCGTCGCGCTGGGCCTGGCCGGCGGATTCATGGAGCCGCTGGAGTCCACCAGCATTCACCTCATCCAGACCGGTATCAGTTGGCTGGTGCGATTGTTTCCGGACAGGCGCTTCGAGCAGGCCAATATCGACGAGTACAATCGCCAGTGCCTGTTCGACTTCGACCGCATCCGGGACTTTCTGATCCTGCACTACATGGCCACCGAGCAAAGGGACCTGCCCTTCTGGCGTGATTGCCGAAATGCGCCTGTACCGGAGCGGCTCAGGCACCGACTGGCGTTGTTCGAGGCGGCCGGCGGTGTCTATCGCGAGCTGGGAGAACTTTTTACCGAGTCGGCCTGGTTGCAGGTCATGCTGGGCCAGAACATCGTGCCGCGCGGATACCACTCCATCGCCGACGGCATTTCCACGCAGCAGCTCCGCCAGTTCCTGCGCGATCTCAAGACCATCATCGGTGGAGCCGTGGGGCAGATGCCGCAGCACGAAGAGTACATCCGCAAACACTGCGCGGCCCCGCCGCCCGACATGGAGCACTAATGCAGCTTCGACACAGGCCGACGCTCAGCTTCTGGCAGATCTGGAACATGTGTTTCGGCTTTCTGGGCATCCAGTTCGGGTTCGCGCTCCAGAACGCCAACGCCAGCCGGATCTTCCAGACCCTGGGGGCGGACATGGACACGCTGCCGTTGCTCTGGGTGGCGGCGCCGCTGACGGGGCTGGTGGTGCAACCCATCGTCGGCTACATGAGCGACCGGACCTGGAATTTTCTCGGCCGCAGGCGCCCGTATTTCTTCTTCGGAGCCATATTCACCACGTTGGCGCTGGTGGTGATGCCCAATTCGCCGGCGCTGTGGGTGGCGGCGGGGTCGCTGTGGATTCTGGATGCATCCATCAACGTCACCATGGAGCCGTTCCGGGCCTTCGTCGGCGACATGTTGCCGCCCCGTCAGCGTTCCACGGGCTACGTGATGCAGAGTTTCTTCATCGCCCTGGGGGCGGTGGTCGCCTCGGCACTGCCGTGGATGATGAGCAACTGGCTGGGTATCGCCAATACCGCACCGGCGGGGGAAATACCCGAATCCGTCCGCTATTCCTTCTATATCGGCGCCCTGGTCCTGTTCTGTGCGGTCATGTGGACGGTTTACACCACGCGCGAGTACAGCCCCGGGGAATTGGCCGCCTTCGAAGACAGCACGCCTGAACCCGACGGGCGCGAACGGCGAACGGCGGCGGTATTCCGAACCCGCAGCGCCCTGACCTGGCTCGGGCTGGGTGTCGTGGGGCTGGCCGCCGCGGCGGTATTCGGCGCTGAACCCTCGCTCTACCTCCTGGGGGCCGGGCTGGCGGTATTCGGGCTGTTGCAGTGGGTCGCCATCGGCATGCAGAAGCGCAACCGGGTGGACAACCCGTACTTCGACATGTGCCGCAACCTGGTGGAAATGCCGGATACGATGAAACGCCTTGCATGGGTGCAATTCTTTTCCTGGTTTGCGCTGTTCGCCATGTGGATCTATTCCACGCCCGCCGTCACCGAGCACCACTACGGCACCCGGGATGTCGGTTCACTGCTCTACAACGAAGGCGCCGACTGGGTGGCGGTCCTGTTTGCCAGCTACAACGTGGTCGCGGTCGTTGCGGCGATGAGCATTCCGTGGCTCATTCGCCGGCTGGGCCTGTTTCGCTCGCACCAGTTCAACCTGCTGCTCGGTGCATTGGGGCTCGCGTCGTTCCTGGTCATCGGGGACCCTGCCTGGCTGCTTGTTTCCATGGTGGGCGTCGGCTTTGCGTGGGCGTCCATCGTGTCGATTCCCTATGCCATCCTCGCCAACGCCATTCCGGCCACGCGGATGGGCATCTTCATGGGTATTTTCAATTTCTTCATCGTCATACCTCAGTTGCTGGCCGCAGCGGTGCTCGGCGTTATCGTCGAGCACCTGTTCGGCGGGCGGCCGATCTACGCTCTGCCGCTGGCAGGCCTTTCCATGCTGGCCGCTGTCATCGCGGTGCGATTCGTGGAGCGGCAACACAGTCCGTAAATCCGATACACGGGTGAATCCAATGAACAGAAATCCATTCAAGTCCACATCCATCGCCGGCACGATGGCAACCGTGCTCGGGATTGTCTCGATCGCGGCGTTCACCGCGGATGCAGGCGCACAGACCGGGACTTTCCGGAACCCGATACTGCGCGGCGGCTATCCGGACCCGTCGATTACGCGCGTGGGCGAGGACTACTACATCGTCAACTCCACCTTCGAGTACTTTCCCGGCCTGCCGGTACACCACAGTACCGATCTGGTGAACTGGGAGCTGGCGGGTTACGGCATCCATGATCCGGATCTCTACCGGGATGAGGTCAACCTCGTGGATGTGCAGTCCGACGGCGGCATTCACGCGCCTTCGATTCGTTGGCACGACGGGTTGTTCTACATCATCACCACGAACGTCTATAGCCCGGGTGATGGCCAGCCCACGCGGATGGTGAACTTCATCATCACCGCAGAAGAAGTGGCCGGCCCCTGGTCCGAACCCCACGTCATAGAGGGTGCGCCGGGCATCGATCCGGACATCTTTTTCGACGATGACGGCAGGGTCTGGTACGTGGGCAACCACGGTCCCCCGGACCCGGAGTTCATCGGTCAGGGGGAAATCTGGTTGCAGGAGCTCGACCCGGACAATTGGGAGCTTGTGGGCGAACGCTACTTTCTCTGGCGGGGCGCGTGCGACGGCACCTGGGCCGAAGGACCGCACATCTACAAGCGCGACGGGCGCTACTATCTGTTGATCGCCGAAGGCGGTACCAGCTACAACCACGCGGTCATGATCGCGGTCAGCGACGACATCACCGGGCCGTACCTTTCCAACGAACGCAATCCCATCCTGACGACGCGAAATCTTTCCTACAGCAACTGGGTGCACAGCACCGGGCACGCGGACATGGTGGAACTGGCCGACGGGCGCTGGTACATGGTGGCGCTTGGCAAGCGCAACGACGAACAGGGCGACTCCAACATGGGGCGCGAATCCCATCTGGTCCCGGTCGCCTGGGAGCGCGAGCCGTTCGAGTGGAAGGAGGTCAAGTACGAGTGGCCCGTCGTGGCGCCCGAAACGGGTCGCGTCGAAAGGTTGACGCCGCTGCCTTTCGAAGACGCAGCGCAACACCGTAACGATGCATTCACCGACGATTTCGACACCGGGACGCTCGATCTGCAATGGAATTTCCGGCGCGTGCCCATGCCCGGCATCTACTCGCTGGACGAGCGACCGGGGTTCCTGCGCCTCTACGCCCATCCCAACGTGATGGCCAATCGCGGCCGTGCCGCACTGATGGGCGTGCGTCAGCAGGAGAGCGATTTCGAATACACCGCGAAGATGGCATTCGCTCCCGGGCAGGACAACGTCGAAGCCGGCGTCAGCCTGTTTCAGAAGGACAATAACTACCTGAACTTCACCGTGGTCAGGCGTGGTGACGAAAATGTCCTGCGGCTGGTGCTGGCGGAACCCGGGGTGGAGCCGCGCACCGTCGAAGAGCGCGTGCTGGGTGAATACGATGGTGAGATCGTCTTCCGGGTGGTGTCCAGGGACAGCCGGTATCGGTACGAATATTCCCTGGATCGGGGCAACAGCTTCACCGGGTTTACCGAAACCGACGCCGCCCGGTTGTTGAGCCGGGTTTATACCGGCGCCTATCTTGGGGTGTACAGTAGCGGTAACGGCGAAGACTCGGGGGAGCATGCCGACTTTGACTGGGTGCGATACAAGGGCTACGAGAGGCTTTAGGCGATGAGCAGGAATCTCATGATCCGGAGGCGAACGAGAGAAAGGTGGGGGCTCCTTGCTGCGGTCATGGTGACCGCCTGGACCCCGGTGACAGGATTCGGGCAGGAATCCGGCAGCGCACCGCCCAATATCGTCTTTATTATCACTGACGACATGAGCTGGGCCCACATGGGCGCCTACGGTAGCGATGAGGTCGATACGCCCAATCTCGACCGGCTGGCCGGAGAGGGCGTGATATTCGACCATGCCTTTGTCAGTACGCCTTCATGCACGCCGTCGCGAGCGTCCATCCTCACGGGCAGGAACGGATTCGAATTGGGAGAGGGCGCCTCGTTGTGGGGTTACCTGCCGGCCAGATTCCCTACCTACACGGAGTTGCTGGCCGAGCGCGGCTATCGGGTCGGCGCCACCGGCAAGGGTTGGGCGCCGGGATTTCTGATCGATCGGGAGGTGAATCCCGCCGGGCAGCCCTACAACCAGATCAGGAGCAGGCCCCACGCCGACCTGTTTGACCGCGTGCAGATGTCTGACATCGACTACGCCGCCAATTTCGAGGCGTTCCTGGATGCCACGGACGAAAACCGGCCGTTCTCGTTCTGGATGGGCACCTACGAGCCGCACCGCGGCTACACGCCCGGCGTTGCGGCGGGCAAGGGAAAGGATCCGGCGGCGGTGCCGGTGCCGGCATTCATGCCCGATGTCCCGGTAGTGCGGGAAGACATCAACGAGTACTACGCCGAGATCGAGCATGTCGACATGCAGGTCGGACGATTGATGGAGGTCCTGAATCGGCGCGGTCTGCTGGACAATACGATCGTCGTGTTCACCTCCGACAACGGCATGCCGTTTCCGCGCGCCAAGGCGACGCTCTACGACTACGGCACGCACATGCCGCTGGTCGTATGGTGGGGCGACAACATCGACGGTGGGCGCAGGATCGACTCCCTGGTCAGCCACACCGATATTGCGCCGACGTTTCTCGAGATTGCGGGTGCGCCCGTGCCCCCGGAAATGTCGGGCCGGAGTCTTCTGTCCCTGATTACATCCGGAGAACCGGGCCAGGCCGCCCGGGATGCGGTCTACATGTACCGGGAACGGCACGGTTTCTATGCGGGTTCACGCGGATTCTCCACTCCGTCGAGGGCGATACGGACTGAAGACTATCTGTTGATCTGGAATGCGCGTCCGGATGCAATTCCGCTGGACGTGGACGGCGGGCCGGCCAAGTCCTTCATGGAGCAGAACGGGGAGAGCTATCCGGAGCTGCACGCACTCAGTTTCGAGCCGCGCGACGAATTCGAGCTCTACGATATCCGCGCGGATGCCTTTCAGATGCGCAATCTTGCGGCGGACGAGCAGCATGCCGAGACGTTTGAGCAACTCAGCTCGCAACTCTTCGGTTACCTCGAGTCCCGTCAGGACCCGCGCATGCTGGGAGACGCGGCAAGTCTTGTCTACGCCCCTTATTTCGGCGTCGTTTTCACGCCGGGTTTGCTGCAGTGGTCCCCGGAACAGCAAGGTCAGGACCTGACGTTCGACGAACGCCGCGACCTGTTGCGCAAGGCATACTCGGCGCTCGGCGAAATCGAGTTCTTTCAACGCATGATTGCCGGACAGGCCGGGAGGTTGTAATGGCGATTCACACGATAGAAAGGTGTTCCCCGCGGCATTGCCGCGGTGCGGGCATGATCGGCCGGCTCACGCTGCTCGCCGGCATTCTCGCGGGCCTGACGATCGTCGCTGGATGCACGGACACCGCAGAAACCGAGGATGCCGCCGACACGATGGGCGCCGCGGATGCGATGGACACCGCGAGTCCTGTCGATGAGCGGCCGCCCAATTTCGTCGTCCTGTTCGCGGACGACCTGGGCTACGGCGACCTGGGCAGTTACGGGCATCCCACCATCAAGACGCCGCACCTGGATCGGATGGCCCGGGAAGGGTTGAGGCTCACGCAGTTCTATGTCGCCGCGCCGCTTTGTACGCCGAGTCGGGCGGCCCTGATGACGGGCCGGCTGCCGATTCGAAACGGTATGACGGGGCGGCGTGGGGTCTTGTTCCCGGATTCTGCGGGCGGCTTGCCGGCGGAGGAGACCACGATCGCGGAGGCGCTCAAGACCCACGGCTATGCCACCGCCACGGTGGGCAAGTGGCACCTGGGCCACCTGCCGCAATATCTGCCGACGACGCACGGGTTTGACGAGTACTTCGGTCTGCCCTATTCCAATGACATGCGCCCCGAGAACAATTGGGCCTATGCCAGCGAGAATTTTCCGATTCTGCCGTTAATGGAGGGAACGGAAGTGATCGAGCGAATAGTTGACCAGAGCCTGCTCACCGAACGCTACACGCAGCGGGCGATCGAGTTCATAGAGGCGAACCGGTCGCAGCCCTTCTTTCTCTATCTGCCCTACACGGCGCCGCATACGCCGCTGATGGTCACCCCGGAACGGGCCGGCACCAGCAAGCGGGGCCTGTACGGCGACGTGGTCGAGGAAATCGACTGGAGCGTGGGAGAAATCGTCGCGTCGCTGCAGCGCCTTGGGCTGGCCGAGAATACCCTGGTCATCTTCACCAGCGACAATGGCCCCTGGGGCTGGGCCGGACTCGACGGAGGGTCGGCCGGCCTGCTGCGCGGCAAAAAAGGCAGCCCGTGGGAGGGCGGGTACCGGGTGCCCGCCATCGTCTGGATGCCCGGCACGGTGCCGGCCAACGTCGCGTCGGATGCTCTCGGGACCACGATGGATCTGTTCCCGACATTCCTGAACATGGCCGGTGGGGAGGTGGGCAATCACCCGGAGCTGGACGGTATCGACATCACGGAGACTTTCCTGGAGCTTCGGGCCGTGCGCGAGCGGGTCATCTACTATCGGCAGGATGACTTTGTGGCGTACCGGCACGGCGCCTGGAAGCTCTTTGTCAACGATCCGAATCCCTGGTCGGACGAAATACAGGACAGCGATCTGCCGCTGCTCTACAACCTGGAGATCGACCCGTCCGAAGCGTTCGATGTCGCGGAGGAAAATCCTGAAGTAGTGGCGCAGATCGCCGCACTTGCCGCCGCCCACGAGGATTCCGTCGAAAGCGTTCCCACCCAACTCACCGCAATATTGCCCGAATTCCAGGAAGCATATGATCGCTATCACAACAGTCAGTAGCTGAATTCGATACGGCGGGACCGCAGTCGGCTCTTTGGTCGCCAATGTCGAGATCAGGACGGTCCTATTATAGGGCGGGACACCGCAACGCAGAGATGCCTCCCGATACGAAAACCCGTGGTCATCTCGCATTGATTACCGCCTACGCGACGGTGGGCATTCCTACCTTGGCGGTCGGCGGAGTGCTGTCCGGCGCCATCCATGTTCAAGACGTGGAACCTCAGCTAAAGGCGATTGTTTCTGGAGTTCGAGGTGCCGGATTGGCAGACGCTGTACCGGGCCATCGCCTTCGGCCACCGCAGCCGGTTGGAACTGTACGACACCTCGTGAGGCGACCGCCGCGGCCGGACTTGCCCGAAACCGGTTCTTCAGGGAAACAGGTAGTCACGCGACCCATCCGGCCGCCCGCCGGCCGGCAACGCTTCCCTCGCCAATCGCCCAACCCCTTCGAATCAGCCCCATACCCGTTCCACAGACAGACTGAACGCGTTAGCGGGAATTGCTGGTCTCGCGGTTAATCGGCAGTGTCATGACGAAGCCATCGTTGTAGTCGGTAGACTACCCCGTCAGGTCCACCCGGCCTGGCGCCCTGACAGCAGTTTTCGGCTCCGCATCGTACAACGCATTGAATTCCTCCGTCATCGGGTCCCGATGTTCGGTTGAATCGACGCGATCGGTGTCGAACTCTTTCAAGGTTGAGCCTTGTATGCGACGGGATTCAGCTCCGTGTCGACGAGATCGCCAGGTTTCAAGCCGGGCATCCAGCACTTGATATCGTGCTCCTGATTGACGTTGACGGGTTCGGTGACGTGACAGCCGTCAGCCACCCAGATGATCGTCATGACTTCGCGCAGGCGATCGCTCTTGTTAGGGGGGGCCGAGTGCAGAGTCCAGCCGCTGTGGAATGTCGCGTCGCCCGCTGCTATCGACTTCAGGCGACTGACCGCCAAGCCATTGTCGGCGATGTACCTGGTGAATGCTTCTTCCGATTCTTCCGAGATCGGCAAGGTGCCAAGATAGCCCTTTTCATGCGAACGCGTTACAAAGGTCAAAATGCCCATATCGTCGGTCAGGTCCACAAGCGGCATCCACATCGTCACGGTCTTGTCGGTATCGACAGGCCAGTAGTGCTGGTCCTGGTGCCACGGCGTCAGCCCGCCACCCGGCTCCTTGAACAGAGCCTGGTCGTGGTAAATGCGAACGCCATCGCAACCCATGAGTACTGCGGCAACCCGGGCGAAGCGCTTTCCCAGCGTGAACGCAGCGACCGCGGGATCCGCGGTCCACAGATTCATGTGTTGCAGGAAAGCCTTGCCATAAGTATCGCGCTGCTCCAGCGGCAAGGCATCGACCTGGCCATGCCTGGCCGCTGTCGCCTGGATCGGGCCGCGAAAGAACTCGACCTCTTCCCGGCTGGCCACACCCGGCAGGTAGATATGACCATCCGCTCGAAACCGCTCGATCTGCTCCGGATCGAGGACGTAGCGCGAGCCCAGTGAAGGGTAGCTGTCAGACGTATTGGGCAGTCGATGCAGCACTAGAGTCGAGTCCAGCCGCAGTTCGCCAATCGATTCTGTTCGAGGGTTCCGCGACCAAGCTGGCCCGTGCCGTCTGCCCCGACTGGCTTTCGAGCACCACCTCGCCGAACTGCGGGCCCAGCTCCCATTCGAACCGCTTGCTGTACAGGTACTCTACCCGCTCCGGATGCGTTGTAGCAAGGTCGTTCGTTTCTGCCGGATCAGCACTGATGTCGTACAATTCGGCAGGCCTGTCAGGGAAGCGCAGCAGCTTCCAGTCGCCGTCCCGGATCGCTGCCCGTACCTCCTTTTTCCAGTACAGCGTTTGGTGCGGTCGTCCGGCTCCACGATTCGTCAGCAATGGCCTGACAATTACTCCGTCAATGCCGTCGAGCTTCCCGGGCTCACCCCCGGCGGCCGCGTACATCGTCGGCAGCAAGCTGAACGCGCTAGCGGGAATTGCTGGGGGATTGGGCGTACACTGGTCGGCACACAGCGTTGACGGGCAGAATAAACGGGTGCTTCCCATGAGTGAAAGACAACATGTACGCGTTGGACGGCTTGCCGTGGCGGTCCCCGTCGTGGCGACTCTGTCGGTTCTCATCGCCCTGCCGGCCCCGGGTCCCGCCCGGGGGCAATCTCCGGATGACCCCGACCGCCCGAACATCCTCTGGCTCGTTGCCGAGGACATGGGCCCCTACCTCGGCTCGTTCGGGGATTCCACCGTATCGACGCCCAATCTCGATCGCCTCGCGGCGGAGGGGGTGCGCTTTACCAACGCGTTTTCGGTCTCCGGCGTCTGCTCCCCGAGCCGGGCCGCGCTGGCCACCGGCATGTATCCCACCAGCATCGGCGCCCACCACATGCGCACCACTTACCAGCAGCCCGAAGCCAGGGAGATGGGCCTGATCAACTACGAGGTCGTGCCGCCGCCGTACGTCAGGATGGTCAGCGAGATCATGCGCGAGAATGGCTATTACGCCTCCAACAATTCCAAGGAGGATTACCAGTTTCATCCGTCGGTGATGGCCTGGGACGAGTCGAGCCTGTACGCCCACTGGCGCAACCGTCCCGAGGGGCAGCCGTTCTACTCCGTTTTCAATTTCGGAGTGACCCACGAGAGTCAGATCTGGAATCCCGCAACAGTCTGGAACCTGCGCTACGGCCGGGAGGAGTTTCCACCGGACCGGAACGTGGAGCCGGTCTGGACACAGCATCCTCCGGGCGAAACAAAGCAATTGAACATTCCCGCAGATCTTGAGGTACCCATTCCTCCTTACTTGCCGGAAACGCCCGTGGTCATCAGGGATGTCCGCCAAATGTACTCCAATGTAGTCGAGATGGATGAGCACGTTGGGGTCGTGCTCGGTCAGCTCGAAGAAGATGGCTTGCTCGACGACACGATCGTTGTTTGGTACACCGACCACGGCGGCCCGCTGCCGAGGCAAAAGCGCTTGCTCTACGACTCGGGCCTGCACGTGCCCCTCATCATCCGGTATCCGGACCAGCGCCGCGCGGGCGAGGTGGACGACAGGTTGGTCAGCTTTGTCGATTTCGCACCGACGCTGCTGTCCCAGGCGGGCATTCCGGCGCCCGATTACATGCAGGGCAGGGCGTTCGACGGTGAATTCGCCGCAGAAGGCGAACGCTCCTACATATTCGCCGCGGCCGACCGTTTTGACGGCCACTACGACACGATCCGGGCGGCGCGGGACAAGCGATACAAGTACCTCAGGAATTTTCAGCCCGATCGCGGTTACTACCTGCCCCTGGATTATCGGGAATTGATGGCGACCACGCAGGAGCTTTTGAGGCTGCAGGATGCCGGGGAACTGAACGAAATCCAGTCCCTGTGGTTTCGCTCTTCCAAACCCGAAGAGGAATTGTTCGACACCTGGAACGACCCGCACGAGTTGAACAACCTGGCCGAAGACCCGGCCCATGCCGAGCGACTGGCCGATTTCCGCCAGGCCCTGGACGAGTGGATGAACGACACCGGCGACATGGGATTCATCCCCGAGACGGATTTGATCGAGCAGTTCTGGCCCGGACAGCAGCAACCGGGCACCGCCGGCCCGGTGGTCGAAAGCGACGGCGCGGAAGTGACCATCTCAAGCGCCACGGAAGGCGCCTCCATCGGGTATCGGCGCCAGGGCGAAGCCGTGCCCTGGATAGCCTGGAATCTGTACTCGGGACCGCTACGACTCGAGCCGGGCGAGCAAATCGAAATCGTGGCCCATCGCATCGGCTACGCTCCCAGCGAGACAGTGACCTACACGCATCGTTGAGCGGCCGCACCGCTGTGTTGTGCGCGGGCCACATGATGCTGCATACGAATGCAGCAATGAATACGTATGCAGGTTATTCGTTGACTGGACACTTGAGCCTATAATCCCGCCGTAACCTCATCACGGCATAACATCGGGAGTGCAAAATGGCGCGAATCAAGAGGTCAAAGACACGAAAAACGTCCTGGCGGGAGGGTTCACCGCTGAGATTCAGGCCGCTTTCACTGGCAGTGGCAACCGCCGTGGGCTCGATGGCAGGGCACGTCATGGCGCAGGAATCCGAGGACGCGGAGGCGGCAGACGACGATCAGGTTATCGAAGAGGTCGTGGTGACCGGGTTCCGCCAAAGTCTTCAGAACGCCATGGAACTCAAGAGGGACTCCGAGTTGATCGTCGAGGCGATTTCTGCGGAGGACATCGGCAAGCTCCCGGATAACAGTATCGCCGAGGCGCTGACGCGATTGACCGGTCTGGCGGGTCAGCGACTGAACGGACGTCAGCAGGTGATCAGCATTCGCGGACTTGCGCCGGATTTTTCAACAGCGCTGCTGAACGGCCGTCAGCAGGTGAGTGCCGGTGACAACCGCGGCGTAGAGTTCGATCAATACCCGTCCGAGTTGCTGAGCGAGGTGGTCGTTTACAAGACCCCTGCTGCATCGCTGACAGGTCAGGGTCTCGCCGGGACTGTGGACATGCGCACCATCAGCCCGCTTGAGTACGGCCAGCGCACCATCGCTGCGAACGTACGCAACGAGTGGAATCAGGTCGACGCGCTCAATCCGGAAGCAGACAACAGCGGCCTGCGATACAGCCTGTCGTACATCGACCAATTTGCCGACGGTACCATTGGATTGGCGGTGGGATATTCCCACATCGGTTCTCCTAGCCAGAGGGAACTTCTAGACGTTTGGGGTTACAACAATACTTTCGCCACCACCGGGGGCGCGAATCTCCTGACCGGAAGCATCGTCAAGGCGCAGTCTGGGGACTTGCAGCGCGACGGCCTTATGGCGGTTCTCGAATTCCAGACGAGCGACAATGTGAGATCCACAGTGGACTTGTATCGCTCCCGCTTTGAAGAAACGACGTTGTCTCGGCAGTTCGAGATGCCGCTGTTTCCAGGCTGGGGATTTTCGACACTTACCGATTTTCAAACCGACGGAGACATTGTTTCCAGCGGGACGTTCGAAAATGTCAAAGCCGTGTTGGGTAACAACCTGGATGCTCGCGATGCCAGTCTTTGGGCGGCGGGTTGGAACCTGGAGTGGGACGTCAATGATTTGTGGGCAGCGACAGTCGATGTCAGCCACTCTGCGATTGATCGAGAGGACATCATCCTTGCCCTCAACTCGGGTACCGGTCCGCAAGGACAGGGCGCGCTTGACACAATCAACTATTTCTCTGGCAATGGCGGCGTACCGAATTTTTCCGCGGCGCTCGACTATACCAGTACCGACAACATCACTCTCACCAGTCCGATGGGTTGGGGAGCGTGGGGGTCGGGAATTCCTGGAGGGCAGACCGGCTACGACAATCGACCGTCAATCGATGATGAGTTGACCCAGATCAGGCTGAGTGCCGAGCGTTTCCTGAATGGTGCAATCAGCAGTGTCGATTTCGGCGTACAGTTGGATAGTCGCACGAAGTCAAAAGTCAACAGCAATGAGGGGTTCTTGGGTTTCTCGGATGGTTCGCTGACACAGCCATTTACTTCCAGCGGTATCGTTGCGACACCATATGGACTTCCCGGTATCGCGACATTTGATCCGTTGAGGACGTTCAACAGCGGCATCTATTACCGCGTCGACAACTACCATAGCGGTGTTGTCTCCAACGACTGGACCGTCGACGAAGACGTTACCATTGCCTATGTCCAGTTCGGAATCGACAGCGAAGTCGGAGGCACGCCATTGACGGGTAATTTCGGCGTTCAGGCGGTGCGGACGGATCAGAGTTCTTCGGGTTCCAGTGCACGCGACGGACAGGCCCTTTCCGCAGAACAGGCTGGACTCCAGACGGTGACGGGTGGTGTCAGCTACACGGAGTATCTACCCAGCGTGAATTTGAACTTCCTGGTCGCGGACGGCCAGTTCGTGCGCTTGGGTGCGGCGCGTACGCTTGCTCGGGCCCGGATGGATGACATGCGCGCTGGGCGTTCGGTCAGCTTCAATGCGGCACAGGCCGCGTCTACCGACCTAGCCAATTCGCCTTGGGGTGGCTCAGGTGGAAACCCGGAACTCAGGCCTTGGGTAGCGGACTCGATCGACCTGTCATACGAGAACTATTTTCAGGACGGTCTGGGGTATTTTGCCGTTGCGGCGTTCTACAAGGAACTCAAGACATACGTGTACTCGCTGCCCGTGCTGGTCGACTTTTCGGAATTTCCTACAGGCGATGTGACCCCGGCACTTACCGACGGAATCGTCAGTCGGCCTGCAAACGGGGAAGGCGGCGAAATTTCGGGCTTCGAGTTTGCGATTCAGGCAAGCGGCGAAATTTTGACGCCGTCGCTGCAGGGATTTGGAGCTGTATTAAATGCGTCGTTTACGGACAGCGAGATTGAGCGCGGTACGGGTGATCCCTCCACTCCGCTTCCCGGACTTTCCGAAACCGTTGTCAATCTGACTTTCTTCTATGAGCAGGGTGGTTTTTCGGCCCGGATCAGCGGTAATCACCGGTCGGATTTTCTGGGAGAGGTTGCCGGTTTCGGCGCGGCACGCACGTTGCGGTCCATTACCCAGGAGGATCTCGTCGACGCCCAATTCAGCTACGCGTTTGACGCTGGCAATCTGGCGGGCCTGACCCTGTTCTTGCAGGGAACAAACCTGACGGACGAACCGTTCAGCAGCTATCTCAACGGGGATACGCGGCAGATAAAGGACTACCAAGTTTACGGTCCGACGTACTTCGTGGGAGCGTCATACAGATACTAGCAGTTTTCGCTCCGGTCGCCGGTGCGCTGTCGCGGAGGGAAATGAGTATCTCCATGCAAGTAATAAACTCGGCGGCGACGGCCCGCAGACGCGAGGGACCAAGAGGCTAGGACATACATTTTTCCGTTTGTTCCATGGAACCCCCTATGCGCGATATCCGAATCAGTCGGCCCAAGACCTCATAGTCTGCGGTGGTGGAGTTTTGTAGCTTGATTGGCCCGGCATCTAATGCGTCCGTCCGCAATTCGCGCGTGAGTACATTGTGCTCCCGGGGTTTCAACACATGATCGTAGTAACTATCTGAGTTATCTCAAGTTATAGAAGAAACTGAAGATCTTGAGGTCGCTTCGCACCTCTTGGTGAAGAGTCCCGGCCAGGTCCGCTTGCCGGCGAGGTTTGATCGATGACAGTTCCCTTCAGGAAATTCGCTGTCGTCGGATGTGCCGTTGCGGCGGCCGGTTGCGGTGGCAGTTCGGGAAAAGGCTCGGCCGATCCACCTGTAAGCGAAGGTACGCCACCCCCTGTCACAACGCCTCCGCCAACCCCGCCCGCTGGTGCGGCAATGTTCGTGAACATGACGGATGCCTCCGGAATCAGCTTCACGGTCGGTTTTCTCCACCGGTTATCGAACCCCGAATTGGAAATGATCCTGCCCAGCGGCGCAGCGGCGGGCGACTACGACGACGACGGCGACATCGACCTGTTTATTGTTCGCGGCGACGGCGGTCCAAACCTTCTTTACCGCAACACCGGGAACCTGGTCTTCGAGGAAGTGGCTGCCGAGGCCGGCGTGGCGCTCACGAAGTCCGCCATCGAGAATTACCGGCACAGTTCACCCGCATTCGCGGACCTCGACGGCGACAATGATCTGGACCTGTTGCTGCCGGGTCTGGACGGTGATCCCACCCTGGTGTTCGCAAGTAATGGCGATGGCACGTTCACCGACGTTTCGAGCGGTTCGGGCCTTGACCGAATGCGCGCCGAAAACAACATGTCCCCCGCATTCGGCGACTACGATCGCGACGGCGATCTCGACCTGATGCTCGGTCACTGGGGCCTGGTGTGGGACCTGGAGGGCATTCCCGAAGATACTGAACACCTCTGGCGAAACGACAGCGACAGCAGCGGCATTCGGTTTACCAGCGTCAGCGAAGCAAGCGGAATCGCCCCGTCGATCGTCGTCAACCGGAATCCGCTCGTGACGAATCGAAGCTTTGACAACACGTTTACGCCGACGTTTGCCCGCATCAACGACGATGCGCTTCCCGACATCCTCGTGGTCGCCGATTTCAACTCCACACAGGTGTTCATCAACAATGGGGACGGCACGTTCACGGAGAGCGCGGAGGAGCTCGGACTGGACGACGCGGAGCAGGGGCGCGGCATTGTCTGCGCCGATTTTGACAACGACGGCGACACCGATATCCTGCAACTGCATATGCACGCCGAGAATGCAGCCACGCTGTGGATGAACCAGGCTACCAACAACTGGTTGAGCGTGCGGCTGCGCGGCGACGCGCCGAATACCCAGGCTGTCGGCGCGCGGATTGTTGCGACCATCGCGGGAAAAGATCATCTGCGCGAGGTTACGCTCGGCAGCAACTTCGCCTCACACAACCCAACCGACCAGCTCTTCGGGTTGGGCGCGATGACCCAGGTCGATACGTTGACCGTGGAGTGGCCCGACGGCGAACGCACCGTCATGCAGGCAGTCGCCGCCAATCGGGAACTGGTCATCGATCATCCGCGACGATGATCCGCCGTCGCAGTCGCTACCTGCTGGTTGCGGTGCTGCTGGCGGGTAGCGGCGGATCGGGCGGCAGTGATACCGGCCGGGGTGGAGGAATCAGCGTCCCAGTGTCCGTGACGCCGCAACCGCAGGGACCATTCGTCGCCCGGCAGTGGAACGACCTGTTGCTGGAGGCGATTCGCAACGATTATGCGCGCCCGACAGTACATGCCCGCAACCTGTTCCACGTCTCCGCAGCGCGATGCACGATGCGGTGATCGCCGCCTGGGGCATCTAGGGCTGGTACGACTATCTGCGGCCCATCTTCGCCATCCGGGCGATGGCCGACCGCGGCCAGAGTTCCGATCCTTCCGCGTCCTCGTTCTCGGAGGACGGCATCCCGCTCTTTCCGGGCTACATAGAAGTGGTCCGGCCGGGAGATCCCATCGGCGGCAGAGCCGTTGAGCACGTCGGAAAGATCAAGGTGAAAAGCATGGCGCGGCACGAATTTCGTCGCCGATCCCACCGCGGAAACCGCAGGTGTGGACTGGATCCTGGCCGAACGCTGGGTCACCTACCAGCGCCCGACCTTCGTGACGCCTCCGTTCGCGGGATACGTATCCGGACACTCGATGTTCCTGTCTTGGTGGGCCCAATTGAACAATGTGGCAGAGCAAATGCTCTGGAACTGGTCACACAATTATTAGTTCAGAAACCGGACGATTCCCAACGTGATGGCAGCGTTTGCGCCTATGATGCCCAAGGCGACTCGGTACAGATCCGCTCTGAGTCCGGCCAGGTCCGCCTTGGTTGCCAAGTGCTCGGATTCGAGCTTTCCTACCGTGCGAGCGAGCGCTTCGGCCTGGTCAGGGTCGAATCCTGCGTCCTGCAAATCCTTTGCCGCAGCCAATGTGTCAATCGATACCATGCACCTACCTTATTTCATAAACAAGACGTCCTGCAATTGAGGGTCCGGAACCGCCGCTGGGCGCGGCCCGGAGAGCGTTAACCATGCGGTTCCGGACGCAAGGGAGCAAGCAACGAAACTTCGTGAATTGGCGAGATTCGGGTGGATCGATCCGATGACTCAACCGCTAGCAGTTTTCGCGCCGGCGACCGGAGCGAAAATTGCTAGATATACTGATTGATCAGGTTCTCCAGCCACTCCTGCTTGCCGCTGATGCTGGCCGGTTCGCCGTTTGCGGCGGCAATGTCGCGTAACGCTTCAAGGCCGAGTTCCCCGCGCTCGAAGGCGGCGCCGTCGCCCTCGTCGAACCCGGCGTAGCGTGACTCGCGACTGGCGACCAGGGGGCTGCCCTCGATCAGGTTGTGCGCGATCTCAAGGCCGCGGGCGAAGGTATCCATGCCGCCGATATGGCCGATGAAGATGTCCTCTGTGTCTACGGACTCGCGGCGCACCTTGGCGTCGAAATTCAGTCCACCTGAATGCAGGCCGCCGTTCTCAAGCACCACCAGCATGGCCGATACCGTGTCGTAGAGGTCCACGGGAAACTGATCGGTGTCCCAGCCGTTTTGCGGGTCGCCGCGGTTGGCGTCGATGCTGCCGAGGAGTCCCGCGTCGGTGCACATGCGCAGTTCGTGGGCGAAGCTGTGACCTGCCAGGGTGGAGTGATTGGCTTCCACGTTGACCTTGAAGTCGCCTTCCAGACCATGGTGGCGAATGAAACCGATGACAGTCTGCGCATCGAAATCGTACTGGTGTTTGCTTGGTTCCATGGGCTTGGGCTCGATGAGGAACGTGCCCTTGAAGCCGATCGAACGGCCATAGTCTCTCGCCGCTGCCAGGAACCGGCCCATATGATCCAGTTCGCGCCTTGTATTGGTATTGAGCAGGCTCGCGTAGCCTTCCCGGCCGCCCCAGAAAACGTAGTTTTCGCCGCCCAGCGCGACGGTTGCGTCCAGCGCCGCCTTGACCTGGGCCGCGGCGTGCGTCACCACGTTGAAGTCGGGGTTGGTGGCGGCGCCGTTCATGTAACGCGGGTGGCTGAACAGGTTGGCCGTGCCCCACAGCAGCTTTACGCCGGTTTCCCGTTGCCGCTCGGCGGCGAGCCCGGTCATCGCCTGGAGATTGCTTTCCGACTCGGCAACTCCGGCGCCCTCCGGCGCGATGTCCCGGTCATGGAAGCAGTAGTAGGGCACGCCCAGCTTGCTGAACAACTCGAAGGCCGCGTCCAGGCGAGCCCGGGCCGCCTCCATGGGGTCGGCCGGTTCGTCCCAGGCGAAGACCTGAGTGCCGGGGCCGAACGGATCGCCGCCCTTGCCGCAGAAGGTGTGCCAATAGCACACTGCGAAGCGCAGGTGCTCTTCCATGGTCTTGCCGCCGATCACCCGATCGGGCTCGTAAAACTTGAAGGCGAGGGGATTGTCGGAAGCCTTCCCCTCGTAGCGAATCTTGCCGATACCGGGGAAGTACTCCCGCTCACCGATGAATAGGTTGCGTGTCATGTTGCTCACTCGAATGGAAGTCCGGATTCAAGGTCATGCTGCTCACTCGAACAGCGGTTTGAGTTCGTCGAGATACGAGTTGTAGAGCTCGAACTGTTGATCGTAAATGGCGCCGGTCCCGGGGTCGGGAACGGCGCCGCATCGTTCATCGAATGCGATATGTTCGTCCACTTCCGCCGCCAGGGCACGGGAGTCGCCGTGACTGGCGCTACCGAGGAGCATGGCATTCAATGCCGCGCCCATGGCGGCGCCCTCCTGGGAGACCGGAAGGCGAACCGGCCGACCGAAATTGTCGGCCACGATCTGGCGCCAGATGGCGCTGCGGGCGGCGCCTCCGGTGAGACGGATTTCGTCGATCCGATCCACCAGCGTGTCGTGGGCTCTTGCGAACGCCTCAAGCCCCGCGCGCAGTCCGAAAACGGCGGACTCCATGGACGCACGGACGATATTGGCGGGGGTCATGTTGGTGTCGTTCAGCCCGAGGATGCAGCCCTTGCCGTTGGGCAGGTTGGGCGTCCGTTCGCCGTTGTAGAAGGGCAATACCACCACGCCATCGGCGCCGGGAGGTGCGTTCACGGCGGCCTGTTCCATTGCAGCAAGATCCATTTGCAGCAGAGAGCGCACCAGTTCACTGGCGACCGTGCAATTCATCGTGCAAAGCAGGGGCAGCCAACCGCCGGTGGATGAACAGAAGGCGGCCAGTTCGCCCACCGGGTCGATACAGGGTGCATCGGCATAGGCGAACAGGGTGCCGGACGTTCCCAGGCTCATGGTCAGGCGGCCTTCAGCCAGGTTGCCGGTGCCGATGGCGGCCATCATGTTGTCGCCGCCGCCGCAGGCAACGGGCGTGCCGGCGGGGAGCCCGAGTTGTTCGGCGCGCCGCGCGCGCAACGTGCCCACGGTATCGGCGGCGCCGACAAGCGGGGGCAGACAGTCGGAGAGATCCCTGTCCGGGTCCACCGCTGCCAGCATGCCGGCATGCCATTCGCGCGTTCGTATGTCGAGCAGCCCCGTCCCCGACGCATCGCCGCGTTCCATGACGAGTTCGCCGGTCAGGTAATGGTTGAGGTAATCGTGGGGCAGAAGGATGGTCGCAAGATCGGCGTACAGCTCTGAGTGGTGGTTCCTGAGCCAGGCAATTTTCGATGCCGTGTAGCCCGGCAGGATCGCATTGCCCACGTCTTCGATGCATCGCTGCTGGCCGCCGAACCGTGCGGCGATTTCGTCGCACTCCGCGGCGGTCGCGGTATCGCACCAGAGCTTTACCGGCGCCAAGACTCGCCTGTCCGACGCCAACGGCACGAACCCGTGCTGTTGGCCGGAAACGGCAATCGCCTTGACGGAGGCTCTGCACGCCCCGGGAAGCAGTGATACCGCCGAATGCAGCGCCGCGATCCACCACTCGGCCAGTTGCTCGCGTGTCCCGTCGGCGCGGCTGATCAACCGCAGATCGCAGCTTGCGGAGGCGGTGACCTCGCGGTTCTCGCTGTCGTAGACGATCGCCTTGAGACTCTGTGTGCCCAGGTCGATACCGAGAAACCGGCTCATGATCGAAAATCCCTGATTTTCCGCCAGTCTGCGGTCTCCTGACTCAGTGTTTCCACCGCGTCAATCGCCGGAAACTGCGGCCCCGGGCGACCGTGGAAATGCTTGATGGATGATAGAATGGCTCGCTCCGGCGTTCGCCCCATCCCTGGCAAGGAATCCACCATCATGTTAAGCACTCGTACTGCAAGTCTTGCCCTCGCGGGACTGGTTCTTTCGATACTATCCGGCCAGTCTTCGGCCGCCGTCAACATTCCCGACCCCGATGCCGTGGACGCGGTTCTCGATCGGTTCGTGGACGAGGGCCATTATCCCTTCATTTACGCGCGACTTGAAGATCTGGACGGCAACGTCGTCTACGAGCACGGCGCAGTCAATCGGGATCTCCTGCCGGACGCCGAAATCGATGGGCAGACGTGGATCCGCATCTGGTCCATGAGCAAGATCGTCACCATCTCCACGGTCCTCGACCTGGTGGAAGACGGTGTACTGAGTCTCGAAGATCCGGTCGCCGATTACATTCCCGAATTCGCCGACATGCAGGTTGCAGTGACTGCCGATGGAAGGAGTCTCAGCGAAGTAGAGCGGGAAGACGGGCCATCGGCCTGCCCGTATGAACTGGCGCCTGTCGATTCGGTGATGACGGTTCGGCACCTGATCAATCATGAGGCCGGGTTCTACTACGCCACGACAAACATTCCCTGCCTGGATACCCCGCTGAACGAGCACAACGTGGGCGTGGCGGCGGACACCCAGGACTTCATCGATCGGTTGGCCAGCCTGCCGTTGGTCCAGCAGCCCGGAACGCGGTACTACTACGGGACCAACACGACCGTGCTGGGAATGGTGGCGGAACGGGCCACCAACCAGAGTCTCAAGCAGTTGGTGGAGGAGCGCCTGACCGGGCCCCTGGGCATCAGCGGTCTCCGCTATGGGCTGCCGGCGGATAGCGCGCTCTTGCCGAGGTTCAGCGGCCGGGACGGGGCATTGCGCGTCGCGCACGACGGGGAGCTGGACATCTTCGGCGCGGACGTACCGGGCTACGACCCGGAGCATCCGCTCTACCTGGGCGGCGAAGGCATGATCGCAACGGCGGATGGTTACGCGGACTTCCTGCGCATGCTGTTGAACCACGGGACACTGAACGGGCAGCGATTCCTGGAGACTGCCACCGTCGAAGACATCTACGCGCCGCATACGCAACTCGACAACCCCGAAGGTCACAATGGAATGAATCTCTGGGTCCCCGGAGAGCCGATGCGAGAACGCGGTGCGGGCGAGGCAGGACTGTGGATCGGCGGCGGATACGAGGGCACGCACTTCTGGGTGGATCCGAAACGAGAATTCGTCGGCGTGGTCATGTCGCAGATGTATGCGGTTCCCCAGGGCGGTGGCGGCAGGGATGAGGCGATTCGAGCCGAGCTCTACCGGCAATTCTGGGCGGAAGAAGCCAATTGAACGCTTCATTCATCATTCTGATCAGCTGCATAGCGACGATCGGCGGATTCCTGTTCGGATTTGACAGCGGCGTCATCAACGGCACCGTAGACGGCCTGCAAAGCGCGTTTCAGTCCGACAGCGTCGGCACCGGCTTCAATGTGGCCTCGATGCTGTTGGGGTGCGCGGCCGGGGCATTCTTCGCCGGCCGCCTTGCCGACATCATCGGGCGCCGCACGCTGCTCATCGTGGCGTCGATCTGTTTCCTGATCAGCGCCTGGGGCTCGGGGATCGCGGGCAGTTCCGCCGAATTCGTGATGTACCGGGTGCTCGGCGGCATGGCGGTGGGTGCGGCCAGCGTGATTGCGCCGGCCTATATCGGCGAGGTCGCCCCGGCGCACTACCGGGGCAGGCTGATCACCATTCAGCAGATCGCCATCATCACGGGTCTCTTCTGCGCCTTCGTGAGCAACTACCTGCTGGCCGGGTTCGCCGGTGCCTCAACGGCCGAGTTGTGGTTGGGTTTTGAAGCCTGGCGCTGGATGTTCTGGATCGAGATCGGGCCGGCCGTGCTGTTCTTCGTCGGTCTGCTGTTCATTCCGGAAAGCCCCAGGTACCTGGTTATCGGCGGCAAGATGGAAACGGCGCGCGCGGTCCTGACCAGGCTCTACGGGGCCGACCGCGGCGTAGCCAAGCTCACGGAAATCGACGAGTCTCTGGCGGCAGATCATCATCGGCCGAAGTTTTCGGATCTCATCGACGACAACACGGGGCGGATACGCAAGCTCGTATGGGTCGGCATCGGTCTGGCCACGTTCCAGCAATTGGTCGGGATCAACGTCGTTTTCTATTACGGGGCGGTGCTCTGGCAGTCGGTCGGGTTTTCCGAAAGCGACGCGCTGCTGATCAACGTCATATCGGGCGCCGTCAGCATCGGCGCCTGCCTGATCACGGTCAGCCTGATCGACATCATTGGCCGCAAACCGTTGTTGTGGGTCGGATCGGTGGGTATGGCGGTGACCCTGTCGGTGATGGCGGTCGCCTTTTCCACCGCTACGCTGGACGAACAGAGCGCGCTGCAACTGACCGGCGCCATGGGCACGCTGGCGCTGGTCGCGGCCAACCTCTACGTCTTTTTCTTCAATGCCTCGTGGGGACCGGTGATGTGGGTCATGCTGGGGGAGATGTTCCCCAACCAGATTCGAGGCTCGGGACTCGCCGTCAGCGGCCTGGCACAGTGGGGCTCGAATTTCGGCATCACCATGACGTTCCCGATTCTGCTCGCCAGCATCGGGCTCATGGGCGCCTATTCGCTCTACGCCTTGGCCGCGGTGGTGTCGGTATACTTTGTGATCCGGTACGTGCATGAGACGCGCGGACTGGAACTGGAGGAAATGGAGGGATAAGAAACATGTCGGCGATACGAAGATGGATCATTGGATTGGCGGTGGTCGTTGGGTGGCCGCTTTCTGTCAGCTACGGCGCCGGGATCGAGCGAGTAGAGCCGCCGAACTGGTGGGTCGGATTCCAGCACCCGGAACTGGAATTGCTGGTCTACGGCGAAGACGCGGGTACGCTGACGCCGAGCGTCGACTGGCCGGGCGTCTCGGTCGACGAGGTCATCACCACGAGTAATCCGAACTACCTGTTTGTACGCCTGAATATCGGGCCCGAAACCGAGGCCGGGGAATTCGACATTGTTTTCAGCGGCGCCGACGGTGACATCACCCACGCCTACAGCCTGAACGAACGCAACCAGGACCCGGAGCACACCCGCGGCTTTTCCTCCACCGACGCAATTTACCTGATCACGCCGGACCGGTTCGCCAACGGCGATCCCGCAAACGACGAGATCGAAGGCATGGGAGACATCCTGGACAGGAGCCTGCCAAGGGGGCGCCACGGCGGCGATCTCCGGGGCATCATCGATCGGCTCGACTACATCGCCGGACTCGGCTTCACCGCAGTCTGGCTGAATCCCGTGCTTGAGAACGCGATGCCGGAATTCTCCTACCACGGCTATTCCACCACGGATTTCTACCGGGTGGACCCGCGCAAGGGCAGCAATGAAGACCTGAGGGAACTGGCCCGGGTCGGACGCGAAAAGGGCGTCGGGCTGATCATGGACATGATCGTCAATCACAGCGGGCTGCATCACTGGTGGATGGATGATCCCCCGATGGACGACTGGGTGCACCAGTGGGACGGCTACGTGGGGACGACCCATGCCAAGTCGCTCAGCGTCGACCCCTACGGCGCGGAGGTCGACCGGCGAGAGTTCTACGACGGCTGGTTCGTGCCGAGCATGCCCGATCTCAACCAGGACAATCCCCTGATGTCGGTTTACCTCATCCAGAACGCCATCTGGTGGATCGAATACCTGGGGCTTGCCGGCGTGCGCATGGATACCTATCCGTATTCCGGGGCGGAGTTCATGGCCGAATGGACGCGGCGCGTGATGGAGGAGTTTCCGGACTTCAACGTGGTCGGCGAGGAGTGGTCCGAGAACCCCCTGATCGTCGCGTACTGGCAGGGCGGTGCGGAGAAGCATGACGGTTACCGCTCCTGGCTGCGCAGTGTGATGGACTTTCCGCTCAACGCCGTGCTCGCCTCGTCACTGGTGGCCGAGGAACGGTTTACCAACGGTTTTCGATCCCTCTACGCGATGCTGGCGAACGATGTCCTTTATCCGGACCCCAACGAACTGGTCATTTTCGGCGACAACCACGACATGAGGCGCATCTACGGCCAGCTCGGCGAGGATTACGCGCTGTTCGAACTGGCCATGGCCTACCTGGCCACGATGCGCGGGGCGCCGCAAATCTACTATGGAACCGAACTGCTGATCAGCAGCGGCGGCGACCACGGCATCATCCGCAGCGACTTCCCGGGCGGCTGGGAAGGCGACGCCGTCGATGCCGTCTCCGGAAGGGGACTGACGGAGCAACAACGGCAGGCGCAGGACCTTGTGAGCACGCTGTTCAACTGGCGCAGGGATTCCGCGGCAGTGCATCGCGGCGGACTCACGCACTTCCTGCCGAAGGACGCGGTCTACGTCTATTTCCGCTATCTTGACGACGAGAAGGTGATGGTGGTGCTCAACAAGAACACCGACCCGCATACGCTTGAGCTCGATCGCTTTGCGGAAGTTCTCGGCGATGCCGGCAGCGGAACGGACGTCATTCGCGGCGGCGAGTACGACCTGACTTCGGCTATCGAGCTGGCGCCGCGCACGGCTTTGGTGTTGCAGGTCGACTGATACGGCGCCGCCCACGGAAAAAAACCAACTTGAGGGGAAGGATCATGAAAACTATCGGCTATCCGGTGTCGTGTCTTTTGGCACTGTCCGCAACAGGATCCATTGCATGTGAGTTGTCCGTTTTCGAACAGCCGGCTGCCGACTCGCTTCACGGCGTCACGCTCGCCGGCGCGGAATGGATTGAGGATGGGGCCGGTTACTGCCAGCTCGAGGGCATGATCGCCAACTCCGAAGACGGGCAGAGCCGCATCCGGTTCCGGCTGCGGCTTCCGGATGAAGCCGACTGGAACGGCCGCTTCCTGATGCTGGGTAACGGCGGTACGGCCGGCGCCTTTCAGGGAGAGAACCGGGCACAGGTCGCCCTGCAACTCGGTTACGCCACGGGACAGACCGATACCGGGCATACCCGGGACGGGCCCGAAGACTGGCTGATGCGGGAAATGGAGGACGGTTCCGCGCTGCCCAATACCGTCGCAATAGAAGATTTCGGGCATCGGTCCATCCACCTGACCACCGAGGTCGGCAAGCGACTGGTGGACGCCTACTATGCGGCGGCGCCGGAGCATTCCTATTACTTCGGCTGCTCCACCGGCGGACGTCAGGGGCTCAAGGCCATGCAGCGCTATCCCGGCGATTTCGACGGCATCGTCGCCGGTGCACCGGTTTTTTCGCTCACCCGCCTGAACATGTCGCAGGTATGGATGGCGCAGGAGATCGCCCGGTTCACGTCCGAGCATCAGCCGTTGTCAGAAGCTCAACTGGATCTCATTCACGATGGCGCGCTGGCAGCCTGCGATGCAGATGACGGGGTCGTGGACCGCCTCATCGACGATCCCCGCCAATGCGGATTCGATCCCGGCGTGCTGCAGTGCACCGGATCGGAGTCGCCGCCCCAGTGTCTGACCGAGCCGCAGGTCGATTTCGTCCGCATGGTCTACGACGGGCCCATCACCGAAGCGGGTGAACGGCTCTACCCGGGCCGTGTCCCGGGGGGCGAGGGCAACGGCAGGCAGGGTTGGCAAGGCTTGCTGGGCGGCGCCTGCCACAGTGCCGAGGCGACGGGGCGCTGCGACCTGGTTGCCCGTGCCTGGTTTCAGGATCCCGGCATGAACATGATGGATGAATTTGACATCAATGATCCGGCCGATGTCCTGGCGGCGGATACGTCCTTCTATTCGGGCGTCACCCGGGCGGACAATCCGGATGTGACGCCCTTCGTGCAGCGTGGCGCCAAGGCGATTCTCTACCACGGCTGGAGCGACACCAACGTCTCGCCCACACCCACCGTTGAACTGTACGAGGCGATGGAGGACACCGTCTCCCGGAAACGCGGCGCCGAGGATTTTCGCGATCATGTGCGTTTGTTCATGGCGCCGGGGATGGCGCATTGCGGCGGCGGGGAGGGGCCCAACAATTATGTGGCTTCGGTCCTTGGTGCCATCGACGCCTGGGTCAGCGAGGGCGAAGCGCCGGATGCGATCGTGGCGACCCACGAGGAGCGGGGCATGTCCCGTCCGTGGTGCCCCTATCCGCAGGTTGCCCGGCTGATGGATCCTGACCTGGACCCCGACGAGGCCGACAATTTTCAATGCGTCGCGCCGCCCGAGTAGCCGTCGGTTGACGTTCGGTAGATGGTCCGCCGAGGGGCAGGTGTGAGCGGAGTTCGAATGCTGCGCAGGCACAAGTTGGTGAGCAATCGGGATCGCCCACGGTCAGCGCCGGTCGTGACCGCGGCCCTGGTGCTGATGCAAGCGGTCGTCAGTTGGGCAGGGGTCCAGGCACAGGCACAGGCCCAGGGCCAGGCACAGGTGGCATCTCCCGGGCAGTCCACCAATGTGCTGCTTATCATTGTCGATGACCTTCGCCCGCAATTGGGTGCGTATGGTTTCGATGCGATGCAGACGCCCAACATCGACCGGCTGGCCAGCGAGGGCCTGCTGTTCAGGCGAGCGTACGCCCAATGGCCGGTTTGCGGCCCGTCCAGGGCCAGCCTGCTGAGCGGACTGCGGCCCGACACCACCGGCATCTACAACAACGGCCGGCGGCTGGATACTTCAGACGCCGAAATAGTTTCCCTGCCGTCGCACTTCAGGCGCAATGGCTACCGGACGCTCTCGGTCGGCAAGGTCTACCACGCCCGCAACGACGATCTGGAAGCCTGGAGCGAAACGCCCTTCAATGCCGCGCCGAACGACGACAATTGGCAGGGGTACGGGTCCCCCGAGACCCATGAGTTGAGGCTTGGCCTGTGGGAGGAAGCGTTGGCGGAGGATCCGAACGCACTGTTCCACCAGTTCAACGCCGGCGCCGTGGAACGAGCGGACCTGCCCGACAGCGAGTATCGCGACGGCAAGATCGCCGACATGGCCTTGGAAGTGCTGCGCGAAACCGCCGGGCAGCCGTTCTTCGCCGCGGTGGGATTCGTCAAGCCGCACTTGCCGTTCGCCGCGCCGAGCCGGTATTGGGACCTGTACGACCGCGCCGACCTGCAGCCGGCGGCAGACTCGGCCCGGCCCGAAGGCACGACGGAAATTCCCTACATTTACAGCGAACTTGAGTCCTATCGGGGCATCGGGTCGGACGACGAGCTGACCGAGGAGCAGGTGCTGGAGTTGATTCACGGATACTACGCCGCGGTCAGTTTCGTCGACGCCCAGGTCGGCAAGCTGCTGGACGAACTGGACCGCCTGGGCATCAGGGACAACACCATCGTCGCGCTCGTTGGAGACCACGGGTTCCACCTGGGCGAGCAGGGCATCTGGGCGAAGCACAGCCTGTTCGAGCTGTCGTCGCATACGCCGCTCATAGTCAGTGTCCCCGGACAGGAGACCGCCGGCGAGTCCACGGTCGCGCTGGTGGAACTGGTCGACATCTACCCAAGCCTGGTGGAACTGGCCGGGCTCGATCCGTCCCCGCGCTTTGACGGTGAGAGTTTCGCGCCGCTGATGGAAGATCCGGACACGCCCTTCAAGGACGCGGCGCTGAGCCAGTATCGGCACTTCATGGAGCCGTACCGGGAAATCATGGGTTACAGCATCCGTACGGATCGGCACCGGTTTTCGCTTTGGCGCGATAACGCGCGCCAGGGGGCCGCATTTGCGCGGGAACTGTACGACCTGGGTGTCGATGGCACCGAGTCGGTCAACCTTGCCGGCGATCCGGCCTACGAGGGCGTGGTACAGGATTTAACGAATCGCATCGAATCGATGTTGTAGGTGGTGGAAACACGCCCCGGCCGCGGAATTCTTGCCACGGGCTGCCAGAGGGGCGTCAGACTTGCCATGAGTTTGCAGGAGCTTACCGGCCAAGGCACTCATACTTGCGCGAGTTACCGCTTGTAGCCAAGATACGCAGCAGGCTCAATCGTTACTCTTCTTGTCACTAGTCAAACTAACCTTGGAAAAATCAATGAAGAACTTTCTATTCGGTTTCCTTGCATCCCTGGCCGTTGCTCTACCGTCCTACGCGGCGCTCCAGGCCGGCGATGATGCGCCCCTGTTCGAGGCGACCGCGTCGCTGGCTGGCGAGGCAATGGATTTTTCGCTTCGTGACGCCCTCGACGAAGGCCCCGTCGTGGTTTACTTCTATCCTTCCGCGTACACGCGCGGCTGCAACATCCAGGCGCGTGAGTTCGCCGACAACATGGAAGCGTTCAACGCGGCAGGCGCCAGTGTTATAGGCGTGTCGCTCGACAGTATCGAGCGGCTCAACGACTTCTCCGCGGATCCCGAGTATTGCGCGGGCAAGCTTGCGGTCGCGTCCGATGCGAGCGGCGAGATTGCCAGGTCCTATGATCTGAACATTCGCGAGGGCAATCCCGAGGCGACGGATACGCGCGGTGTCGCGATCGGCCACGACTTCGTCGAGCGCACGACCTTTATCGTGACGTCTGACGGCAAGATCGCGCAGACGATCAGCGACCTTGCGCCGGCCGACAACGTTCTGCAGGCGCTGGAAGCGGTTCAGCAGTAAGTAGCGATCGTGGCCGCAGCCTCTCGCGGAGTCGAGGGGCGCAGGCCGACGGGGGGGCAAGCAGGAGGGGCGTTACGCGCGCCTCGCCCCGCTCGCGCCCTAACTACAGCACCTGCTGGGCGTAGTTGAGGACGCCTTCTCCGTCCACGCGGATTCGGTAAGACTCGACGAAGATCTTGCCGACGATCTCCTGCTGAGGACTGACCACGAACACGCCAGGGTGGGGGATGCCGTATGTTCGATCTCCCGGCTGGTTGTCTTCGTTCAGAATGCCGAGCGCCACCATGGTTGCGGTGTCGATATCGGAGATGAATGGATAGGTGATCCCTTCGGCGTCGATGAAATCCTGTTGCAGTTCCGGGGCGTCGTAGGTGATGACGACGATGCCGATTCCCGCCTGTTCAAAAGCATCTACGTGCTGTTGCAGCTCCACGAGCTGGTTCTTGCAGAAGGGTCACCAGTTGGCCGAGCGATTGGCGATGAAGATGGCGCCATTTTCGCCCATGAACCCGTCGATCGATGAGATTTCCTCGCCCTGGTAGAGCGCGCGTATCGGCGGAAATTGCTCGCCGATGGCCAGACCCGGATCGTACCCGTCGGTATCTTCGGCGATGAACATGTTGTCCAGATTCGGCTGAGCCATGAGCTGAGGACTCCAGGCCCAGGCCAACGCCACCAACAGCGCTGCGCCCGTTGCCAGGGAACGCCAGTAATTCTTCATGATCTTGCCTCCGGCATTTGACTGCGCCGCTGACCTTCGATTCTCACCGGTCTCGATGCGAACTACAAGCGATTCCCCGTCAATTCGAGCTGCCGCGCAATGACCAGATGGATGGCGCGTTAGTGCTCCAACATATGAGAAACGTGTTCTGCGACCGCCAGTGATGACGTCAGGCCCGGGGATTCGATGCCGTACAGGTTGACAAGCCCGGGTACCCCATGTGTATCGGGCCCCTGGATCACGAAGTCGCCCGGCGGATCGCCGGGTCGAATGAGCTTGGGCCGTACGCCCACGTAGCCGGGCGCCAGGCGGTCGCGATCGACCTCGGGCCAATAGCTTCGTATGGCGTCGAAGAACCGATCCCGGCGCGATTCATCTACCGAATAGTCCGGGACATCGATCCACTGGACATCCGGACCGAAGCGCGCCTGGCCAAGAAGATCCAGGGTGACGTGTACACCCAGTCCGCCGGGTTCCGGCACCGGGTACACAAGGTGACGAAACGGATGCTTGCCGCGATAGATGAAGTAGTTGCCCTTGGCGAAGCGAATGCGGGGGATATCCCGGGGCGCCAGACCTTCGACGTGCCGGGCAACATGTCCCGCGGCCAGTCCGGCAGAGTTGATCAGTACCCGCGCACGTACGTCGACCGGTTCGCCCACCGACCGGACACGCAACGTGAAGCCGTTGCGTGTCACCTGGCTTCGCAGGAATTCGCAGCGCAAGGCGACCGTGCCGCCGGCTGCTTCCAGGTCGCCCTGAAAGGACATCATCAATTCGTGACTGTCGACAATGCCGGTGGAGGGCGAAGACAGGGCGGACGTGCAAACGATCCCGGGTTCCAGCACCGCTGCACCGGCGCGATCCACAATGGTCAGATCGTCGACCCCGCTTGCCTGCCCCAGCGCCTGGATCGCCTCCAGTTCCGCGTGTTGGGCTTCGTTGGTCGCCACGATCAATTTGCCGCAACGTTTATGGCGGATCGATCGATCCCGGCAGTAGCGATACAGCAGTTCCTTGCCGCGAACGCACAGCTTCGCCTTCATGCTCTCGGGAGGGTAGTGAATACCCGCATGGATGACCTCGGAATTGCGCGAGGAGGTTTCCTCACCGATCCGTGCATGCCGTTCGATCACGAGCACATCGCGGCCTTGGAGTGCGAGCGCCCGGGCGATGGCGAGACCCACAACACCCGCGCCGATCACTACCGCGTCCTGTGATTCCATGCGCGGATACTAGCAGTCCGCGGAAAAAGTACCGCGTCGCATCGGGACCGGCGATGCGCCCGCCCGGCAAGGAGCGAGGAGGGAGGCTATCGGGAATATTCGGCCGGCGATGCATCCCGGCCACTCGGTACGGCGATTAAGGTATTCTGAGCGCTCGAACCGAGGAGATCCTCTATTGAACAATCCCAGGTACTGGGCTTCCCAGTGGTATGCGACGAAGTTTGACGAAGAGCCCTGGCCCGGGGGCTGGTATTGGCACGATCAGCAATACAACTGGCACGGTCCCTACGAATCCGAGCATGCAGCCGCGGATGCGCTGAAGACCCATCTGGAATCCGAACGCGAAGCCAGCGATGAGCACGAGCGAACCCGGCCGCAATTCGAGCTCTACTATCACCCGCTGTCGACGTATTCGCAGAAAGTCCTGATCGCCATTTACGAGAAAAACCTCGTGTTCAAGCCGCGTATCGTCAATCTGATGGCGGAAGGGGAACGCGAGCAATACCGCAAGATTTATCCGCTGGGGAAGGTCCCGTTGATCGTGCTCAATCACGGACCGCTCATTCCGGAGTCCAGCATCATCATCGAGTATCTGGAGAGCCTGGGCGGTGCGCCGCTGATTTCAGACAATCCCGACGTGGCGCGCAAGACGCGATTCAAGGACCGGTTCATCGACTTCTACCTGACCGATTCCGTGGGCACGTTGTTCAGCGAAAGCCGCAAACCGGAGGGCGAACGCGACAAACGGAAAATTGAAACGGCTCGCTATCGTTCGACGGCGGTATATGACTTCCTGGAATACGAATTGCGTGAATGCGAATGGGCAAACGGGGATGATTTCTCGCTGTCGGACTGTGCAGCCGGCGCAGCGTTCTGCTATGCCGGAAAGTACATGCCTTTCGACGGGTATCCAGTCGTGTCAGCTTATGCAGAGCGATTGGCTGAACGGCCCTCGATAAGGCGCGTTCGCGAAGAGGTGGCGGCACGCTCAGACAATATTGCCTGAGCGGTTTGGCCGTTAGCGATCACCCGTCATTACCGGGGCAAACTTCTGAATCCGCTTGGCAGTATCGACTTCGCCGACAAAGACGTTCCCGCGCGTATCGATACCGATCGCATTGGGAAAGTGCAACTGACCGGCGAGTCGACCGTTGCCGCCGAAATACCCGAGTGTTTCGCCGCTCTGCCGATCGACCGTCCATACGACGTCGTTATGCGCATCTGCGACGAACAAGTACTTCTGTTCCGGGTCCTTGGAAATAACCATCTTGTACATGCTGCCGCAGATCGAGGAGTAGAAGGTTCCGACAGGCATGGGAGAGGCGGGATCTTCGCGCAGACCCGCGCATCGGCCGCGTTGCGCAGGCGTGTTTGGCGAGACATAAATGTCCTGTAACCACGCCCCTTCCGTGGTGAACACCTGAATCCGGTTCTGGCCACGCTCTCCAACGTAGACGCGACGGTCTGTTGAGATCTCGATAAAGTGCAGCGTCGGAGCAAAATTCCTCTCCTCGGGCGGTGGTTCTCCCGTCCATGTGTAACCGGAAATCGGCTCGTTCGAGATCTCGCTCAACGGCATCCCGTGCCCGCCCCAGCCCCGTTTGAATTCACCAGTCGAGGCGTCGTAGACAGTGACGCGCTTCTGGTCGATGATGTAGATTTCGTCGGCGACCTCGTCGAGTTGAAAACGTCCCACGTTCACGATTTCGTCGACGTCCTGGTTGTTCTCAGGCGTCTGGGACGTCCGGTTGTCGGCATCGGTGCCAAGTCTTGGCGGCCTGCGACCAAAGTCCCAGACAAACTCGCCGTCGCGCGTGAACTTCAGGATACTGTCCTGCGCCGCCTCGCCCGCAATCCAGACGAACCCGTTACTGTCGGCAATGACGGTCTGCAGGTACGTCGGCCACAGCGGATGATATCCAGGGCCTCCCCAGGCAGTGAGGACGTTGCCCTCCTGATCGAGCTCGATTATTTCCGGCCCGCGCACGCAGCAGAGTGCCGCTCCCGGCCCGAGTTCCGCCGCCAGTTCGATCGGCAGGGCGGCTCTTCCCCGGTTTATGAACCAGATATGGTCCATGTGGTCGACGTGCATGCCCGTGACCTGCTGCATACTCCACTGGTTCGGCAGCGGCTTGGGCCAGAACGGATCAACACGGTACTGGGGCGCGCCTTCAGCGTCGACAGCCTGGCCCTCAACCACCTGCGCTTCAGCGGCATACGCCACGATACCGCACAGGCCTGCGACGACAGCTAACGCTCTGCTCTTGATCATCATGATCTCCTTCCTCAATTCGGGCGAAACAGTTTGAATTGCGCCGCTGCGAAGCCTCTGGCGGCCCTTGCCATACCCTTGGTCATTGCCGGCTCACCTATTGACTTCGCTGCCGGCGGTGCTCTGCCAGGCGGGTTTCCATGATCCGTAGCCGTTCCGCCTGCTGGCCGTTTCCGCCGCCAACTTCCGTGCCGTCGGGCAGCGTGATGAAGGTCCACTCAACCAGGTTGAGGCCGTGCCGGGAAGGGCGCCCGAGGATGCGAATGCGATCGTCCGGCCTTAGCTGATCGTTCGTCCAGCCGGCTCGCCGCAGGTTGATGATGCTGTCGCCCTCCGCCATCCATTCTTCGGTCTGTCCTGCCTCGTTGGTCACTTCAAAATAGACGCGCGCGTGAGGGTTCACCGCGCGAAACTCGGTGACCACACCTTCGATCTCCATCCGCTCGTCGACGATGTAATGCGCTGCCGGGTTGTGGTGTGCGAAAGCGCCCATCGAAAACACCGATGCGGCGAAGAAAACGATCCTGGTTTCTGCTTTCATCTTGCTCATCTCCCAATCCTGTCGCGACCCTCTCGCGTCATCTCTGGCCCGAAATGGCCTCACACTCGGCGTCTTCCAGGCTCACCTCGGGCGTGAAGAGCCGGGTTCGCTCGAATGTCAGCGGTTCCTGATACATTACCGGGTCGGCGAGGGTGAACTGCAGGTGCAGTCGCGTGCCGTCCTCGCTCAGCGTGTAACGCTCGATGCTGCTCGCCTGGTCGCTGTTGTGGATGGCCAGGTTGTCTTCGGCGATGTTGGCGGCCACTCCCACGGTTTCCACGACCAGCGTCCGCCCTTCGTACCACCCGATGGAATGCCCCGTCGCGGTCGTTGGCCCGTCGGCGGGATGATCGCGGCCGTCCAGGTAGATCGTGCGATCGGACGCCATGTCCTCGGGCTTGATCACGACTCGGTCCTCGTGCTGCTCGATCAGGATGGGATCGTTGTGCAATATGGTCCGGAATGCCCCGAAGTATTCGCATTGAATCGAAGGGTCGTCGGCGGGGTCCCACGCCGCCGTGTATTCGGCGGCGAAATCGGTGAATCGATCGGCGATCGCCTGCTGGTTGAATTCGCGCACGGCCGACTGAATCTCTTCGGCTGACAGATGGTCGTTCTCGGGACTGAGCAGTTCGCCCAGGTATTGGTAGCTTTCGGGCAGGCAATTGCAGGCGAACATCTCTTCGATGGTCCAATCGGGATGTTCTATGGCGGTAACCGTCGTGCTCCAGACGCCTGCGAGCGCTGGTGGCGCCTCCTGGGTGGGGGCAAGCGGTGCCCAGAGCGCCAGGCACACGAGGGTGAACGGCAGTCTCCACCCCCCGGCAAACCTGGCGGTGTTCGTCTCGACGCTATCGAACTCCCGCGAGCGCATAGGTATCCAGGGAGTTGTGATGCGGGCTCAGCGAGTAGTGCTGCGCCAGGAGGTCCTGGCCGAAATCTCCGGTCAGATCCCGCCATACCGAATGGATGTGATTAGCACCGTTTTGCCGGTTGTCGTATTCGATGAGGAACGTCGGTCCCTGAACGCGATAGTAGTGGGGCTCGCCGAACTCATCGCCCCCGGCCCAGCCGAAGTGAATCTCTTCCACGCCCGCCCGTCGAATCTCCGCAAGCTCTGCGTCGGCGAGTTCCGGGCGGATTCGGTACGCATACTCCTCGACCAGTTGCATCAGGAGATCGGCCTGGCTCTCGGTCATCTCGCGGACCGAAAGCCCGCGCGGGGGGCCGGGCTCGACCTGCACGATCTCGCGTGTCTCGATGTCTGCGGGCGCCTCGTTCGCGTAGACAACGACCTCTCGCTGTTCGTCGTCGAACAGGTGCAGGAGGCGTCTGGCGAGTTCCTGCTCGCCTTCCAGCACCTCCATTCCCTCCTGGGCCCCATCCCGTATCCGTGCCGGATTTGCGCCCATGAACAACGGCGAGGTGGAGATGACCTCGCCGTCCTGGATCGTGATATTCAACGACAGATGATGCCCCTCGACCCGCCATCCCCAGTTGCCTTCGTCGGAGGGGTCGCCGAAGACCGTGACGTAGTAGAGTTCGGAGTCGCGCCGCTCGCTTCGCTCGACCTCCCACAGAATCTGGTCCAGGTACATCACGCCGAGTGCCTTTGACATGCCCTCATGGCTGAGTGCCGAACTCATCAGTCGATGACCGAGCTGGCTCTGAGGGACGGTCATGAACTTGTAGGGAATGCCCTTTCGCTCGCCCATCCTCGGTATGTAGTGCCAGTCGTAGCGGTTCTCATCGTCGAATGCGAGGTTCGCCATGTTCCGGCTCTCAAAATGGAGGGAGCGGAGAAAGTCCCGCGCATACTCCGCCATGTCCGAGGCGATGTTGACCCCGTTCGTCCAGCCGACGGAAACGGCGAGTGCCAGAATGGGAATCAGGGCAAATCTTGCGCGCATGGCGATCTCCTCGCGGTGAGGGTTCCACCGGGGAGCGGCTTTTGGCGCCCGAGAAACACCAAGTCTCCCCCTTGGTGGTCATTATTCCCCGATTCTACCGAAAACGGCGCCGGAATCGGACGAAATCAGGGCAAAATCGGGTATGGATCGCCGTTTTCTTTGGCCTGATGGAGACCAAGTGGTCCAAATCCGGTGAAACGGGGCATTCTTCGAAGCCACCGACGTGCCATCGGCCGCCAGCAATTGTACGCAACCGAGTCGCCGGCCGGCCGCCCCGGAGTGATGTTGTGGCCGTCGTAACAAACACGAACCGCAGACCCTCCTGCGAGCAGACGACGGTGCTGCGCTGACCTCTCACCCTGATTCGATCCCGCGGAGACATTCGCGAATCAGCGGAGTAGTATCGACCCAAACCCTCATGTTCGGGCTCTGAACACCCCGCTGTCATGTAACTGGGGTGGGAGTCCCGGGGAGGCGGCGATGGTCGCCGCTCCCCGGGTGGCGTTGACCTTGGCACAATGGCAGTGG
>LXNI01000332.1_pt1 | contig 58192 bp, 46 predicted proteins | sample 809091 | NCBI WGS metagenome assembly LXNI01 (sample SAMN04870527, study PRJNA318959) | sponge metagenome | biome: 01000161; feature: marine sponge reef; material: water | host: Sarcotragus foetidus | place: Greece: Milos, Mediterranean Sea | collected 2013-05-29 | depth 5-7 m
CGCTGTTTGGGCAACGCGTCTGCTATCCGTTCGTATTGTTCCTGTGTCAGTTCCATACGCTAATTATGCTATCCGGACAGCCCGACCCCCGGCATTTAGTGTCAACACGCCCTAGTTTCTAGTTTTTGTAAATATCAACCATCAACTATCAACTACCAACTAGCGAATTAGCAGGGTGGCGACCATCAGGAACCCGCCGAACCCGACTATGTCCGTGACCAGCGTCAGGAAGATGTTCGAGGCCAGTGCCGGGTCCAGGCCCAACTTGCGAAGCATCAGCGGGATACCGGTGCCGGCCAGCGTGCCTATGACAAGGTTGGCCACCGTTGCGATTCCCATAGTTACGGCAAAGCTCACCGTGCCGCCGAACACCAACCCCACAGTTCCGGCGAGCAAACCGATCGGTATGGAGTTGATCACGCCGATGGCCACCTGATTCATGAGCACGCGCCCTGCCCGACTCGGCGTGACGCCGTCGATCGCCATTGATCGGATTACCACGGCCAGGCTTTGCGCCCCCGCATTGCCGCCCATCAACGCCACCACCGGCATCAGTGCTGCCAGGACCGGGCCGATGTCGTCGATCACCGCGGATTGCCGTTCGATGACCAGCGCCACTACCAGCGCCATAGCCAGGTTCACCAGCATCCAAGGAAGGCGCATACCTGCCGCTCGCGCCACCGGGGTGAACACCGTCTCCTCGGGCCCGGCACCCATCGCGGCGGCGAAGTCTTCGGAGGCCTCGGCCTGAACCGACTCCACGACGGCCTCATGAGTGACCATGCCGAGCAGGACGCCTGAGTGATCGACCACCGGTAACCCGAATAGGCCATAGCGTTGTGCGAGCTCGGCGACCTCTTCCCGATCTGTTTCGGGACGAACGGTAACCGGTCGGTGTGCCATGGTTTCGTCGAGTCCCACCCCAGGGCGCGCGAATACCAGATCCCGGAACGACACCACCCCGACCAGTTGGCGCCGATGATCGACTACGTAGACATAAGAGAGATCGTCGATCTGGTCGTGGAGTTGGCGGAGCCGTTCGGTGGCTTCACCCGCGGTCATCCCCACCTGCAGGACCCCCACATCAGTCGTCATCAGCCCGCCCGCCGAGTCAGGAGCGTGTTGGAGGAGGGCGAGCAACTCGTGGGAAATCTCGGGATCAAGGCGGGCTAGTACCTGCTCCCGGTTGCTCTCGTCCAGTTGTCCGAGCAGATCGGCCGCCATATCGGCATCCATGGCGGCGACAAGATCCGAGGTTCGGGCCAGGTTGAGTCCCTCAAGAACATCAACGCCCAACTCAGGGCGCATCTCGTTGAGGATTCCGGCTGCGTCAGCGATGTTGAGGTCGGAGAGCAGGTCGGTGGCTGCGTCGGCGTCCAGTTCCTCGAGGATGTCCGCTGCGTCATGGGGGTCGGCGCTGGCCAGCGCCCGCCACTCGGCGGTATGGGTGTCTAGATACTGCTCGACCTCATCCGGCTGAACCCGGGCCGTGCTCCGCAACCGTTGGGCGAGTTCCCTGGGCCTGGGCAGGTTTATTCGCAACGGGTTGTCTCCTCCGGGGTCGGACCTTGCAGCCGGAGCATGATGTGGACCCCCGAGGTTCAGCCGTCGTAGGGCCGCACCGCGAGCACTGTGACTTTGAAACTGCCTCCGGGTGCTTGGTAGGTGACGTCATCCCCTACTTCCGCGCCGACCAGCGCGGTGCCTAGGGGACCCTCGGGCGAAGCCAGCAGGAAGCCGGGAACCCGGTTCTCGGGGATTGCTACCAGGAAATCCTCCTCCAACCCGTCTTCGTCCTTCAGCGTGACGATCGAGCCGATCTGTACGGTGCCATCGCTGGCGGGCTCGCTGATGGTGGAATAGTCGAGTAGATGCCGGAGCTTGCGGATCCGAGCTTCCATGAGGCCTTGCTCGGTCTTGGCGGCGTCATAGTCGGCATTCTCCCGGATGTCCCCGTGTGCCCTCGCCTCGGCGAGGCGCTCGGCGATGTGGGTACGCCCCGCGGTGGTGAGCGTGGCGTATTCTTCTTGGAGTTTGCGGTACGCGGCAGGCGTCAGCCAGGTCTCAGGGGTGCTCATACCGGCCAGGATACCCGTTGGGATGGCGCTCGCCGGCCCGGGGTGCCCGACCAACAGGGGACACCGAGCCCGGGTTCTCTCCACATCCTGCCAAACTCCTACCCCCGGGCACGGAATTGTCCGGTCGAGAACCAGGCGTAAAGGAGGTGAGACATGTCCGAGATCCGACTCACGTCCTTCTCGCCGGGCGGCGGCTGAACCTCCAAGCTCGGCGCTGACGAGCTGGCGCAGGTCCTGCGCCCCCTCGGGACTCACCACGCAACGTCCCACCCCGACCTCCTGGTGGGAATCACCACCTCTGACGATGCGGGAGTATTCCGCTTGGACGACGACTGCGCCCTGGTCCAGTCGGTGGACTTCTTCGCACCGATAGTAGATGATGCCTACGACTGGGGACGGATCGCGGCCGCCAACGCCCTGTCGGACATCTACGCGATGGGCGGCCGGCCGCTGACCGCCCTCCAGATGGTGGGATGGCCTCGATCCCGGTTGCCGTTCGAGGTGTTGGGTGAGGTAATTGCCGGCGGGGCCGATGTGATGGCCGGAGCGGGGGTCACGATCACGGGTGGACACTCGATTGACAACGAGACACCCGTGTACGGGTTCGCGGTTACCGGAACCATGTCTCCGGGCCGAGTCGTCACCAACGGCAATGCTCGACCGGGCGAGTTGATTGTGCTGACCAAACCCCTCGGAACGGGCATCGCTGCTGCCGCCCTCAAGGCCCGAGTGGCCGATCCCGCCCTACGAGACGCGGCGGTGGAGACCATGGCGGCTCTCAACGGGCCGGCCTCTACGGTGATGGTGGAGGCCGGTGTTACGTGTGCTACCGATGTGACGGGCTACGGGCTGGCCGGTCACCTCCGGGAGATCATCACCGCTTCCGGGGTGTCGGCACGGCTGGACATGGACGCGGTTCCGGTGCTGGCCGGGATCGCTGATCTGGTCGAATCGGGGGTGTATCCGGGCGGTAGCCTGCGGAACCTGGAGTCCGTGCGATCCTCCCTCAGGACGTCTCGGAGCAGCACGGAGCAGAAGATCTTGGCGGATGCTCAGACGAGCGGGGGTTTGCTGATGGGGGTGTCCCCGCGCCGGTCGGGGCGGCTCATCGGGAAGCTCCGGCAGGTTGCGCCGGCAGCCACGGTCATAGGCGAGTTCACGACGGCCGGCGGAGAACCGGTGATAGAGGTGGTATGACCGACGTGGCCAGTGGTTCCGGGCGTCTCCGGATGATCGCTTCCGCCCTGTCGATCGGGGGTCTGCAGCGCCACATCTTTCTGTGTGCCCAACAGTCGAATCCCCGCTGCTCGACCTACGAGGAGAGCAAGCAGGCGTGGCGGCAGCTGAAACGAACCGCCAAGGCACTCGACATCGCCTCGGCGCCCCCGGTGTGGCGGGGGAACCCCTCCCGCCCGGCGACACCGGTGGAGCTGGGTAACGGTACGATCCTCAGGTCCAAGGTGGACTGCCTGCGGGTATGCGAGCAGGGACCGATCGCGGTGGTCTATCCGGACGGAGTGTGGTACCACTCCGTGGCGGGTGAGGTACTCGACCGGATCGTCCGCGAGCATCTGGTGGGAGGCCGCACTGTCGATGAATACGTGTTCGCAGTGGACAACCTCCACCCGGGTACGGCAACAGACCAATCGGTCCAATGAACCCGAGTTCCGGCCCGGATGGCGGGGTTTTCGGCCCCCTGCTGAGCGTGATTCGTCACCGCGTCGCCGTCCCACTTGTGGCTTTGGCCTTGATGGTCTCGGCCTGCTCCCAGCCATCTCCCGAGCTTCCACCGGTCGGTGTCCCCGCTGAGGTCGTTCCCGACGTCGTCAACCCAACGGACGTAGACAAGCTCTTTCCGCTCGATGGAGGCTGCCTGCTGGCGGTTGGGACCGGCGTGCGAATGCTGGAGGTGCTCGAGGGCATGGCCGCCTCGGATGCGCTACGGCCCGGCGACATCATGACCTCGGTTGATGGCATACCGGTCAGCTCCCGCGAGATACTGCTACGGGTGCTCGAGGACCGGCGTGCAGGGGAGGAAGTGGTGGTGGAAGGGACCCGCGCCGGAGCCCCGTTCACGGTTTCGATCGCCCTTTCCCCGGTTCCCGGCCAACCGGGACGGGCCATCCTCGGCGTCATCTCCGAGACGAGACTGGAGGCCGTTCCGCCGGCGAGCCTTTCCGAGGCGGTGGTCGACGATCGGTTGGCCCGTCCGGTGCTCGTGGATGGTGGGATCTACCGGTACGTGCCCTTGGGCGCCGTCTGGACACCCTATCCGGGGGTTCCCGCCGAGCAGATGGCGGAGGTGGGCGCCGACCTATACGCCGTGGCGGCCGGAGAGTCCCTCTCCCTTGTCCGGGTGGGCGGCGGGGAGCCCATCGCCATCGATCCCGGGCCGGTCGTTTACGAGTCGCCGGTGGGTCTCCTCGAGGTGGTGGCTTCCCGTTTCCACGAAGTGATCGGATCGGTGGGCGGGCTGCTACTCGTAGCCGGCGAGGCGGCCGCCGGGCCCGGGGACACTGCCCTGGCGGTCCACGCGGTCGATCCGGTAACGGCGTCGGTGGAGTGGATCCGCCCCCTGGGCCTGTCGGACGCGGGAACTCTGCTGGTTGCCGCTGATGCTTACCGCAGCCCCTCGGGTGATCGTGCGTTGGTGGCACTGGTCGAGCATGATGTGGCAGGCGGCGCCGGATCGGAGCTCTTCAACTACTACCTGGTGGACGAAAAAGGCGAGGGGGTGGTAGGTCCTCCCGGCACCGATCAGTTCTTCCCTACAACAGGTGTGACCGGCTGGTACGACGACGACTCGCTCATCTACCTGGTCGACATCGAGGTTCCTCAGATAGTCCTGTGGTCGTTGGGCACCGGCGAGCACACCCTGCTGAGGGCATACACGGCCGAAGAGGCCTCCAATCTGCGCACGGTCCTTCCGGTAGGGGACGGAGAGCACGTAGTGGAGGTGCGTGACGGTGAGGTATCCCTGATCGACGTGAACCGCCCCGAGCTCACCCGCCTGATTTCCCGGGGATGCCGGCACATGCCGATCGAGGGCATGGCCTCTGGGTGATAGCCGGTACGAGGGTGCCCGCGCCTGAGTTGGCCCGGGCTATTCGGTCGTTTCGGCTACGACAGCCTCTGGCGCCGGAGTTGTGACCGGGCGGCCGTTGCCTTCCACACCCTCCGAAGCGGCCAGACCGAGGGCGGAGCGATGGTCATCCACGCTTACCGCCGCAAACCCGACCGGCTTCTCTCTGGTAACGCTTCCGGCGTCGATCCCGATGATTTCGGCCACTTCGTGCCCGGAGAGGGTCTTCTTGTCCTGGAGGCGGGTCGCCACGTTGAACACCACCACCTTGTACTCCTCCAACATCTCGTAGACCTCTTCGTAGAGCCGCCGGAGCCGCCCTTCGATCTGCGTGGACATGGTCTTGACGATCTGGTCGGTCGGGTCGGGGTGGTCGAGAGCGTGACGCGGCAGCCCGGCGCTGGAGGCGAGGTTGTCGCCCATTCCCCAGACCCCGACCATCCGGCTGCTGATGGTGGTGGCATTCCTGAGGTCCCCGGCGACCCCCATGGAATTGTCCTCCTCGAAGAACATCCGCTCACCCGCCAGGCTGGCCAGCGACACCTTGATGTCGATCTCGAGCTCGGTCTTCCACTGCACGAAACGGTCCTCGAGGGCGATGTAGGAGACGAAGCCGCCCACATCGCCGCGCCGTTCGATGGTTGCTACGTCGATGTTGGCATGGTCCTTGAGCAGGTGCGCGGCGACCGCGTGGCTGGCCTCGTGTATGGCGACCGCGAATTCCTCCCGGTCCACATACTCGAAGCCTTCTGCCGGGCCCATTTCCTTGAGGGTCTTGGCCCTCCAGATGTCATCCCACTCCACGGCGTCCCGGTCGTCTCGCTGAGCCAGAATGAGAGCCTCGTTGACCAGGTCCTTGATCTTGGCGCCCGAGTAGTACGGAGTCTTGGCGGAGAGTTCATCGACCTGTTCGTCGCTGATGTTGTGATTGACCTTGGCCAGATAGCCCTCGAACGTGCGAGCACGGCCCTCCCTGGTCGGGAATCCGACCTTGTAGATGCGGTCGATACGTCCCGGCCGCAGCAAGGCCGGGTCCAGAACGCTGGGCAGGTTGGTGGCCATCATGATGAAGATGCGGTACTTGGGTGGGGGCTTGGGCTTCATGCCCAGCATCTTGCGGGCCTTGTTGGTGATCCCGCGGGGTTTCTTCAGCCCGGAAATCTCGGTCAGAAGGGCTTGCAGGGTGCCCATGCCGCCGCCACCGCCGCCGCCACCCATGATTATCCGGTTGCGCCGACTACCTGGTAGCGGTTCCTCGGACTCGGATCCGTCGAGCGGGGAGGGAGGGCGGGTCGCCTCGTCGATGATGAACAACGACTGAGGGCTCAGATACGAGGAGGCGTTGCAGCCCGGGGAGAGCGGGCTGATCGGTTGGGGCGGTCCGCCACCTTGAGCAAGGGCGCCCCGGCTACCCAGGGCGTCGGCCTCGTCGAAGAAGACCACCACCCCCCCGTGGCGTAGGGCCAGTTTCCGCAGCTTTCGGAACAGTCCCTTCACCTTGAGGATGCCGACCCCGAAGAACATGTTGATGAACGCGCCGGGATCAACGAAGACGAAAGGCAACCCCACCTCTCCGGCGGTGGCCTCTGCGATCAGCGTCTTGCCCGTGCCGGGCGGTCCCCACAAGAGAATGCCGCCGGGGATGTACCCCCCCTTGGCTTCGATCTCGTCGGGCTTCTCCAGAAAGCCGACGTTCTCCCGGACCAGGTCGAGAACGTGATCCTGGCCCCAGACATCCGTGTAGCGGGTCTCGATCTCCTCCGGCATGATCGTGTCCACGCCCCCACGGGACAGGAACCAGAAGAGGGCGCCGAACTGGAGGATCAGGAACAGCGGGTAGAACAGGAAGAAGATGAACTGTTGGAAGTTCCGCGCGAGTATCCGAGGAAGCTGGATCAGCGCTTCTATGGGGCTGTTGACGTCGGCCACGAAGTAATCGACCACCGCCCCGAGAATGAGAAGGAAGATGATGATCCGGACGTAACGCCCCAAACGGAATCGGGTCCATGGCTTGAAGCGCCGATGGGCTTGGCGTTCCATGCCCCCGAAGAACGACTGCGTCCAGAACCGGTTGTACCTGCCCCATTTCTCGGACACGAAGTAGTGGATCTGGCGGAGGAACTCGAGGGGCAGAGCGATCATCAGCACCCGACCGAATGTCTCGTTCCAAGTGTCCTCGAGTGCCTGGCCGAAGGTGGTGAAAGGGGCGGTGACCTTGGCGTTGATCAGGACAGCGAGGAAGAACAGGATCAGCGCAATGAACTTCATGCGGTCCCACGTAGGGGAGCGCCGGCGGACGTCTGTCTTCATGCTGGACCCCTTATCGCCTGGTGTTCACGATCCACGATTCGACCGCCGCCACGATCTGCTCACCCTCGCGAGCGAAGCATTCCAGGGAGCAGCCTGCAGCCATCGAGTACAACTCGGTGGCCTCCGGGTTGGTAACTGCCAGCACGTAGACAAGCCCTTGGCCCTGGCCGTCCTGGGTGGTGAGACCTACGGTGGCGCCGATTCCCTCGAAATCTCTCCCGAAGGTGAAGTCCCATGTGTCGATCTCCACGCCCTGGCCCGGGTTGGTGACGTCATAGGCCGAGACTGCCATCAAGCGGCGCGAGAGCAAGTCCTTCTCCTCGGTGCTGATCTGGCGGATTATCTGAGCTCCCACCGGGAACGGAGAGGTGGCCGCATCGACGGACAGGTTGTTCAGGTTGCGTCCCGCCGCGCCGTCGAATGCTACGAAGCTTATCGGCCGGTACCCCCCGATGTCCGGCACGAACGGCACCGGAGCGATCTGAGCCAACTCATCGGCCCGGTAGAGGTTCCAATTCTTGGGCAGTTCGAAGAGCGATCGGTTCTCCGCGTCCCGGTAGACGGTGATGTCAGGATCGCCCCCACCGCACGCGGTCACCAGCATGGCCCCGACCAGTACAAGGATCGCGATCCTCGAGCGTGCTCTCATTGGTCTTTGCTGTCCTCGCCGTCGGGTCATGCCGCCCGGGTATTCTACGCCAGGACGGTGAGCTAGCGGGGCCGTGCGCTTTCCCCTCAGGCCACCGGAGATCGATTCGAGAGCGTTGTGATCGTGCCCCTCGTGACCCTGCTGGCCCACCACCCCTACGACACCGTTCTGGGCTTTTCGATTGCTCTGGTCGGGATAGGCCTGATCATGTGGGCCGAGAGGCGGGCGAGAGCGCGGCATCGGGACGAACGCCGCCGATCCGCGCCGCCGGACCGTCAACCGCTCGCCGGCCGGTCTCGGCCACCCACTGACCAGTGACAGACCACTAACATCCTCGCCGATGTCCGATTCACGGCTGGCCACTATCGGAGAGATACTCGGAGGGGCCCCCGACCACCTGGTGGAGCGATCCGCAGCGGCTCGTGCCGCGGCACAGGGGACAACGGTCGAGGAGGTGCTGAGCGCATGGTCCGGTGGGGAAGCAATGGCCCCTCCGGCGCCTCCGCCGGCATCCGATCCGGTCCTGGCGGAGGCCGCAGCGCCTCCGGCGCCGGCAGATCCGATCCCTCACGAGGTACCGCAGCCTGTGGTCGAACAGGTGGCCGTTGCGGCGTTCTACGTTGTCGAAGAAGAAGAAGTAGAGGTCGAGCCCATCGATCCGGCGCCGCTGGCGGATCGGGTTCGCCTGGGCGCCAAGGTGGGTGCCGTCTTCGGGGCACTCCTCGGTCTGGCGTCGTTCCCGGCGATGGCGCCGCTGATGCTGACCCGGCTCTCGGAGACCACCGCGGCGGGCAGCCCGGCCGGTGAGGTCACCTGGACCTACGTAGCTGCCACCGGCGCGGTCTGGGCGGTGGTGGGCGCCATCATCAATGTGGCCTCACGGGGGATGGGCCGGTTCAGGTCGCCGGCCTACGACACGGAGACCCGATGGAGCGGGTCGGTGTTCTCGGGGGGTTTCCTGGGTTTGGTGGTCGGCGCCGTGTTCGGAGGCGTTCTATATGCCACCGGCGAGGCATCCTTGTCGGGAACGCAACTGCTAGCCGTCAGCCCCTTCTCGATCGTGTTGACCTGGTTGGGCTGGACGGCTCTGGGAGCGCTCATCGGCGGGATCGGCCAGGCCATGGCTCAACCGGCCGCCCTTGCCGGTAAGGAGGCCGAGGAGGCCCGCGAGGTCCGCAAGCGCATCACCGAAGGGTTGGCCATGCCGGTGCTCGCGACGCTGGTTATCGCGGTCATCGTGGTTGCCTTCGGGTCCCTGCTTCTTCGCTTTGCGTCCTTCGCTCCGCTCATCGCCATCCTGGTTTCCATCGGAACGATCGGTTTCGCGGCGCTGATGTCGTCGCGGCCCAACCTGCGAGTCACCAAGGGAGAGTTCTTGGTGGCGGCGGCCGGAGTCGGGGTCGTGCTGACGATGCTGGCATTGATCGCCGCCGCGGTTTCGGGAGAGGGCGACGAGGCGGACGCCGGAGGACCCGCCGAGCACGCCCTCGAATACGTCACGACGGATCCGGTGGGCCGGTAACGACCCGGACAGATGCCGGAGCCCGGCTCCTTCAACCCAGCAGCAGGAGCAGGCCGCCGATCGTGAAGGCGATCATCACCGCCAGCATCGGATACTGGGATCGGACGGCGATCTCGGGAGGGAATCTCTCCAGGGCCCGATCGTGGGCCACCAGCACCGCCACCATGTGACCCACCGCGATGGCCGATGTCTGGGTCCACGCGATGGCCCCGGTCGACAGGATCGTGTAGTCGACTCGCCATTGAGCCGTACCGAACAGATTCCATCCGAGCCCGTATGGATCCGAGGCCAGCCTGATCAGGTTCTGCCCTTCGAAAGCCAGGAAGCTGAAATAGTGGGCCACTGTGTAGGCCACCATGATCGGGACCAGAGAGGGGCCGAAGAGGTCGCCCAACTCGTGCTCGGGATCGCCGGTCATCCGGGCCATGGCCGCTATGGCCACGCGATACAGCGCCATCACGATGCCGATCCCGAATACCAACCCGCCGGAGTTCACGGCGGTCAGTTCCCAACCGGATCGGTTGGAGACGATGTCGAGCCACAAGGAGCTCCGCGAGAAGCCGTCGAACGTGGTGGCCCCTATGACGACCAGCACGAGCCGCACGGTGCCCGGGCCCATGCTCATCCGTGCCAGCCCGGTCACGGGGTATCGGAGCCGCAATGTTCCGTCGGCGTCCCTGTGGAGGGGCGCGAGGGCGGCGATCGTGCGGAACAGGGCGGCGAAACCGTCAGCCTGCCTGGCCCAGGCCGGTCCGTGGATCATCGCGCCCGCCACCACCACGATCGTGTAGAGCGCCAGGTAGGCGCCGATCGTCCGTGGCGCCGCGCCGAGATGGAAGGCCAACTCCATCCAGAGGAACACCACGATTCCGAGGAGAGAGATCGATTCACCGGCGTCGACCGGCTCCGGTTCGAGGTCCGGACGAACCGAACGGCGGTTCCGCCCGCATAGATCGGCCAGGGTTGTGAAAGGGTTGACGGTGGCCCACACGTCGCCTACGAAGGCTGACGTCACCGCCACCCCCACCCATACGAGCACGAAGGCCGCGAACGGCGCCAGGTTTGAGGTTACGTCAGGACTGCCCAGGAAGGCGGCGTGGATGGTCACCGCCAGCATCGCCACCCCGATCAGTCGCGTGATCGGCAGGAGCCCCCTCGCTACCGACTCCAGCGCACGCGGGAAGGGAGCACCGCGGGCGGCGGGCGCCATGCGGGCGTACGTCCAGTAGCGTCCCAGCACGGCAAACGAGACCAGGACCGCGAACGCGGCCGCCCAGGCGAAATGCCAGATGGGGATCGGCAGGTCGAGCCGGCCGCCCAGTCCGTGGGCGTGGGCGGGTACCGCCGTAACCAGCAGAAGCGCGGCAGCGGCGGGCCAGGCCGCTCGGGTCCGGATCAAGACACTTCCAGATGGAGGGCCAAGGTGTGGTCGCGTTCCAGCTCCACCTCGAAGACGCCGGGTATCGATGCCTCGAAGGTCAACTGGCCCTGGCCTTCGTCCAGGTGGATGTGGAGGTCATAGCCATGAACATGGACCTCGCCGGACGTGTTCCCGTCCACCCGGAGCGTCACCGTTTCTCCGATTCGCACAGACTCGCGTTGAACACCCCCCTCCACCGAGCCGTCAGTGATCACCAGATCGATCACTGGCCCGCCAGGACCGGCTTCGGTCGTCGGCGGGACGGTCGTGGTGGTGTCGGCGACCGCTGCCGTGGTGCTCGTGGGAGCCGATGATGTTCCGGTTGTGGTGGAGGGGGCGGGCGCCGCCGTCACAGCTTCGGTCGTCGGTGGTGCGGACGGGGTGGTCGTGGTCTCCGCATGGGATTCGTCGCCGTGCCAGGCATCGCTGCCGGCGTCCCTGATGGCTACCGCCAGCGGTGGATCAACCGACCGGTCCAATCCGACTGATAGAGGTTCCAGCGTCCGCCGATGGTCGTGCAGATGGGCCAGCGGGAAGCGGAAGTCGCCGTCGGGCGCCGGAACGACCTCTATGATCTCGCCGTCGTCGGTCCGCAGCACGAACGATTCGATGCCTTCGAGGTCGCCGTTGACCTCGAGGACCACCCCCTGGACGGTCTCGAAGGAAGGTCTGGTGCCGGTGCCACCGCAAGCTGCGAGGACCAGAAGCACACCCGCCAGGGCCGAAGCGCGTTTCATGATCCCTTGCGGAGTTCCCGTTCCAATGCCTCCCAGCGCTGCTCGTAGGCATACCAGCGGAACCAGACCACCACCAGGACACCCCAGAGGATGGCTCCGCCACCGAGCTTCATCACCAACCCGGCGAGGGTCTGGTCGGTAATGGCGTCGATGCCCCACAGGCGAGGGGCCTCGGCGTAGAAGCGGTAGAGAGGTTCCTTTCCGAATGTCAGGAAGGAGGCCGGGATGGTGGGCAACAACGAGTGGGCGAACAGGTACAGCATGCGTAGCGGAGGATTGAGACGCTTCAGTTCCGGCACCGGGCTCAGCACCGGTATCCACATCACGAGGGCCGCCGCCATCAGCAGGGCGTGAATGGCGAAGTGGTAGATACCGGAGGTGACCATGAGGTTCACGATCTCCGGCCAATGGATGCCGACCAGGATGCCGTTGAACACGAAGAACGCCGCTAGCGGTCGGGTGAGCGGGCGGATGATCGGGAAGAGGCTCGGGTTGGTCAAGATCCTCCGGAGCATCCAGGCCGGTGTCCCTGCGATTATCAACGGGGCCGAGACCAGCGCCAGGGTCATGTGCTCGATCATGTGGAAAAGGAACAGGCGCTGTTCGGCAATGTCGTGGAACGGCCAATCCGATACCAGCCATAGCGATGCCAGCCCCGAGGCGAAAAGGGCGACCTGGCGCCGGGTGACGAGCGGTCGGTCAACCTCCAGGTGGGGACCGATACGGAGGATGGTGTACGTGTAGCCGAAGCCGACCACGAACACGAAAGCCCACACGTCGAAGTGGGGGTGCCAGGCCGGAATCATCTCATCAATTCGTCAGGCCGCGTGTTGTGGATCGGGTCGGTAGGCATCGGGAGAGGCGATTCAGTCAGGATCAGTCCAGTGTAAATGCGGACCGGATCCTCGAGATCGTGTCCCGACCCCGCAGGACCACGTTATGCCCGCTGGGCGTAGTCCTGTTCTCGGTGCCCCTAGAACAGGACGACCGCGCCCAGCACGGAGAGGGTGATCAGGTACAGGGCGCCCGCCAGGATGGCGCCGGAGGTGAAGAAGCGGGACAGCAGCCGCTTCTCGAACCGGAGGTGCATGAACATGGCCACCACCAGGTAGAACTTGAGGGCGCTCAGGATCAGCAGGGCCGGAACCGTCAGGTTCTGCCCGATCGCGTCCACGCCGGCCTCCAGGTAGAAGAGGGCGACCTCGGCGGCGGTCAGGACCGCCAGGACGATCGCTATGGATACGTACTGCCGTGGCTGGGGGTGATGGTGTGCGCCGCCGGCCATTTAATGCCCTGCTTCTCTCACTGGATCAGGTAGACGAGGACGAAGATGACGATCCAGATGATATCGACGAAGTGCCAGTACAGGCCAACCAACTCGACGTTGAGGCCTTCGGCTTCGGACAGGCCGCCGGTGCGCATCGACTTGAAGGCCAGCACCAGGAGCATGAGGATCCCGAGAACCACGTGGAGTCCGTGAAACCCGGTCAGCATGTAGAAGGCGCTGGCGGCCGGGTTGATGTTGAGCTTCAACCCATGGAGGATGAACTCCCCGAACTCGAAGAACTGGCCGGAGACGAAGATCGTTCCCAGCAGAGCGGTGGCGAATAGCCAGGTCTTGGTCTGGTCCTGATCGCCGCGCGCCAGGGCCGAATGGGCCAGGACCATCGTCAGCGAGCTCATCAGCAGGACGAACGAGCTGATCGATGTGAACGGAATGTCGTAGAGCTCGACCGGATACAGGGTGCCCGGTCCGAAATCACGGCCCTTGAACAGCAGGTAGTTGTTGATGAGGGCGCCGAAGAACAGGAACTCCGAGCTGAGGAACACCCACATTCCGAGCTTGCGGCTGTCGATGCCGGTCAACTGGTGGTGACCTCCACCCTCCTCGTGGCTGTGGGCTATGTCTGCCATCAGTGCTGCTCCGCGTGGTCCGATGCCTCGGATCCGCCCGGCTCCAGGTCGTCCTCCTCGCCGTGATGGTCGTCCTCGACCTCCTCGAGCGGTTCGGACCCCCAGGCGAACAGCGCGCCGATGGTGACGAAGGCGCCTGCCGCCAGCATGGGGATGCCGTAGGGGCGGGTGTGGTACATGATCCCGTAGGCGATGAACATGATGCCCAGCCCGACTATGAACGGGAAGTAGGAGGGCGCCGGTAGGTGGATCTCATGGTCGGGGTTGCCGTTGGTGTGGATCAGGTTGTCCACCAGCTCGTCGGCCTTCTCCTTGCGTACCGCCCGGCCTTCCTCGTCCTCGTCATATTTGAGGTGCCAGAAGTCGTCCAGCGAGGTAACGGTCGGCTCCACCGCGAAGTTGTATTCGGGAGTGGGTGAGGGGATGGTCCACTCCAGGGTGCGGGCATCCCATGGGTCATTGGGCGCTACCCGACCGCGCCGTTTGGAGTAGCTCCAGTTGATCATGAAGACCAGCACCCCGAGGGCGATGATGAAGGCGCCGACAGTCACCACGAAGTTGCCGGCGCCGAGGCCCGCCTCCTCGGGATAGACCCACGTCCGTCGCACCATGCCTTGCAGTCCCAGCCAGTGCATGGGACCGAACGTCAGGTTCATGCCGATGAACATCAGCCAGAAGTGCCACTTGCCCAGCGCCTCGTTGTACATGCGGCCCCAGACTTTCGGGAACCAGTAGTAGATGCCGGCGAAGAGACCGAAGAGGGCGCCCCCGAACAGCACGTAGTGGAAGTGGGCCACGATGTAGTAGGTGTCGGTCTGCTGCCAGTCGGACGGGACCACGGCGTGGGTGACCCCGGACAAGCCCCCGATGACGAAGAGGGCCACGAAACCCAGCGAGAACAGCATGGGCGTGGTCAACCGCACCTTGCCTCCCCAGACGGTTCCCAGCCAGTTGAAGATCTTGATCCCGGTGGGAATGGCGATGGTCATGGTGGACAGACCGAAGGCCGCCTGAGCGACGGTGGGGATGCCGGAGGCGAACATGTGGTGGGCCCAGACCCCGAAGCCCAGAAAGGCTATGGCGGCGCCGGCGAACACCACCGCCGGATAGCCGAACAGTGGCTTCTTGGAGAAGACCGGCAAGGTCTCGGACACGATGCCCATGGCGGGCAGGATCAGGATGTAGACCTCGGGGTGCCCGAATAGCCAGAACAGGTGTTGCCAGAGGATGGGATCACCACCGGCTTCCGCCACGAAGAACAACGTGCCGAACTGCCGGTCGAAAGTGAGCATGAACAGGGCGATGGCGATGATGGGGAGCGAGAAGAGCAGCAGCAACGCCACTACCAGGGTCATCCAGACGAACACCGGCATCCTGAGGAGCCGCATCCCCTTGGCCCGCAAGTTGAGGATGGTGACGATGAAGTTCACCGCCGAGATTAGCGAAGCCACGCCCAGGATCTGGAGTCCCAGGGCCGCATAGTCGACGGCCGTGCCGGGGGAGTAGGTGGCGCCGCTGTTGGGGGCGTAGATGAACCACCCGCTGTTAGGGATCGAGCCGAGAACGCTGGCGTCGGTGGCGCCGCCGGGCAGGTTACCGCCCACCGGAGGCGGCGAGGTCCCGAATATGAGGGACGAGTAGATGAAAAGGCCCCCGAAGAGGAAGATCCAGAAGCTCACCGCGTTCATCCGCGGGAAGGCCACATCGCGGGCCCCAATCATGAGGGGTAGCAGGTAGTTGAAGAAGGCTGCCGAAATCGGCATCACGAAGAGGAAGATCATCGTCACTGCGTGGGTGGTGAAGAGGCCGTTGTATTCGGCGGCGGTGAGGAAGGCGCCGTCCGGGCCCGCCAGCTGGATGCGGAGCAGCAGGGCCTCGATACCGCCGGCGAGGAAGAAGAAGAAGGCGGTGTAGCCATACATGAGGCCGATCTTCTTGTGGTCGGCAGTGGTGATCCACGACCAGAATCCGTAGGTGTGCCGGGGACGCCGGAAGAGGGTGGTCTCAGCCTGCTCGACCGTATCGGCGGCTACGTCGATTGCCATGAGGCCCTCCTACTGACCATAACTATTCCAGGGACGACAGGTAGGCGACCAGTGCGTCGATCTCGTCGGCGGTCAGGCCGAGTTCGGGCATGAACGAGCCCGGTTTCCAAGTTGGTGGATCGGCCAGCCATAGCCGGAGACCCGCTTCCCAATCGGCCTGGGTGGGATCGAGTTGCGCGGGCAGGGTGGCGCCGGCGAACACCCCTCGGCTGGCGAAGTGCGTCAGGTCCGGGGCTGGGACGGTCAGCGTCTCCGGGTCGGGGTTGTTGGCGCCATCGATGATGTGGCAGCCGATGCAGGTCCCGCCCAGGAACACCTCCATGCCGCGCTCGGCCTCGGATCCGGGCGCCGGCGTGACGGAGGGAAGGAGTTGGTTGGCCGTCCAGGCGTCGAAATCCGCACTGGTCATCGCTACCACACGGGCGCGCATCCGCGCATGGCTGAGCCCGCAGAACTCGGCGCAGTGACCCCAGTAGTCGCCCGGGTCGTCGGCGTAAAGCCGCTGTTCGGTCTCCTGCCCGGGTACGAGGTAGCGCTTGCCGGCCAGCTTCGGAATCCAGAAGTTGTGCAAGACGTCGTCGGAAGTCATCTTGGCGCAGACTTCGGTGTCCTCGGGAATCACCATGACGTTGGCGGTCACCACGCCCGAGTCGGGATACCGGAACTCGAACCACCATTGGTGTCCGATGACCTCCACCTCCATGGCGTCGCCAGGGCACTCTGCCAGCTCGAACAAGGTCGAGATCGTGGGTACGGCGATAGCGGCAAGGATGATCGTCGGCACCACTGTCCAGATCAGCTCCAAGCGCGTGTTGCCGGGGGTCTGCTTGGGCTCGGGACGTTCCTTCCCTTTCCGCTCCCTGAAGAGGAAGACCGCCACCAGGAGAGCGCCTTGGACCAGCACGAATATCACCGCTGCGCCCCAGAAAACGGGCCAGAACAGCTCGTTGATCCGCTCCGCTATGGGGCCACGGGAGTCGAACGAGTTGAGGGGCTGTTCCACCCTCCCACAACTTCCCAGCAGGATGGCGGCCAGGAGAGCGATCGGCAGACGTCCGGACAGCCAAAGGACCGGCCGCTCGCGTCGTTCCATGTCTCCCTTCCAAGCCAGGGCCGCGGGTACCGCGCAGACCCCTTATATGTTACGGGTTCTGGTATCCGGCCACCAAGCCGGGGATCTCCGGGGCGCCACGGCTTCCGGCGCCTCAGGAGGTCACTCTATCCACGGCGGCTTCCAGTTCGGCGCGATCGAGCACGCCCTCGAATCGGTGGGTCACGATGCCGGCGCCGTCAACCACGAAAGTCCAGGGCTCGTTCGGCAATCCCCACTCGACGACCGCCCTTGCCAACTCCAGGTCGGCGGGGTTTGAAGCAGCCAGATTCTCGTAGACCTCCACATGTATCCAGTTGACCTCCGGATAGACCTCGATCAGCGGTTTGGTGACGTCGAGGACCGGGCCGCAGGTCCCGCTGGTACAGAAGGCGGGAGTGGCGAAGACGATCACCGACGGTCGTCCCGAACCGACCGCTTGCGCGATGGCTGTCCTGTAGAGACGGTGGTCGGGCGCCGGGTCGGTGGTCAAGGACTCCAAAGGGGCGCCCGGGAGGGTCTTGGAATCGGATAGCGGTGCCCGTTCTCCAACCCCGACCGTGCGGGGCTCCGGGCTCACCGAGAACGGAGCGCCCTTGATCACCCGATCGTCCCCGGTACGGAGATGGAAGGTCCAGGTGCCGGGACGGTCAAAGTCAGCCTCCGCAACCCACATGCCGCGGACGTCCGGGATTGCCCAGATGAATCGGCCCTCCACCTCTTCCGACAGGGCGCCGCCCGGAGCCACGAAGGCAAGATCTATGGGTTGGTCGGTGACCAGTGATCGGTTCTCAGCATCGATGGCGGAGACCAGCACCCGCTCCTTGCCCACTGCCAGGTCCGAGGAGACAACCAGTACCAGCGCGTCGTCCAGCCCATCGGAACTGCTCCCACAGGCCAGGAGGCCGGTCGCGATGACGGTCAGCAGCCAGAGGGCAAGGGTTCCGCCGGACGGATATCTCGCCACCCGAAACCCGTACCGGTTCAGGCGGCGCGGATCGCAACCGGCGCGCCGGGTACCACGTCAAACAGGTCGATCCCGTCAAGGGGCATGACGAAGCCTCTGATCCCGCGACGGAGATGCTCCCGATCCTCTGCCAGGTCGTGTGCCGAGGCCTCGGAGCGACCGGTCACCAGACGCGTGAAGGCCACGCACGGTTCTGCCACCTTGGCGTCCGAAACCAGGATCGAAGCCTGGGGAGGTCCGATGCGGATCCCTCCACCCAATTCGGCTTCGGAGATCACCTCATCGCTGGAGACGATCAGGTTCTCACCGCCCGCGCCGAGCGGGATCGGCGTGAACCGCTTCCAGATGTCCTCGTAGTGGGCGGTGAAACCGATCGAGAGGGCCCGGGCCGGGCGGTGGGTGGTGGCCTGTGGGTGATAACGGTGGTGGCAGTCCACGATCCACGAGGCGCCGTCGAAACCGATCGGCCCGCCGGCGGTGAGCCGCAGGGTCGACACCTCGGCAAGGGGATCGAGCCGGTATTTCTCACCGTCACGCTGGTGTCGCCGGTGGATCTGGAGCTTGACGACTTCCCCGACCTCTACCCAGTCACCCATCATGTGGTTCCTTCCGATTCGTGTTCCGCCTGCGCTCAGCCAGGAGGGTCCGAAGCAGGTCCGGGCGGTCGGTGATGAGACCGTCGACTCCCATGTCCAGTAGACCCTCCATCTCAGCCGGGTCATTGACGGTCCATACTATTAGCGGAACCTTCAGCTTTCCGGCGGCTCGGATCGTCCGGGCGTTGACGATGGTGATCCCGTGATCCTTGACGGGCACCTGAAAGGAGTCGGCCCTGGGCCGGTGCGGCAGGTGAGTCCGCGTCGCGGCTACGAACCGGAGAATCTCTGAGGGGCTCGCCGAGGTTGCCACCCGGTGGTCGACGAGGTTCCGGAACCGGCGCAGGCGGGGACCGCTGAACGAACCGATGACCACCCGATCCCACAGTTCGAGGCGGCGGATGACGTCTACCAGGGCCGTCTCCATGCCGTCGCTCTTCAGGTCGAGGGTGAAAACACCGTCCGGATAGGTGAGGACCAGTTCTTCGAGCGTGGGTATCTGGATCCCCTGGCCACGGTGGGGGTGGTCGCCGTCACGCTCGAATCGATAGCCGGCGTCGAGTGTCCGGATCTCTTCCAGGGAGTAGTCCGACACCAAGCCGGTGCTGTCGGTGGTGCGGTCGACCGTGTCATCGTGGATCGTGACAAGCGTGCCGTCCCGGGTGATCTGAAGGTCGGTCTCCAGGTATCTGTAGCCGAGATCGACCGCGCCCTGGAAGGCCACCATCGTGTTCTCGGGCCAAAGCAACCCGGATCCCCGGTGCGCCATGGCGATGGGGTGCTCGTGCCCGAGCGCGACGGGAAAGGACATCGACCGCGAGGTTACCCCCGATTATGGGGCGGGTTGGGGCTATCTGCTGACCACCACCTCACCGGCCTTGAGGACCTTCCAGACCAGGTTGGTGCCTGGCCGGTAGGGAAGGTGGGTTGGGCTGGGAGCGTCGAGAACGACCAGATCGGCCACGGCGCCGGGGCCCAGCCAGCCCCGGTCGCCCAAGCCCAGCGCCCGCGCACTGCCCATCGTCGCCGCCCAGATGGCTTGGTCGGACGTAAGTCCCATCTCGGTGACGGCCAGCGTGATGGCGAGCGGTAGCGATTCGACCATCACCGGCGCCGGGCTGCAATCGGTCCCGAGTCCCACCGGGACGCCTCTTTCCATGAGCCTGCGAAGCGAAGCGGGGGAGCGGCGGGTACCCAGCACTGCGGTGGGGGTTATCACCACGCTGATTCCCCTCTCGGCCATCTGCCCGGCCTGGTCCCGGTCGGGATACCCGGCGTGGTCGACCACCGGGACCGAGGCTTCCAATGCCAACCTGTACACATCCGGGGTCTGGCCCGGATGGTGAATCCGGGTTCGGGCTCCGTGGCTTGCGGCGACCTCGATGAGGCGGCGTGCTTCCTCGGTTGTCAGGGCGTCGGCTCCGAGTGACAACCGCACCGCGGCTCCCAGCCCCGCCGCGCTGGGAAGGTGGTGCTCGGCCACTTCCCGCAGAGCCCTCGAACGGTCGGATGCGGTCACCGGCAACCCCGGCACGTCGAACGTGGGCACCAGATCCACCACATGGCGCCGACCCGCTTCGACCACCGTGTCGAGGAGGTCCAGCTCCCGTTCGTATTCCTCCGAGTACCCGGCGGACGCCTCGACCGTGGTGACGCCGAAGTCGAGCATGCGGTTCAGGCGTCGGCTGATGACGTCAGCGATCCCGGAGGCATCCGCAAGGTGGTTGAGGCGTGCCGTGGTGGCGCCGCCGGAGCGGGCAACTGCTCGGGCCTCGGGCATGCCCGTGCTCCTGAGCACGAACTCCTCGCTCCGGTCGCCCGCGAACGCCAGATGGGTGTGGGCGTCCACCAGTCCCGGGAGAACCGCTCTACCCCCGCAATCCAGGCTGGGGAGAGACCGGAGACCTTGGGGTGTCCGTTCCGAAGGCCCGGCCCAGACCACTCGGCCGTTACGGATCGCCACCGCCGCATCGGTTACGAGACCCAGCAAACCCGGGAACCGCCGATTGTTGGTCGCCAGGGCGCCGATGTTGTCCAGCACCATGTCGCCGATCGGCGTGGTTTGCTCCCGCACCAGGTCAACGGCCAGGTCCACGCAGGCATCACAGATGGCGGCGCCGGCCTCGCCCAGGACCAGGTTCCGGGCCTCTTCCGCCCGGGTCCCGCAGAAACTACAGATCATCGGCGAAGCGCCGGTACCGGTGACGACCCCACCGCAATGGGCTGAATACTGCGATCACGACCTGTCACACCGACCAGATAAGTTACTCGAAAATGCCCGGAGGAGTTTGCCTCACTACCGTCGGTGAAGCGTCGGCGGTCGCCGATAGCTGTCACATGCGCGGGTGGTTGGCCGGGAAGACGCCCGTCACCGCACACGCTGACGCTCATCAAGTTTCCCCCACCCTGTGACCTGAAATAACGTTGGTATGGGTGCTGACCTCAAGGGCGTCGGTCACATGCCACGGCGCCCCAGGCGCCGAGTGTTTGAGTATGTCGAGGGTAGATCAGATAGATCGGTATCGAAGAGAGTAGGTTGTTCTTTGATTACCGATTCAAGATTTGTCGATTGATCGGCAGGTTTAGCTCTTTCAAGTCGATTGATAGCTGTCTTTTGTGCCTCTACATTGGGAAGGTCGATCTCGATGTGATCTCGTCTCTCGCGCCTGATCTCGATATGGGATCTGAGCCTACGTTCTACGATCTTGGCCGCTGCTTCACTGAATTGCTTTTTGTTCTCTTCCTGCCAGCGATCGAACACGCCCAGCGTCGCGCCGCTGAGTAGTTGAGTTCCGGTGAGTGAGAGCGTGTTAGGTACACGAGCTTGGCCAACATGACCCATCACTTGCGTCAAGACACGGGCTGTCAGTTCGCGGTATCCCTCTGCACGGAGTTCTGCATCTTGACTATCCTCGATATCGGGGATCCAGGGTACGAAGTAAAGCGGCCTCAGATCGTTATCGTCATCCCGCTCAAGCACGATTGCCGGAGAACTAAGCGCTTCTGCCGCGGGCTCCGGCAGGTCTTCTGGTGTAGGGCTGGACAGTGTCACGCCGTCATCTTCGATTGAGAGGGCGATCACTGCGGTGGGTGCTGCTGGTACACCTTCAGCCCTTGTCAGGTCAGCGAGTTGATTGAGGGTCGTCGCCATGTTGTCCGCATCGGTTGCGACGGTTCCGTATACGACATGACCGCGATGCTCGTTCGGTTTTCCGAGTGAGGGGCCGAGGTCGAAGGCGGCTACCAGCAACTTGAGCGCCTGCTTTCTGTTCGACGAGGCCTGCGAGAATCCTCTGCTCTTCAGCTCAACGAGGGGCTGAACCGGGTCTTCCGAGTGCTTCAGCCAGAGGTCTGGACGGCAGGCAGACGGATCAGAGGATCCGGTCAGCCTCCTTGTGGCGGACAAAGAAGGATCGTCGACAGGCATCATCACTCGGCGTCCTACGGCCAAGAGCGAATAGCCCGCGTTCCGAAGCACGGGCCGAATTCGGCTCGGTTCGGGGAGTTCCTCTAGAGCCCAGAGGAGCGTGTTCAGTTGGAAGACCTGATCCGAGAGAAGGGCGGACTCACTGGTCAAGGTGCTGTCATGGATTGGGCTACGGTGTCGCGATACGTCTCGCTACCGAGCCAGACATCCACCCTCGGGTCCAGATACCGCTGGATGTTGGTCACCAGGCGATGGATTGTGTTGCCGCAGGTCCCTCGCGGTAGAACCAATAGCAACTGACGGCTGGTGGCCTCCAGGAGAAACGGTTGCCACAGATGGCGGTCTATGCCAGCCAGATGAATCTTGGTGGGTCCACGCTCGGTGATATATCCGCCGAGACGAAATCGACTCGTCCGGCGCCGCAACGCTAGATCGACGAACCGTTTGAACGTCGGCTCGCTCAGTGGTGCGCTGAAGCGGATAGTGACGGGTGCACCTGTCAATGAGAATCCGTCTTGGCCGACTTGGGTTGTGTCTACCCACAGTCGGGTTTCGGCCCGATCCGTCACCCTGCGGTACAGCTTCGTGACCATGCGGACGGTTGCCCTATGCTCGAGGAACGAGTCGGTCCAGTTGGTGGCGCGCCCGTCGTGGTAGAGACGGTGCCCGCCGCGTTCTCTGCCTGGAATCTGCAATTGAACCAGGGAGTACAGGGGATCGTACAGTCGCATGAGCGGCTCTAGCTTCGTGTTGAGGAGCGCCAACCGTTCCGTCAGGCTTACTCTGGAGCGGCGGCGCTCGATACGGCTGAGAGGAGTTTCTTCGTCCTCATCGGATGGTTCTTTCCCCTCAACCAGGCCCTCATCGCCGGAGTTGTGATCCGACGGCGCCTCATACCAAGCGTCGTGTTCGAATCCCAGACGGACATACCGGTCGGTCGGGGTGTTGCGTTGCACATAAGTCCAGAGCTCGAACAGGATGGGCGACGAGAGCCAGAGACGATCCAGCCAAGGGTTGGGGTCGATCGTCTGCCGAACCCACTTGTCGCTTTCGGCGACCGGAAGCGTGGTGTAGAGGACAGGGTGCCGCTCATCGAGCGCCTCGACGAGTCCAACAACTTTGCGATCGTGGGCCGCGTCTTCCACGCGATACAGGGTGTCGTCCATCCGGTGGAGATGAACGGCATCTGGAAAGAGGCTGTCGATCTCTGGAACTACATGGTCGCCACTTGCGGTCTCGAGCATGTACGTCTTGATCCGGGTGCGCATAGACCCGTTCTTGTCGTGTTCTTTCCCTTCGGGCGCGGTGAAGCCTTCGAGGTGGTCGATGTAGCTCTCGCGGGTGTCAAGCCGGGGAAGGTAGCCGGTGGCGGTCGACATGATCATCGAATCGTACTCCGTCCTGGGCTCTCGGCGTCGTTCCGTGGTTTCACGGCCGGGTGCTCGAGAAGAGCACGGCCAGCTGGCTACTGACCAGGGACGACACCCGAGCGCAATTTACGAGATCAAGGGGGGTCGTGGCCGGTGCGGCGTCGGGTTTGGTAGCCGGTGGGGGTTCGTCGGACTGTCAGATTGTTGGTTTCGAGCCATTTGTGGTGTCGGCGGCAGACAGCCACCAGGTTGTCGACGTCGGTTGGTCCGCCGTCGCGATGCCATTCTTGGATGTGATGTAGCTCGCATCGGTGCATCGGTGCGCCGCAAGCGAAGCATCCGCGGTCGCGGATGGCGACCGCCAGGCGTTGCGCGGCGTTCGCGAGGCGCTGGCGGCGGCCCAGCCAGAGGGGACGGCCTACCCGGTCAAAGATCATGCCGGCCACTTCGGTGTCGGGGCTGAGTGCGGTGAGGATATGGCGGGGTACGGGCCCGACTCCGATGATCTCGACTTGGGCGTCGGGGTCGGTCCCGTCCACGACTCCGAGGGGTGCTACCACGATGAGTTGGGTGGCGGCCTTGGCCTTCACGCCTACGGTTTCGGTGACCGGTTCGCACGTGTCCGGATTCCGGTTGGTCAACAGTTCGAAAACGACATCGGCTACACGCTGTTTCGGGCTGCGGACCCGGTGGGGATCTTGGTCGTCGGCGCCGTCTTGGCGCAGGTGGTGCATGTAGTGGTTGTCGACCGCTTGGCGGACGTGTTCGAACTGGGGGCGGGGCAGTTTCGCCATCAGGACTCCGAGCCCGGTCTCTTTCTCCACCCACAGTTTTGCTTCCCTGGCCCGCCGCTGACGCTCCAGGGGATCGACGCCCTTCTCGATCAGTTTCTGGTTTGACCACCTGCGGGCATGCCGGTCGAAGCTGTCGGGGAGCAGCTGATCAGCGGCGTCGATCAGGCTGTCGTCCGCTTCGACTGCTTCCGGGCCTACCTTCTCGGCGGCGTTCGCCAGCGCCTTGACGTGGTCTACGGTGATCTGGCCTGCGGCGAACCGTTCCTTGACCTTCGGCATCCCTTGGAGCCGCCGCGCCACTTTGGCAATCTTCTTTGACTCACGAGTCGGTAGCCGGGCCTCCTGTCTCAACACCTCGCCGGGATCAACCCCCGACCCGGCATCAGTTTCGATCTGGTGGGCGACGTCGCACAGAAGCGAGGTAACCATCGACCGTATCTCGCCCAACATCCCAGCCAGCCCGGTGGCGTCGTCGCGGGACATAGGACCGATGTACGCTTGGCGCAATTCGCCCAGAGCAGTGCTGACCCGCTTGATGGCATCGCCGCCGGATCCGCGTCCCGGCGTAGGGTCGCCGGGGACGGGCCGTCCATTTCGGTCCCCGAGCAGCAAAGGCATGTGTTCTTGAGCCATGAACATATATGTAACAAGACCCTGTGACACATTTCATTTCTACACAATCGACATCAATCAGCTATCAATGGTTCCATGGCAAGCTACCGCCACTACACTCCAAGACATAAGGGTGAGGATCGCAGGAGCAGGCCTCCCGCTCTCTCCTACCCGGTCAAAGCCGGGAGGACAGCCATCCAGCAAATGACGCCGACGTCGTCTTCTGTGATCTCGACCAATGGCTCGGGCGGCGCCACCTCGCGTAGCCCATACGAACGGACGACCTCGACGATCCGAGCCGCCGCGACAGTTGGTGAGATCAGTTCGCTGGCCAGGTCGCGACGGATGGCGCCGAGGGCCGATCGGACAGTTCGGCTCCTATCCACCGAGAGCGCTTCGTAGGCTCTCTCAGCGCCTTCGGGTAACAGCGCTGCCGGGTCACGTAACACTTCGAGTGCCCAACGCTGGATCGGACCGACTGGGACCGGATCACCTGCTGACGCGGCGCGCTCGTTGTGCTCTTCGACGATCGAGGTGACCGCTTCTTGCCAGGTGGCTTCGAGGTCGATGGTGGGTTGTTCGACGTTCGGCGCGTTCCCAGGGTCTATTCGTCGCAGGATTGCTCCGGGGGCGGCCTCCACATTGCCGCCAGTCTCGACATATCGCCAATACTTGTGACCGGACGTGGTGCGGCAGGCGAAGAACACCCCGGGAGGGCCTGTAGAGGGGATGCCGCCGCCTTGGCGGAAGCCCGCGCCGACTCCCCACGGAAGCCCTCGTAGTCTCTCCGCCTCGCCTTCTTCGAACGCGCGCCGCAACCGTGACCGGATCTGCTCGGGGCTCAGACCCCGAGGCCCGCCGTTGCGGCCGCTCTCGTCGAGAAGTGAAGCGTCGCCATCGGTGAGGCGGCGGGCGTAGGCCCGTATCTCTCGTTCTTCCTCACCTTCGATTACTTGGATTTCCATCCCGAAGGTTCGGGCCGCCCTTACTTTGCGGCGGATGGCGGCCTCGAGTCGCAACATCTCTTCGAGGTCACCGGGTTCGGGCAGCATCGTGGTCAGATACACCTGCTCGTGGTCGCTCTTCAGCCGTATGACACGTCCGTACCGCTGCACGACCCGCTGCGGGTTCCATGGCATGTCGTAGCTGATCACGGCTGCTGCCTGTTGGAGGTTCTGCCCCTCGGACAGCACGTCGTTGCTGAGCAGTAGGTCGACTTCGCCATCTTCGGGCTCGTAATCGGGCCGCACCACTGTCTTCGGACAGAACCGGGCGAGTAGTTCGGTTCGCTCATCCGGGTTGGACTCCGCACCGATTACCGTTACTCGTTGCCGGCCGCCGAGTTGCTCCGGGAGGTGCTCGTCGAGGTATCGGACGGTGTCGGCGAAGGTCGAGAACACGATGACCTTCTGTGAAGGGTTGGCTTCGATCATGGAGCGAAGCAGGCCGAGTTTTGGGTCATGTTCAGGATCGAGCCGGGTGAGAAGCGTCACCAACCGCGCCAAGAGCCTCCTGTCGTGTGACACGTGTTCCCGGAATGAAGGGTTGAACGCCTCCACTGGTTCGATCCCCTCCTCGTCGGGGTTCTCCACAAGCCACTGGGCCAGTCCGGTTTCATCGAGTTCCTGCCGTGCAGCGGTTTGCAATGCATCGCCGAACAGCACACGCCCTTCGTTCCAGGCGGCGAGGAAGGCGTCGTGCGCTGCCAGCATTCTGTCCAGGGTTAGTAGGCACGCCTGCCAGCAGGACTCGAAACGCTTCAGGATGGCCGACTGCAACAGGGCGCTCAGCGTCTCCTCGTGAACCTCTGCCTCATCCCCGATCCGGAAGGCACTGGGCCGGTATCGAGCCATCGTGAGATCGTCAATAGCGACCACGACTTCCAACACGAGGTCCGGATGGGCCTCATCAACGTCGTACCGTTCGGTGGTCAGAATCGGTGTTGGAAATCTCACCGGGGTGCCGTCGGGGAATGCAGCGTTCGGGTAGTGGGTCTCGATGAACCTGCGGTCGCGGCGAACGCTCACCATGTCAGCGAGGGGAAACAACACGTCAGGGTCGAGGTTCTCCGGGTCCTGCTCGTTGGCCCCTGCTGTCACGAACAACCGCCGCAGCGATGCGATACCGTCAGCGGCGAAGGCCCGGTCGTGCAGGGCGAAGGTCATCACCAGGTGGTACAGATCCCACAGGCCGTTGTTGATGGGAGTAGCCGTCAGCAATACGAGATCCTTGCGCTCTCCGCCCAACAGTTGGGACATGGCTCTCTGCCAAGTGGTGTCGGGGTTGCGCAAGGCGTGGCCTTCGTCGACCACGACGAGCCGGTAGACATCTTTGTTGATCGTCAGCCGTCTGGCCCGGTTGGTGGTGCCAGGCGGTGTCAGTTGCTCGTCGGTGGCCAGTTCGTGGTAGGTGACCACCCGCGCTGGCAGAAGCGCGCGCTCTATCCGTTCCGCCCAGTGCTGGACCAGCTGCCGCGGGGCGACCACCAAGGCATGACTACCTCGCCGACGGGTGTACTCCTCGATGAAAGCCAGCCCGATCTCGGTTTTGCCGGTACCGACCCCATCCGCGTACACGACCCCGTGCCGGCGGCGAACGATCTCTAATGCGCGGCGGAACCCGTCCTGCTGGAACGGCGCCAGATTGACCGTGATGAGCGGCGGAATGGGCACGTCGATCTCCTCATCGAACAGCTCTAGGAGTGCCCGGAGATAGACGGTCTGGGGGTCGATCAGCCCGGGGTCGGGAAACAGCAACTCTCGTAGCTCGGTCTTGAAGTCCTCCGCCTCGTCCCCAAGGCTGTTGAACCATTGCACTGCGGCGGCCGTCACCAGTGGTTCGTAGTTCGCTAGCCCTAGTTCGAGATTGCTGAACATGCCAGCCGTTGTCAGGTTGGCGGAGGTGACCAGTGCCGCCCGGGCATCGTCCGAATCACCGAATATGTAGGCCTTGCCGTGGAGAAACCGCTCGGTGAACCTCCGGACTTGTACGTCGGGCCGGTCGAGCCAGCCATCAAGGTCGATGAGATACCGGGCAGCTCGGCTAGGCGGGAACCGGGCCAGATCGCGGTCCGCCCTCAGGCCCTCCAAAGCGCGCTCGAATTGGGGAAGTGGTGGACTGCCTCCTAGTCCGGGAGCGGGTGTCGCGCCCAAGAGCAGGCGCACACACCGTTCGTCGGTGACGCAGATCGTCAGGTGGTGGAGGCCTCCGAGGTTGATATACCCAGTGGCGATCGACAGACCGTATTGAGGTCCAAGGTCACTGGTCAGGTAAGTGAGAGCGTCGCCGTGACCAGTCTCCGAGTTGTCAACGAGTGAAGGACGGCCGGGCATTCAGGGCAGCTCTCCGAGACGGGCCAACAGATCTGTTCGGTACCTCTCGGAGACGGCGTCCAGGGTGAAGTCGTCGAACATTACTGTGAGGTCGTCAGGAGTCAGATTCCACGCACGCGCCACTCGAGCGTCGATCTCTACCAACAACCGCTGACGCTCGTCCTGATCCAGAGGACCTACTCTCACCCCCGTCGCTCTGGCGAAATCAATGAAACGGTCATCCACGGCCGACAGGCGGGCTGCACAGCGGGCCACAGCTTCATAGTCCTCATCATCCAGCCGCGGGACTATCAGCCCTTCGAGGATGAAGAAGTTGACGTGGATCTCGACGAAGCGCCGGGCTTGCCAATCGAAGGGAAGGCTGTTCATGATGCCTAGGCAGGCAGCCTGAACTGTCTCATCACCATCAACGAAAGCCAAATAGGGTGATGTATTTGTTAGGAACACCTCGGGAGGCACGAGGCTGGCAATCACCGTGCGAGAGTTGGTCCGGTTGGTGACGTCCCGGAAAGCCACCCGTGCTCTGCCAAGTTCCGCTAGGACCGCACGCCGCCGGTCAGCTACCGGCACAACACGCGCTATCTGTGATCTGAGACCAGGTCTCTGTTTACGAACCTTCTTCCAGACAGCGTCTGACTCCGGACACCGGCGAGCCGACGCGCCGTGAGGGTCGTATTGATAGAAGCTCTCGCCCTTCCAGAGTGGCCGGCTATTCACTGCGACGTCCAGACGAGTCCAGAGGTGGCGATCCTGAGTTTCGTCCAGTTCCCTGATCGGGAACACCGCGCCACAGGTGGCGGTCGTTTGTCTCGTGCAAGTCTGTGACGGGGAAGACCGCTCTAGACCTGCTCTCGCTCTCTCGCGCTCTCTCTCTCTCTCTTATCGCTACCGAAGGGGAATAGAGTCCCGACGCGTACCTTGGCGAGCACATCGGCTTCCGCCTGTTTACCGACGAGCGGGGTCATCCACCCCGGGCCGAACCCCGTGGAGGCAATGCGGACTCCGTCGCTTTGCGACTGCTGTGCCCATTCCTCCCGTGAGGCTGCCACCCCCGCAATCTCTACGCGATGATCCTCATTAGCTTGTGTTCGCTTGGCTACCACCAACGCTACGGAATACTGGGGATGGGTGTTGAAGATCCATCTCCGTCTGTTCAGCAGGAAATCAATCCGTCGGGTTGTGACTCCACGGAACAACCAGCCGCGGAATCCGCGGGACCCCATGTTTATGAAGGCGCTCCTCGGTAGTACAACCCCGATGGACCCTCGTTGTCGAGTTAGCTGACGGTACCGCTGGCAGAAGTACTTGTACAGGTCAGGGTCTCCCGCCATCGCTTCGTACCCGCCTGCCGCCAATGCCTCCCTTTGTATGGCGACCCGCTCGCGCTCATGGTCGAGAAGCCCCAGCAACTCGGGGCGATCGCTGGTCAGGTCTTGGATTGCCCTGGCTCGGATGGTGGCGGGCAGTCCGTTGATACCGGGCCTGTGCATGACATAGAAGGCCAACTCCTCAACAGTCACCTCCTCCCAGGGGGGATTGCCCACCACCACGTCGAATCCAGGTCGTTCCCGGCTGGGGTCGAACACCCTTGGGAAGGCCAGTGGCCAGTGGAGAAATCGGTACTCCTTCCCCAGTTGGCTAGCCGCCCTGATCAACTGCTTGCCGTGCGCGTCGGCGTCGCCTGAGATCACGTCGAGCGCATGGGTTTCTACATATCTGCGGGTGTCGAGGTCGAACCCCTCGGCTGCCCACAGGTCGAACAGTTGGTGGGCCCGTGCGGTCGCTGCCCATGCTTCGGCATCTGCAATCTTGCTGGCCTTGACCTCTTCGGGGGTGCGATCGTCGATGTCTGCCAGCCGAGCTACCGCTGTGATGGCATCACCGAGAGCGTCCAGCAGGTGGTCATACCAGATGGTCCCTACCTTTCCTACGGTCTCAGGTGATGCAACACCGAGAAGGGAGTCGCCTACGACCACGTTGCGGTCTAGATAGGACAGAGACAGTCCCGGGACGAAGGAAGCCAGCCACAGCGACATGAGAGCGATCTCGGCGCCCATCGGACTCACGTCTACTCCGAAGACGCATCGCTTCAAGATAAGGCGCCGCAGCAGCGCAGCATCGTCCACTCCGGCTCCGGCGGATGTGCCGGCGCGTAGCCTGGCGAGGTCTGTGCTGATACCGGGGAGCGGGGTCTCGGCCAGGAACCGCACCGTCATATCGGCCAGCGTCTCCACTACCTGGACCAGGAAGTGGGCACTACCGCAAGCGGGATCCAGTACCGAGAACGAGAATAACTCATGTACCGCTAAATCAGGGTCGGTCGCTGCGGCGGTCCGTACCTTCTCCAAGTGGCGCTCGAACGCGGGCACGACCGCGCCTCGTACCAGATGTCCCACGAGTTCGGTAGGGGTGTAGTAAACACCGCCCGCTTTGCGGCCACCCTCGTGGGTTTGCCACAGCAGTCTTCCGACCCCGATCTCGGGACTGGTGTCGTCCGGCACGTAGCGATCCCGCTTCCGGTCATAGCGGAGGGGCCGGTCGGTCACCGACAGCCGCAAGCTCAGCAGAGCCTCATAGATGTGCCCAAGGTGACCAATCTCCAGGGACGAGTAGTCGATCCCCCGGTTTCCAGAGCTGTCCCACCCTACGGCGAAAAGCAGCCGGGCGAAGTGCGGGTCGGTCAACTCCATACGCTCTAGCAACTCAGCCCCCTCGAAGTCTGTGGGGGCGAACAGCGAACCGTTGTAGGCAGGAACGTCCCACGCTCGGTTACCTTGACGCATCGCCCGCACCAGCACCGCGAACTGGGACCAAAGAGCGGTCGATCCCGCACTCCACTTGCCCCTCGTGTCAGCCGCTTCGGCGACCAGTCCGGTAAGCGACTTCCGCCGGTAGGTGGTGTTATCCATCGGCAGGAAGCCGGAGCCCTCGGCATAGAGGATGAACAGGAGCCGGAACATCAGCGTGAGGGCGGCCCGTTCGAGTTCTTCCCGCTGAGCGTCATCTTCGATGCTCTCATCGTTATCGAGGATCCACTGATCGAGCCCGTCCGCCAGGGCCGGGAAAGCCTGGAAGCGGATGGTGCGATCTAGACGCTCCCGCAGTTCCGTACCGAAATGACGAGTCTCGGCCTGCAAATCTGCGAATCCGTCGCCGGACAGGTACGAAGGCGAAAGCAACACCAGGAACGGCTTCCTATCGGCACCGAGCAGACGGAAGTCGATGTCAATCCAATCCTGCGTCGATGCTGTATCGAAGAGCCGGAACCGGCCCTCGTGCGCTAGCAGCCCGTAGCGCACCCCCGCGACACGGCAGTCGCGCGCCAGCAATCCCTCTGGCGGGCGTCCCTGCTCATCCAGCCGTGTGAACGCCCTTGCGCTGTTCTTCGGATGCACCACCACGGCGGGCTGATCCCTGTGGCGAGCCAGATACCCTCGGGCCGGCAGCGGTTCCAGTCGATATCCGAGCTTGGTCAGTATCGCCCTCCATCCATCTGATGGTCTCAGATCCGAAGTCACGGTGGTCGCATCGGCCCACATCTCCGCGTTCTCTTTGAAACGCACTTCAACCGTGTGTCGAGACAGCAACCCCTCCATGTGGAGTCCTTCGCCGCCCAGCCGGGCTATCTCCTCCGCCAGATGCCGAACGGAGTCGAGTGCCCCCATATCGCCGGTCTCGCTGATGGCGCGAGCCAGTGCCGCAGCATCAACCGATCGGATCGGCGAGTCGGCCGCCGCCGGACCGAGAACACGCAACCACCCCGTCCGGCCCGGATCATCGGCCACCAGCAGATAGCTCACCGGCCTGTTACCAACACGCTCGCGCCATCGAGCCCGCATACTGCGGTCCGTCGGATCAAGCGCTACCGCCACCTCGAAGCCCCGAACTGCTACTACACCACCGGTACCGGCCCGCGCTGGCGCGCGGTGTCCGGTTCCACGGGCCACGAGATGGCGCAAGAGTTCCGCGGCGTTCACCGGTCTGATCCTGACGGGTCGGCGGTTGCTGCCGTCGGCTGGGTAGAGGATGGCACCCCTCCTCGTAACGGACCGGGGAAGCTCACCTCCAATATGCGGCACAAGCCGGCGTTTGAGAAGAGGGTTGTCGGCCGGTCCGGCACTTTGGGCGTCGAGAGTCCTGCCATTGGTGTCATGCAACCACGATTATGCTCGATCTGACCGCGTTCGAATCCGCAACTCCGCAAGCGAAGGCCGTCGGGTAGGGAATCGACCGGACCTTGCCGGTGTCGCCGATTGGACAATGGGCCTGGCCTAAGGCTCTAGCAGGTGGAGTCCAAGCTGGAGGACACCCGACAGGCTGAGGTTGGGCTGGCGGGCCTTGACAAAGAGCGGATACGTGCCTCCGGCCAGGACTCTCTCGATACGCTCGGCAACCGGCGCAAACGAACCATCGGGAACGGACCGACACCGAGGTCCTACGCGATGCCGTAGATCTCACACTATTCCTGTTCAAGCGTGATACAACGGTCAGGATGCTGTCCTGAACTCCCTATGTGGTGACCTCTGCTTCCCCCAGCGGTGTTAGTAACCCTGCAATCTCTGCCACTTTGGTCGCTTGGATATCTACCCAATCCTGCAAGTCGATACCAAAGCCCATGATGATCAGATCCGCTATGCGCCCAAACATGTCGAGTGCTACCCAGAGACGCTTACCGCGATCGACCGGGTGATTAGGGCTGCCTACCATCACCCGGCCCGTCTCGGTGTCAATCCGGTGGACGGTGGTAGAAAGTGTTGTTAGTGATATGTGTATCGCCGACGATTCCCACTGGAAAAAGTCGTAAACGTCCGATGCGCCTATCTCTAGCAGCATTTTCTTGGTAGTAGGGATTGGGTCTAATCTAGCGTATTCATCCTCATACTTATTAATACCAGCCACAGAATAGAGTTTCTTTCGTTGATCTTCTGAAAGAAGCTCTTTTGCTATACTAGACTTCTCAAGACACCAAGCACGGTAGTCGCGGTCGCCTTCGGCCTCGGGGTACATCATCCAAGCTGCCTTAGCGTAGAGCTCGCATAGACCACGTAAGAGCTGCCCAGCTTGCTCGGCGTAGAACGGAGCCGGGTTATTGATGAGAATACATATCGCTTGAACCTGTCTTATTGTGTAGACAAGAAACAGACCTAGGTACTTTGTGTGAAGCCCCTGAGGCTCTGTCTCAAAGTCACTACACAAGTCCTGAAGCTCTTTGGTCAGATCGGCAAGTAGCTCCGCCGAGCTTTGGATCCGGGAACCGTTGTTCATGGCATCCCTCCGCTCTACGTGCGGATCTTGGCGGTGTAGAAGGGGCGGAGTTGGGCGGTGGCCGGGATCGGGACTCCGGCGACCTCGATGTCGAAGGAGCCCGATTCGATCCACTCCTTGGTGACGCCGGCTTCGTTGTTGAGGTAGCCCATGGCCAGGCAGGCGCCGAAGGTGTGGCCGTACATTCCGGAGGTGGTGCGGCCAACCAGGACGCCGTTGCGGTGGATCGGTTCGTCGTGGTAGACGATGCCCTCCGGGTCCGCCAGCTTGAACTGGACCAGCCGTTTCGGCAGCGGCGCTGCGGCCCGCTGGGCGAGGAGGGCTTGGCGTCCCATGAAGCCGCCTTCCTTGTCCCAGGCCACCGCAAAGCCCAATCCGGCCTCCAGCGGGGTGTCCTCATCCGTGATGTCGTGGCCCCAATGCCGGTAACCGGCTTCGAGGCGCAGGGTGTTCATGGTGTGGTATCCGGCGGGATGGATGCCGTGTGCTATTCCCTCCTCCATCACCGCGTCGAACAGATCGACCGCCGCTTCGCGGGCGACGTACAACTCCCATCCCAATTCGCCCACGTAGCTGACCCGCAGAGCCCGCACCGGTATGCCGGCCACTGTCATCTCCCGTGACCATCCGAACGGGAAGGACTCGTTGTCAAGAGGAGTGTCGGTGAGGGCGCTCAGTAATGCCCGGGATCGCGGGCCCATGACCCCGATGGTGGGTAGTTCCATCGTGATATCGGCCAGGTCGGTGTCATGGCCCCGCAGCGCCCGTCTCAGGGTGTGATAGTCCCGGTTGGCCACGGCAGCTCCCGTCACCACCATGAACTCCCGGGGTCCGGTGCGGGTGACGGTGAGGTCGGCCTCGATGCCGCCCCGGTCGTTGAGCCACTGCGTGTAGACGACCTTTCCGACCGGCGTATCCACATCCGCGCCCCCGATGCGGTTCAGGACGGCCAAGGCGTCGGCCCCCCGCACGCGGAACTTCGCAAACGAGGACTGGTCGTACAGCGCCACCCGCTCGCGGGTGGCCTCGCATTCGGCGGCGGAAGCCGGGTACCAGTTCTGCTTGCCGTACGAATACCGGTATTCCTGTTCCATGTCCGCTGCGGCGAACCAGTTGGGTCGTTCCCAACCCGCCACCTCCCCGAACACTGCCCCCAGGTCGGCCAGCCGGTCATGGAGGACCGAACGGAACATGTCTCGGGCCGACTCGAACTGTCGGAAGGGCCAGTGCATGGCGTACAGCAGCCCGAGGCTCTCCGAGATACGGTCCTCCAGGTAGGTCTTCTCCCCCTGGAACGGGAAGGCCCGGCGGAGATCGACCGCCGACAGGTCCATCGGGGGGTGCTGCTCCGCGATCCAGTCCGCCAGGACCCATCCTGCCCCGCCGGCCGACTGGATGCCCACCGAGTTGAAGCCGGCTGCCACGTAGAGGCTCTTCACCTCCGGAGACTCGCCCAGGTAGTACACGCCGTCGGGTGTGAAGGCCTCGGGTCCGTTTAGGAAGAGCTGGATGCCGCACTCGGCCAGGGCGGGAATGCGGTGGATGGACCTCTCGAAGATCGGTCCGATGTGGTCCCAGTCCTCTCCGAGCGTGCCGAAGGCAAAGTCCCTGGGAACCTCGTACTTCCAGGTCTTGGCCTTCGGCTCGAAGAACCCGGCCATCAGCTTGCCGGTCTCCTCCTTGAAGTAGGTGTAGTTGGTGGGATCTCGCAGGGTGGGCATTCCCGGCAGCATCCCGTCGAGCGGTTCGGTCACCAGATAGAAGTGCTCGCATGGATGGAGGGGCACGTTCACCCCTGCTGCCGCCGCCAACTGGCGGGTCCACATGCCGCAGGCGAGGACCACCGTCTCCGCCTCCACGTAGCCTGCTTCGGTCTCGACCCCGACCGCCGCCTCGTTCTCGATACGCACCCGCTCCACCGCGATTCCCTCGCGGATCGTGACGCCTCGATCCCTGGCGCCTTTGGCCAGCGCCATCGTGGTGTCGACCGGGCTTGTCTGGCCGTCGCCGGGTATGAAGACCGTACCCACCAGGTCGTCGATGCGGAGCAACGGCCACATCTCCCGCGCCCGCTCGGGGTCTATGACCTCCATTTCGACACCGGATGTCCGGGCCATCGACATGCCGCGCAGGATCTCCTCCCACCGCTCTGCGTCCGAGGCCACCGAAATCGATCCGGTGGTGCGGTAGCCGGTGGATTGGCCGGTCTCGTCCTCCAGCTCCTCGAACAGGCGGGTCGTGTATGTGGCGATCTTGGTGAGGCTGTGGCTCGCCTTCAGCTGGCTCACCAGGCCGGCCGCGTGCCATGTGGTCCCCCCGGTCAGGGTGTTCTGCTCGAGGAGCAGCACGTCGGTGATGCCCCGCCTGGCCAGGTGGTAGGCGATCGAGCACCCGACGATCCCGCCCCCGACCACCACGACCTGGACCCGGTCCGGAAGGACTCCGCCCGACGGAACTTCCGGCGGCGACGTGATCGTGGACTGGATGGGATCCATCATCGTGCCGCGTGTTCAGCCATCGAGCGCTCTTCTCACCGTTTCGTTGGTGACGGAGCCGTTCCGGGTGTTGAGACCCTCTCCCAGTTCCGGGCGCCGCTTGATGGCGGCGTCGACGCCATGATCGGCCAGCAACCGGACATACGGGATGGTCGAGTTGGCCAGAGCGAAGGTGGCGGTGCGGGGCACCGCGCCGGGGATGTTGCCGACCGCATAGTGCACCACATCATCGACCAGATAGGTGGGGTCGGAGTGCCTGGTCTCCCGTGATGTCTCGAAGCAGCCTCCCTGGTCGATCGCGATGTCGACCACCACGGAGCCCGCCTTCATGTCTCTGACATCCTCGGCGGTCAGGACGCGCGGGGCCCGCGCGCCGGGCAACAGGACCGCCCCGATGACCAGGTCCGCCTGGAGTACCGCTGCTCGAACGTCGGCTCGATTGGCGAACAGGGTTGTCACCGCCCCGCGATACAGGTCGTCGATCTCGCGCAGGCGGGCGGGGTTCAGGTCGAAGACCTTGACGTTGGCGCCCATTCCCACCGCCACCCGGAGGGCATTGGCGCCGGCCATGCCTCCGCCGATCACCACCACATCGGCAGGCTCGACACCGGGAACCCCACCAAGGAGTACACCTCGGCCACCGCCCGATTTCTCGAGAAAGCGGGCCCCGACCTGGGTGGCCATGCGACCTGCTATCTGGGACATCGGCGCCAGCAGGGGTAAGGCACCGCCGGGAAGCTTCACCGTCTCGTAAGCCACCGAGGTGGTGCCTGCGCCACATAGCGCCGAGGCGACTTTCGGATAGGCGGCCAGATGGAGGAAGGTGAACAGGATCTGGTCGCGCGACAGGTATGCCAGCTCCTCATCCTGCGGTTCCTTGACCTTGACGATCAAGTCGGCGCTCGACCAGACGTCGGTGGCGGCGCCGACGATGTAGGCGCCCGCTCTGGCGTAGTCGTTATCGGAGATGGACGACCCGAGGCCGGCGTTCTCCTGAACCAGCACTTGGTGGCCGGACCCGGTCAGAGCTTCTGCGCCGGCCGGGGTGAGAGCTACCCGGTGCTCATCCGGCTTGGTCTCGGTGGGTATCCCGATCCTCACGCGATTCCTCCATGGTCTTGCCGGACCCCCTACAGGCAGGCGGCGAGTTGAACCAAGACCTGCGACACGCGCTCGGTCATCTCGTCCAGATCATCCGTGGTGGCGACGAGTGGGGGGGAGAGCATGATCTTGGCGCCGCCCCGGTCATCGACCCGGAGGTGCAGGCCGGCTTCTAGGGCCAACCGGGGTAGAAGCTCGTAGATGGCCCGCTTTGTGTCCTCTTCGGAGTATTCCCGTCCCTCCTTGCGGCTATGCCCGAGAGCGAGTGCGTACAGGTAGCCGGTTCCCCGGACATCCATCACCGCATCGTGCGCCTCGGCGAGATCATCAAGGCGCGCCTTGAACAGCGACGCATGGTGGACGACGTTGTCGATGACCTTCTCGTCCCGCATGGCACTGATGTTGGCGACGGCGGCTGCCATGACCACCGGATGACCACCCCACGTTGCGCCATGCAGGAAGCTCCCGGCCGGCGAGTCCAGGACCCTGTCGACCAGCGGTTGGCGCACCAGAAGGCCGCCGATCGGCGCGTAGCCCGATGTGGCGCCCTTGGCGAACGTGATCATGTCGGGTTGGGCGTCCACGACCTCGGATCCGAACCAGGCGCCGAGCCGCCCGAACCCGCAGATCACCTCGTCAGCGACCAGCAACACGTCGTACCGGTCGCAGATGCGGCGCAACTCCCGCCAGTAGCCCACCGGAGGAACCAGGGATCCGCCACCGTTCTGGACCGGTTCGGCAATGACCATGCCTACCTGCTCCGGCCCCCGGCGCAGGATTTCCTCCTCGACCACCCGGGCGGCTTCTACGCCATCCGAATAGCCGTGGGTGTTGGGCACGTGGCTGAAGCCTGGCAGGAGGGGCAGGAAAGGGTCCCTGACGGGTTTCAAGCCGGTGGCGGAGAGTGCGCCCATGCTGGTGCCGTGATAGGAGTCGATCCGGGAGATCACGCCGGTCTTGGTGGGCCGGCCATCGGCTTGGTGGTACTGGCGGGCGAACTTGATAGCCGACTCGTTCGCCTCGGAGCCTGAACTGACGAAGAAGACCGCATCAAGATCGCCGGGCGCCATGTCGGTGACCAACGAGGCGGCCTCGAGAGTGATAGGCGTGGTGGCCGACCATGAAGGGAAGAAGGCAAGCTGCTCGGCCTGCTCGCTCATCGCCTTCGCGATGTCGGTCCTCCCGTGCCCGATCTGGACCACGAACAGCCCGGCCAGCGTGTCCAGGTACCTGTTGCCCTCGTGGTCCCATAGGTAACAGCCCTCACCACGGGCGAACACGGGAACGGTTCCGCCGCGCCAGTACTTGGCGCTGGTGAAGGACGGCAGGAGGTGGCTCAGATCAGGCGAGTTCGTCATGCCGCGGAAGTCTACCTGCCCGCCGGGCTTGGGTAGAGTGAAAATGCCGATCGGTAGGGCGGTGAACGATGACGTCTGAGCAGCTTTACGCGACTGTGGTCCGCCTCTCCGACTCCCTGAGCGAAGAGACGAAGACGCCGCGCTATCGCCGTATCAAGGACGGACTGACCCGGGCGATCGAGAGGGGGGATCTGCCAGGGGGTGAGATGCTTCCCTCATCGCGGATGCTGGCCGACCACCTGGACATCTCTCGTAACACTGTCAACCGGGCCTACCGCGAGCTGGCTGTGGAGGGGTTCGTCGAGCCGATCGAACGGGTCGGCTATGTGGTGAACGAAGGGCTCGGTGAGGGCGATGCGGGCGGGCAGGATCGGGATGGATCAGACACCCTGCCCCGGGTTCGCTGGGATGAGAGATTGGGCGCCCTGGCGGACGGCGAGGTTGAGCGGACCCGCCCGGCCGGCTGGCGTTCCTACCCCTATCCGTTCGTCGTCGGGCCTGGTCCGGAGGGATTCCCGATCGGTTCCTGGACCAGGGCCATGCGCACGGCGTTGCGTGAAGAACACAGAGGTATCAGCCTTCACAACCTGGACGATCAGGATGACCCGCTCCTCGTAGAACAGATCCGGCGCACCATCCTGCCGGCGCGCGGTGTCTCGGCCACGCCTGACCAGATCCTCGTGACGTTGGGAACCCAGCACGGACTCCATCTGGTCGCGGAGGCGCTACTCGGCGCCGGATCCACGGTGGGCGTGGAGGATCCGGGCTATCCGGACGCCCGGAGGATCTTCCTCAAGCAGGAGGCGAAGCTGGCGCCGCTACCGGTTGACGCCCACGGCGTGGCCGTTCCCGAAGACTTGTCGGGGCTGGACATGGTGTTCCTCACCCCGGGTCGCCAGTTTCCTACCAACGTGACGATGACGATCGGCCGCCGGCGAAGGCTCCTCGCTCAGGCCGGCGGGGACGGCGTGCTGATCGTGGAGGACGACTACGACTCGGAGTACTGCTACTCGCGACGCCCTCAGCCGGCCCTCAAAGCCCTCGACGCGGCAGGGCGGGTTGTATACGTAGGGAGCTTCTCCAAGTTCCTGGCCCCCGGCTTGAGGCTCGGGTTCGTGGTGGCTGATCCCATCCTGGTCGACTATCTCCGCAGCTTGCGGCATCACATGCTGAGGCATCCTCCGGGGATCATCCAGCGAACAACGGCCCTGATGATGGAGGTCGGTGACTACGGAAGGGTGATCAGAAGGCACCGCCGGGTACTCAGGTCCAAGTGGCAGGCCATCACCGAGGCGGTGGACGACCTGTTTACATGGCCGGTCTCGGGCACCGACGGGGGGATGAGCTTGTGGGTGGCCGGCCCCGAGGATCTGGACGCGGACTCCCTAGCCGAGCAGGCGCTGGATGTGGGTGTGGTGATCGAACCGGGCCGATCCTGCTTCCTCGGGCCGGACCGCCCTGCTCACTACTTCCAATTGGGGTTCGCCGCTATCGATCTGGAGGCGATTCGCCCCGGAGTCGAGCGTCTGGCCCGGTTCCTGTGAGGTGGACCGGCCGTGTGTCGGGGAACATGAAGAATCACAGATCACTAACTTCGCATCCGGATACCGTGCGGATCGAACAGGGGAGCGGGACGCACGGCGGCTTTGCGGCGGCTGCCGAGGATCTCGATCTCGAGTCGTCGCCGGGGGTCGGCCAGCTCGGAGGGCACGTACCCGAGGGCGACCGAGCAGCCCACCGTGTGGGCGTAGCCCCCTGAGGTCACCCAGCCCACCACTTCGCCGTCATGCCAGACCGGCTCGTCACCCACCGCGTCGGCATCGACAGCGTCGACGACCATCGTCACCAACCGCCGCCTCGGACCCTCCTCGCGCTCCTGACGAGCAGCTTCACACCCGATGAACTCTCCCTTGTCGAGGGCTACGAACCGTGACAGGCCCGCTTCCTCCGGGCCGTATACGGGCCGGTACTCCCTGGCCCACGACCCAAACCCCTTCTCCAGCCGCAGCGAGTCGAGGGCCCGGAGGCCGAAGTCACGGATCCCGTGTTCCCGGCCCGCATCCAGCAGCAGTTCGTACAGTCCCCTCAGGTTCTCGGGCGCCACCCAGATCTCGTATCCGAGGTCTCCCGTGTAGGTGAGCCGGCCGACCAGCGCGGGAATCATCCCGAAGTCCATGGCTTTGATGTCCATGAAACGGAGGACCTCCGCGCCTACGTCGTGGTCCACCACCGCCGCCAGCACGTCGCGCGAGGCGGGGCCGGCAATCGACAGACCGACCATCGTCAGGCCGAGCGGCATGACATCCACGCTGCCGTCCGGGGGAATCTGGGCGAGGAACCAGCGCATGTGGTATTCCTCGGCGGGACCCGAGCCGAACACGATGAAGTGGTCCCCGAGGTTGGCAATGGTGAAGTCGCCGATCAACATGCCCTGGTGGTTCAGCATCGGGCTGAGGGTGATGCGGCCGGGACGCGGGAGCCGGTTGGCGAGTATCCGGTCCAACCAGGGCGCGGCATCCGGACCTTCGACCCGATACTTGGCAAACCCCGAAGTCTCGATCATGCCCACCCCGCCACGGACGGTGGCGCACTCCGCGGCCACCGCCGGGAAGGCGTTCGAACGGCGGAAGGTGACCTCCTCGGCGGGTTCCTCACCCGCATCCTGGAACCAGAGGGCCACTTCGAGCCCGAATGAGGCGCCCCACACCGCGTTCGCATGCGTGTACCGGTCGTAGAGGGCGGTGGTACGGAGGGGGCGGGCTGCGGGGAGTTCCTCGTTGGGAAAGGCTATCTTGAAACGCCTCGAATAGTTCTCCCTCACCTTGGCGTTCGTGTACGCAATGGTGGCCCAGTCGCCGAAGCGGGCAGCGTCCATCGCCCACACGTCGAACCCCGGATCCCCCTCGGCCATCCAGTTGGCCAGGGCCAGGCCTACCCCGCCCGCCTGGCAGAAGCCGGCCATGACCCCCACCGCCAGCCAGAGGTTGCGGATCCCCCTGACCGGACCGATGCAGGGGTTGCCGTCGGGAGCGAAGACGAACGGACCGTGCACGATGTTCCGTATTCCGGCATCGGCCAGGGCAGGAAAGTGGGTGAATCCCGTTTCGAGTTCGGGGGCGATCCGATCGATCTCCGGCGGTAACAGCTCGCTGCCGAAACTCCAGGGCGTTGCCCGGGGGGACCACGGCTTGTGATCCTGTTCGTAGGTGCCGAGCAGGATGCCGCCGGATTCCTCCCTCATGTATATCTCACCGCCGAAGTCGACCACCGTGGGCAGTTCCTTCCCCCTAACCCGCCGGTATTCGGCGACAGCGGGCACCGGTCCGGTGATGATGTACTGGTGGGCCATGGCCAGGAGCGGCAGTTCCAGGCCGACCATCCGCCCTATCTCGCGACCCCACAGCCCGCCCGCGTTGACCACATGCTCGGTGTGGACGTCTCCCCGGCTGGTGTGGATGTCCCACGTACCGTCCGCGCGTTGCGATAGGGCTTCGACCATCGTGTTGCGTGCCACGGTGGCGCCGCCCACTTCGGCTGCTTTCGCGTAGGCCCGGACGACGCCCGACGGGTCCACATGGCCCTCGTGGCGGTCCCACATGGCTCCGACGAAGAGCGAAGGGTCCATGAGCGGGAAGATCTCGGCCGCCTCCCGGGCGGAGATGAGCTCGGTCTCCATCCCCAGGTACCGGCCCCGGGCGTGCACCGTCTTCAGCCAGTCCATCCACCCGGGGGAGTCGGCCAGCTGTAGCCCGCCGGTCAGGTGGATACCGCAGTCCTGCCCCGACACCCTCTCGAGTTCGGGGTACAGCTCGACGGTGTACCGCTGGAGGTCGACGAGGTAGACATTCCCGTTGTGCGTGTGGATGCCCCCGGCCGCGTGCCATGACGATCCGGCGGCCAGTTCGAGACGCTCGACCAGCATCACGTCGGTCCACCCCGCCTTGGTGAGGTGGTACAGCACCGAGCAGCCGACCACGCCCCCGCCGATCACCACGACCTGAGCCTCTGATTTCAAAGGTGGAACCTCCTAGGGGGGGAGGGTCGGCAAGCCCGGTAGGTGGCGGACTTCTTGAGCAGACCCAAGGATATTGAGGGGATTGCGTGGCCGGCCCGAGGAACCGTGAGTTCGTAACCGGATGCTGGTGAGGCCACTAGAATCCGGACTGCGGGCCGGCTGCCGTATGGTGTCGGCCCCGGAGGAGTTACCTGTTCTTCCCGGTCAAGAGGTGCAGATGTCGGGTCAGGTTCGAGAAGGCGACGGATCGCATGACGCTGGTAGCGATCTGGCCTTCGGTATGGCCATAATGAAGGGTTCCCTCGTCGGTCTACCCCTCATGATCGTCTTTATAACCGTTGCCGTATGGATGGTGACCGGTCAGAGCTGGCAGACTTCGATAGTCACCTCCTTGCTTCCCGGTGTCCTGCTCGGCGTCTTCGGTGGCGGGTTTCTCGGCATGCTCCGCGCTATGGATCATTGACCAGGGGTTGCTTCACTCGTCCTCGTAGCCATCCTCATCGTCATCCTCGTCAGGATCGATCAACCGGTCGGCGTAGGCCTGATCAGCTTCGGACGCTCCGTCGGGCCGCCTGAGGGGTAGATCGATCGTCATCTGGGCGAACTCTCCCTCCTCCGAATCGACCGAGATGGTCCCGCCGTGTGTCCGCACGATGTCGCTCGATAGCGCCAGGCCCAGGCCGGTGCCCTTGTCAGTGGGTTTGGTGGTGAAGAAGGGATTGAAGATCTTGTCGATCACATCAGGTGGGATGCCGTCCCCGTTGTCGCGGATGATCACCTGCACCCGGTCGCCGATCCGTTTGGTTTTCAGCCAGACGGTGGGCATGTAGGGCGTGCCATCTCGCGGTGTCTCCTGTATCGACACCCGCTTGGAGTCGGTGGCCTGGCAGGAGTTGCCGGTCATGTTGAGGAATACCCGGCCCAAGTCTTGCGGGATGGCCTCTATGTCGCCTACCTCGGGATCGAAGTCCCGCTCGATGTGCAGCTGGAAATCGGGATCCACAGCCCGGGCGCTGTGGTAAGCCAGCAAGGCGTGTTCGTTGAATACGGTGTTCAGATCCACGGTTTGCCATTCGCCACCACCCCGGCCCATCATGAGCATGTCCTGCACGATCCGGTTGGCCCGCTCGCTGTGCCGACGAATCCGTTCGAGGTTGTCGGTCAGGTCCTCGATGATTTCCTCTATCTCGTCCTCGTCCAGCTCGTCCTCATCGAGAATCTCTTCGAGCTCCTCCAGTAGCTCCTCGGAAGCCTCGGAGAAGTTCTTCACGAAGTTCAGCGGGTTGCGGATCTCATGGGCCACCCCGGCGGTGACCTCGCCCAGAGCTGCCAGCTTCTCCTGCATGACGATCTGGTCCTGGGCTCGCTCCAGCTCCGACAGGACCTCTTCCAACTGGCTGTTCTTCTCGACCAGCTCCGCGGCCATCTTCTCGACCAGGTTCAGGCGCTGGACCTCGAGTGCATGGCGGCGGAAGACCTCCAGAGCGGCGGCCATGTCGGCCACCTCATCCCGACCCTTGATGTTGACCTCGGCTTCGAGATCCCCGTCGGCCATCTCGCGCATGCGCGCCGACAGCATGTGGATGCGGCGGAGCAGAACCCGACCCACGAATCCGTAGCTGATGGCGAAGGCAGCGAGCACACCGAGGATGCTGATCGCCACCAGCAGGGTGCGACCGGTGTTGATGGCGTTGTCGGATGCTTGATTGGCCGCATCGGCGGCTTGGTTCGCGGACGTGACCAGGCCATCGACCTCCGTGGTCAGCTCTGCGGATAGCTGGGACGTGTGGATCAACAGGTCATCCTGGCTCTCCTCCAGCCTGAGTTTCTCGATCAGGAGATCGAAGCCGTCCCCCTGAGTCATAGCCGTACTCAGCAGCTGATCGAAGATCGGGGTCAGGGATGCATGGAGATCGGTTCCCTCCAGGGCGCCCAGGCTGATCGCCAGGCGTCCGGCGGTTGATTCGAAGCTCTCCTGGAGGGGTTCGATGAAGGCCGCGTCCGAGACGCTCAGGCCGCTGGACAGAAGCTGGGTCGCCAGTGTGGCTTCCGACTTGAGCGACGCAAGGTGGCGGTAGCGGTTGAACTCGTCCTCCGATAGGTAGACGCTCCGGTCGACCGGCGGCTCGCCCAGCTCGCGATATCCGGTCAGCTGGTAGAACAGCTGGTCGTCGATGGCGGGAACGATCATGTCGTCGAGCCGGGAGCGCAGGTCGATGATCAGCAGCCTCATCTCCTCGGCTCGCTGGACGAGGGAGTGATGCTGGGCAAGCTGACCCTGAATCCGGTCGATGTTGAACAGCAACTGGAAAAAGACTGCTTGCGCAGTGGGAATGTAGGTCTGGATATGGTCTTCGGTTCTCGCCAGCGTGCGCAACTGGAGGATCTGATCCTCGAACCCCTGCTGGGCTTGCCGGATCTCTTCGGATATTGCGTCTACCTCGGTCGGTTGGCTGGCTACCAGCCTGGGGGCTGCAGCGGCGAGGGTTCGGCTGTACTCGGCCATCCTGAAGGCGGCCTCCATCTCGGGCAAGCTCTCGTTTTCCACCCTGCTCTGGGCGGCACCGACCCGGTTGAACGAGACCCAACCGACGAAGCTGGCCGCAATGGTCAGCGCAACGACGGATCCGAACCCGATGTACATCTGGGTGGAGATGAGGGTGCGCAGCGCCCAGAGGCGACCGATCCAGGTGGCCAAGGCTATATCCTCATGATCTGTTGGGCCGGCTCGTATTGACCCTCGCTGTTGATGAAGGTGAGGAAGACTCGATCCGAACCCTGGTTGTCACCCGGGCCGAAAGCGAGGGGGAACCCGTCGAGGTCTGTGGCGCCGCCGTCCAGAAGGTTGCTCAGGAAGCAGGCGCGGGTCGGTTCGAGCCCGCATCCCTCCAGGCCGATGATGGCCAACCGTCCCGACAGGTAGCCCTCGAGGGACACGAAGCTGGGCGACGCATCCGGGGCATAAGCCGCCAGGGCGTCGATATAGGCGGCTACAACCGGTATGGAGGTGTCTGTGGGGAACGGCACCACCTGGGTGACGAACACGCCCTTCCCGTCCGGGCCGAGCTCCCTCGCCAGAGCGTTGCTTCCCACGAAGGAAATGGTGATGAAGATGGGATCGAAGCCGGTGTGTCTGGACCAGGCGATAAGGGCCGCCACGGGCTGGTAGGCGCCGACGACGATGACCGCTTCGGGTTCGCCCAGGGTGAGGTCGATGAGGCCGGTCTTGATGGCCGTCGTGTTACGAGGGTAGATCCCCACCGATACGGGCTGCATATCGCGCCGCTCGAGCGCCGCCTGGGCGCCCTGCAATCCGGTGCGGCCGAACGAGTCGTCCTGGTACATGATCGCGATGCGTTGGATGCCCATGTCCTGGGTGAGGCGGGCCACCATCTCTTCCGTCTCCTGCGCGTAAGACGCCCTGAGGTTCACGATGTTGCTCCAACTCTCGGACCTGAGGAACGCGGCGCCGGTGAAGGGCGCCACGAAGGGGACCCCCGCTTCGGCGGCGACGGGAGTGGCGGAACGTGACGTTGGCGTTCCCACCTCGCCGATCAAGGCGAATACCTGCTCTTCCTCGATGAGATGGAGGGTGTTGGCGATGGCCAGTTCCGGTTCGTACGTGTCGTCGAGGGTGATCAACTCGAGGCGACGACCAGCGACCCCGCCGTTCGAGTTCACTTCGTGGAAGGCCGCGTTGATCCCCAGGCTCATTTCCAACCCGAGCTCTTGGGCCGGGCCGCTCAGGGCCGCCGACTGACCGAAAAGGACCCGCTGGTCGTCCACACCGGGAGTGGCCTGGCTCTGGGCGACCGTGGTGGCGGAGGAAGTCGTGGTGGGATCGGTGTTCGACCGGTCTTCGCCGGCTTGGGGGGATCCGCAACCGGCCAGCACCAGTCCGAGAATGGCGGAACCGATAGCCCGAAGTGTCCGTGTCCAGCGGATCCTGTCCCCCATCCGGTCGGAACCCCCTATTGGGCGCGCCTTATGGTGATGGTCAGATGATTCCAACCCTCTTCCCTTCGATAAGTGAGGTCGTCCACGATCTCCCGGATGAGGAAGATTCCCAGACCGCCCACCGGTCGATCATCCATGGCGGCGGCGAGGTCGGGAATCGGCGCGTCCTTGGTCGGGTCGAAAGCAGCGCCGTTGTCGTGCAGCTCGATCACAACCTCCTCACGGTCGGGAGTAATCGACATCTGGAACTCGGACAGGCCGGCCTCGCGACCGTAGGTCATGGCGTTGAGCGCCAGCTCCTCCAGGCATAGCTGGACCAGGTAGAGCAACTTGGGGGACCAGTCGTCGCCCTCCGCCATCTCGTCGACCTGAGCGGAGATTCCCTCGAGCATCTCGGCGTTGGTCTCCTGCTTACCATGCTCGAAGTCCAGGACCAGCGAGCGCGAACTCATCGTTATCCCGAAGTCCTGGAGATGGACAGACACGTGATGTCGTCCGATTGGGGCGTATCCCCGGCGAAGGCGTGCACCGCTGCGAAGACCGCATCGTTGGTGGCCTGAGCAGACGTAGGCGGGTTTTCGAGGAAGATGGCCTGCAAGCGCTCCACGCCGAACTCTTCGCTCTCGGCGTTCATGGCCTCGGTAACGCCGTCGGTGTACAGCAGGAGTGTGTCGCCGGTTTGCAGCGTAAGGGATCCCTGCGCGAAGGGTATCCCGCGGGCGATTCCCAGGGCTATCCCGCCAACCGGCGGGATGAACTCCGAGCTTCCATCGGTGTGGATGACCAGGGGAGGGTTGTGGCCGCCGTTCGCGTAGTCCAGTTCGCCGGTCATCGGCGAGTACACCGCGTAGAAGACCGTCACGAACATGGCGGTCTCGTTCTCCTCGTACAGAAGATCGTTGACATCGGTCAGGACCATCCCCGGCTGTGGTAGCCCGATGGCGGTTCCTTTGAGGAGGGTCCGGCTCGACATCATGAACAGCGATGCGGGCACGCCCTTGTCGGAGACGTCGGCGATGGCGAGTCCGACGTGATCTCGATCAAGCATGAGGATGTCGTAGAAGTCTCCGCCGACGTTGCGGGCGGGCTCCATGCTGGCGTAAACCGCGTACTTCTCGTGCCGCGGGAATTCGGTCGGCAGAATGGATTGCTGGATCTTGCTGGCTACGTCCAACTCGTTCTGAAGCACGACCAGCTGATCGCGAGAGGCCAGAGCCTCCCGCCACTCCACCAGGTTGCGCAGGGTTCGAGCAATGGTATGGCGTAGGTCCTTGAAGTCGAGGGGCTTGGTTACGAAGTCGAAAGCTCCCCGGTTCATGGCGGTGCGGATGTTCTGCATGTCGCCGTAGGCGGAGATGATTACGGAGCGGATGTTCGGGTTGACGCTCGGTATCTGTTCCAGCAACGTCAGGCCATCCATCTGTGGCATGTTGATATCCGACACCACCATGTCGATGTCGGGTTCGGCGGCCAGTTTTTGGAGGGCTTCGACGCCATTCTGCGCGAAGACGAACTCGTACTTGCCGGCACGGATGGGCCGGCGCATCCGCTGGAGGATGAGGGGTTGCAGATCCGGCTCGTCGTCGACCACGAGTATCTTGTAGGGGTAGGTGTGGCCCTGCTCCTGGCCTTCCTCGTCAGACCGGCGGGATCGCTTTTTCGATGCCATGACTCAACCTCGATGATGCTCGCTATCCGGGAGCGCCGGACAGTCGGGTAATACGGTCACCGAAATAGGGTTCGCCTGTCTCCTACTTGAGCGCACCGACAGCATCGGCTCCGGAGTCGAAGATGGAGATGATCTGGTCGAACCCGCTTATGGTGAAGATCTCCTTGACGGAACTGGAGAGCGAGCACACCCCGAACCCGGTTTGCTTCTGACGGAGTTCCTTGGCGAGTAACAGGATTACCCGCAGGCCGGCGCTGCTGATGTAGTTGATGCCGCCGAAATCTAGAGCTACTCCGTTGTCGTCGTCGCTGACCACCGCCTGAATGGACTCCAGGAACTGGGCGGAGTTCGATCCGTCAATCCGGCCCGCGGCGTTGATCACGAGCACCCCGTCGGTCCGTTCGGTGTTGATTTCCATGGTTACCCTTTCCTGGATCGTTGGTGTCGACGCTTCCTAGCAGATATCGGAATGCATCAGTTGCCCGAGTTCTCCACTCTATCGACTGTGTGCCACTGGTACGCGATTGAGGGTGTTGGTTCGAGTCGCCTACGGAGGACTCAACGTCATTTCGCCTCTTGATCAGAGGGACGCCGATGACAGCGGCCTCGGGGCACCCGAGCGATAGGATAGTGTCTCACCCAGGGTCTTGCACCGGATACCTCCTCGATCCTCGCGACGCCGCGCCGGTGGCGGGAGGTCCTGCCGGCCACGGTGCCCCCCGCCACCGTACCATGGCGCGGGAGACCTGATCCATAAGGGATCGGGGCTAGCCTGGCGGTGCGTGCGTGGAAGGGAGCCCGATGTTCGAGTTGATGCAGTTCCTGCATATCCTGGGCGTGGCGGCCTGGTTCGGCGCCAACCTGGTACGGGCTTTCGCCCGTGGTCCCATGACCAGAGGGGACGACGGTACTGCCGCTGCCTGGCACCGCGTTACCGTTTCCATGGGCCGGGTGATCCACACTCCTGCGGCAATCGTGGTGTTCATATCCGGGTTCGGTCTGGTCGGCTTGGCGGACGGCGCCTACAGCATGACCGATCCGTTTGTGGTGGTGGGCATTCTGGCTGTCGTGATCGGCGCGGTGCTGGCGATGACCGTGATCGGTCCGAACGGGAGACGGATCGCGGCCGCGTACGAGCGGGCTGACCACGACCAAGCCGCGAGGATGTCGCGTCGCTCAAGCCTGGTGGGTTGGGTCGATACGGCTGTGTTGGCTTTCGCTGTCCTCGTCATGGTGACGCGCTGGGGCGCCTGACATCTTCTGGGACACCGAGCCGGCCACCGGCGCGGCGTCGACGTTCACGAGGCTCGTCAGGACTGTTCTAGATTGTGGATTGCTTCGAGTGCGATCCTCACCATCTGGTCGAACGTGCGCTCTCGCTCGGATGAGGAGGTCTGTTCCTCGGTCACGAGATGGTCCGAAACGGTAGCGATGGCGAGGGCCTGGGCGCCTTCTTCGGCCGCGATGGCGTAGAGCGCCGCCGCCTCCATCTCGACCGCCAGCACCCCCATCCGTTGCCATACCTCCAAGGCGTTGGTGTAGCTGTTGTAGAACAGGTCGGAGGAGTGGAGGTTCCCGACATGGGTGTGGATACCCATTCCGTCGGCGGCGTCGGCGGCCGCCCTGAGAAGGGGAAAACCGGCGGTGGCTGCGTAGTCCCAGCCGTTGTAACGGGTGCGGTTGGTCTGCGAGTCGGTGCCGGCGCCGATTGCCAGGATGACGTCTCTTATCTTCACGTCGGTGGAGATCCCGCCGCAGCTTCCCACCCGGATCATCCGCCGCACTCCGTAGAAGCGGGCCAGCTCGGTGATGTAGATCGATGCCGATGGCATCCCCATGCCGGTGCCCATGGTTGACACGGGACTTCCCTTGTAGGAGCCGGTGAACCCGAGCATGTTGCGAACGGCGGTTACCTCGGTGACGTCCTCGAGGAACGTCTCCGCTATGTAGCGGGCCCGGAGCGGGTCCCCGGGAAGCAGGATCGAGTCGGCAAACGCGTCATCTGCCGCCGAGATGTGCGGCGTGGCCATGGAGGTCTCCTTTTCGGGCGGTCAGGACCAGCCAGGAACAGCTGGCGCAGAATCCATCGTCCTCATTGGAACCGAGTGTGTCACCATCGGAGGCACAGGCAACGGCACCATCATTGTCGTCCTGGTCGGCCACGGGTTGTCATTCCGTGCTTCGCCCACAGACAGGCATCAGGTTAACCGAGGTCATCTTGAACCAGGCTCGAGTCGATCGGATTCCCACCCCATCGGGGCCGGACCCGCTATGCGCCGGTGTTCCTCGATACGGTCGCGGTCCACGATGTGGTACGTTCCCCACGCGGGGTGGAACGTCCGACATCGGGGAGATCCGGCAATGGGCAGGGTGCAATCAATCGACCGGGCCTTCGCCATCATGGACGTCATCTCGGCTTCCGACCTGGGTATCACCGAGCTGGCCGAGCGGGTTGGAATGCCGAAGAGCACCGTGGCGCGGCTGGTCAAGACGCTGGTGGAGCTGGGCGCCGTGGAGCGGATCTCGCCCGGCGCCACCTACCGGATCGGTCCCCGCCTCTCCAGTCTCTCGACCGGCAGGAGCCGGGCGGTCGAATTGGCGGCTCGTGCCCGTCCCCATCTCAAGATGCTGGCCGAGGGACTGGGGGAGGACGCCGGGCTCGCCATACCGGACGGCAACCGGGTTCACTACATCGCTCAGGAGGATGCGCTCAACAACGTCGTGGTCAGGGATTGGACCGGCACCCTTCTACCAATGCATGTGGTCCCGTCCGGGCTGGTGATCCTGGCCCACTGGCCGCCTGACCAGATGGACGGCTATATCGCCGCCAACCCCGAGTCCTACACCCGCTATACCGTGACGGACCCCAGGCTGATACGCAAGCGGCTGAAGTCGATCCGTTCCCGACGTTATGCCTGGGTCACGGACGAGTTCGTTGAGGGGATCAGTTCGGTGGCCTCCCCCGTCTACGACGACCAGATGAGGGTGCTCGGGGCGATCCACGTCCACGGCCCGTCATACCGCTTCCCGGGCTCGGCCGACCGGGACGCCATCGCAGCCAGTGTGGCCGAGGCGGCCGAGCGCGTCTCGATTGCTCTCCAGTAGCAGTTGCCAGTTGTAATCCAATAGAAACTATCAACTAGGGGGTGTCGTGACGGCGGGTCGAGATCACCCGGCGCGCCATCGGTTCGAAGAACTCCAGCGGTAAGGACACGTAGTCGGGGTCGAAGCAGTTCTGGTCGTATCGGCCGCAGAACTCCACCGTGTCTTCGTACCATGGGTGATCCTTGTACCTGTCCCGGGCGTTGCGATCCCCGCCGAAGTGGTGAAAGTAGTAGTAGCCCTGGAAGAGACCGTGGTGCCTGATGATCCAGTAGTTCTTCTCCGATATGTAGGGCCGCAGGATGTCCGCCGCCACCTGGCTGTGGTTGTAGGGGGAGATCAGATCACCTATGTCATGGAACAGGCAGCACACCACAAACTCCTCGTCCTTACCGTCCCGGTAGGCTCGGCTGGCTGACTGGAGGGAGTGTTCGAAGCGGCTGATCCGGTAGCCGGTGTCTCCTTCATTCCATTGGACCCACTCGAGAAGGCGGTCGACGTAATCGGTATGGAGCCCCTGTTCGAGCCTCTCGAGGAGTTGGTACTCCTCCTTGGTGCCATCCTCCATCCGGGTGAACGAAACCTGTTCCACAACCATCCCCGCGCGTGATCGGATTCAATCGGATCCAGGATACAGAAGGTACGGCGGTGAGACACGCCTGGGGTGGGAACATCCACGGCTCCGTGGTGGTCTGTGCCGGCTCTGGAATGGTCTCCAATGTTCGTATCCTCTCCCGCGGGTCGGTAACATCGCGACTGTGGGTATGTCCCGCAGGGGAGGGCAGCGATGAACAGCGAAGTCGAACACGAGCGCCAGGCCATAGAGGCGGCTATCGGCGGGCAGCGATGAACAGCGAAGTCGAACACGAGCGCCAGGCCATAGAGGCGGCTATCGGCGACACGACCTTGGTCGGAGTGCTCGGCCGAAACGCCGAGCGGTTCCCGGATCAGCCGGCCATCCATTGGAAGGCCGGCGAAGAGGTCCGCACCCTTACGTGGTCGGAATACCGTGGCCAGGTCGTGGAGGTGGCGGCCGGGCTAAGCACGCTCGGGGTCGGTGCAGGGGGCTTCGTCGCCATCATGGGGGGCAACCGGCCAGAGCATGTGATCGCCGACCTCGGCATCCTGCATGCGGGCGCCGTTCCGGTGTCGCTATACAACACTCTTGCTGCCGAGCAGATCCAGTACATCGCCGATCACTGCTCCGCCCGGGTGGCGGTGATCGAGAACGCCGATTACCTGGAGCGTTGGGAAGGAATCTGGGCAAACCTCCCGGACCTCATCCATATCGTTGTCATGGATCCGCCCGCGGCCAGTGGTGATGAGCGGATCATGTCCTGGGAGGCTCTCCGGTCAGCGGGCCGGGAGGCACTGGCAGGGGATCCGGAGATGGTCCAGCGGTCCTCCTCGGCAGTGGCGCAGAGCGATCTGGCCACCCTGATCTACACCTCCGGCACGACCGGAGTCCCGAAGGGGGTGATGGTCACCCATCGCAACGTGCTGTGGACACTGGAGTGCGTCTCTCGTACCTACCCTCTGCCCGATCACCTGCGCCTCGTGTCCTATCTGCCCCTGGCGCACATCGGCGAGCGCATGGCCAGCCACTACGTCAGTTTGTGGTGGATCGGAAGCGTCCGCTACATCCCCGATCTGTCCGAGGTGGCTGCGGGGGTCCAGGAGACCCGGCCACATGTCTTCTTCGCCGTGCCCCGGGTCTGGGAGAAGTTCCACGCCGGCCTGATGGCGCGGGTCAACGCCGAGCCCAACGCCCGGCGGCGGGCTCTGGCGCTCGGCGCCATCGAACTGGCGATCGAAGCCCAACGAGCCGAGCAGGAGGGCCGCCACCTCGGGCTGGTCGACCGTCTGAAGCTCCGGCTGTTCGATCGCATCCTGTTCTCCAAGAAGTTCCGGACCGGTCTCGGCATGGACGAGTTGAAGCTGGCCATCTCGGCTGCGGCGCCGATCTCGGCGGATCTGCTGCTCTTCTTCCGGGGTATCGGCCTACCCGTCTTCGAGCTGTACGGGATGACCGAGTCCTCCGGTCCCGGGACTTCCAACGTGCCCGGCGCCAACCGGATCGGGACCGTGGGTCGGGCCATGCCGGGAGTGGAAATTGCCATCGCCGATGACGACGAGATCCTGCTGCGGGGCGGGCTCATCACCCAGGGGTACTACCGGGACCCGGACACGACCGCCGCCACGTATGGCGAGGACGGATGGCTGCGCACCGGTGACCTGGGACGTATGGATGACCACGGCTACCTCTCCATCATCGGGCGCAAGAAGGAGATCATCATCACCGCCGGCGGCAAGAACGTTGCCCCGGCTCGGCTGGAGAACCTGATAAACGAGCACGCTCTGGTTTCCCAGGCCTGCCTGGTAGGCGATGGTCGCCGCTACCTGACCCTCCTGGTCGCACTCGACGCCGACATGGCGGAGGGATGGGCCGACAGCCAGGGCTTGGATTACGGCGGCTTCGACGAGTTCACCCGCCATTCGCAGGTCCTTAAGGAAGTTGACCGGGTGGTGGAGTCGGCCAACGCCAGGGTGGCCCGGGTGGAGCAGGCTCGCAAGTGGACGGTGGTTTCGGAGAAGTGGTCAGCCGAGTCCGGCGAGCTCACCCCATCGCTCAAGATGAAGCGTCGGGTGGTCTTGGAGCGCTACGCCAGCGAGATCGAAGAGCTCTACGAGGACTGAGCCGTTCGGTGCGGTCGGGAGGGGCCGCGAGCACCCGGACCAGGTGGCCGGCGGCATGAGCGGGGCGCATGTGGTCGTCACCCGCCGCCCACCGGGCGCGGTCGTGGAGATGCTCGGCGCGGTGGCGGCCGTGTGGGTGTTTCCCGAGAATCGAGCCATCCCGCGGGCTGAGTTGCTGGCCAAGGCGCGTGATGCCGACGGCCTGTACTGCATGCTCACCGACCGTATCGACGCGGAGTTGCTGGACGCCGCGGGACGGCTCGAGGCCATCAGCCAGATGGCGGTGGGCGTCGACAACATCGACCTGGCTGCATGTACGGCTCGGGGCATCCCGGTCGGCTACACCCCCGATGTCCTCACCGAGACCACCGCTGACACCGCCTTCGGGTTGCTGATCACCGCGGCTCGCCGGTTCAGGGAGGGTCTGGAGGATGTGGTGGAGGGCCGCTGGGGGGAGTGGGATCCGATGGCGCTGGTAGGCCAGGACATCGCTGGATCAACCCTGGGCATCGTGGGTCTCGGGCGGATCGGGCAAGCCGTAGCCCGGAGAGGTGCGGGGTTCGGCATGCGGATGCTCTACACCAAGCGGAGCCGGGATCGTAGCGCGGAGGAGATGCTCGGAGTGGAGTACCGCACCCTGCCCGAGCTCCTGGCGGACGCGGACCATGTGGTAGTGGTGACCAGTTTCCACCCGGGTACGCACCGCCTCATCGACCGGGATGCTCTGGCGGCTATGAAGCCGACCGCCACGCTCGTGAACGCGGCCCGGGGTCCGGTCGTTGACACGGACGCGCTGGTCGAGGCACTCGCCGGGGGGACGATTGCCGCTGCAGGCTTGGATGTGACCGACCCTGAGCCCATACCTGCGGATCATCCTCTGGTGGCCCTGCCCAACTGCTTCATCGTCCCGCACATCGGGAGCGCCACCGTCCGTACCCGTATCCTGATGGCGGAGAGGGCGGCGACCAACCTGGTGGCTGCTCTGGAGGGCCGGCGGATGCCGTATTGCGCCAACCCCGAGGTCTACGAAGCCCGACCAGCTGGACAGGGCTAGTAGCAAGTCACAGGTTAGCGTTAGTGACCACTGACCACTGACCACTGACCACTGACCACTGACCACTGACCACTGACCACTGACCACTGACCACTGACCACTGACCACCTAGAGATGGTTGAATATGGCCAGGACGGCGCCCTCGCCTACCTCGATCTCAACCTGCCTGCCCAGGGCGACGTTGCTGATTCCCACCGACCTGTGAACCCGGAGCGAGGCGTCTCGGAGCGGCCATCGGGCGTGCCGTACATGCACGCCGTGGGCGTCACTTCCGATCGGGATGAGGCTGAAGAGTTCCCCTGGCGTGGTGGGAATCGACTTGCCACCCCGGATGACATGGGCCGTTTCCCGCTCCATGACCCAGGTGACCGCAACGTGGCGGGCTGCCGGGCTCCCGATAACCCCGACATTGCCCAGCAGGTGGTCGAGACGCCCGCCGCCGCCGCCCACGAAGACGATCTCGCTCGGGTCGGAGCGGAGCGCCACATCCAGCGCCAGCTCCAGATCGGTGGCGTCCTTGTCAGGGGAGTGGGCTTCGATAACGGTCTCGCCATCGAAGACCCGCTCTAGCGCCGTTCTCGAGATCGAGTCGAGGTCACCTACCAGGATGTTGAGGGTGACGGCGGCGCCGGCGGCGATATCGGCGCCCGAATCAGCCGCTATGACGAGGTCGGCCGGCCCGAGCCCGTCGATCCGTCCCTGCGAGACCGGATCGCCCCCGACGAAGACGTGAACGACAGGCATTCAGGTTCGTGGCGAGAACACCGCCATGGATCCTGCACCCAGGAGGACGGGACGCTCCTCCTCGAGGAGCTGGAGGAAGATGTAGTCGTCTCCCCGGTCGGCGGCGGCGTACACGAAGGCCGAGCTGTCCGGTGCCCAGAGCGTATGGCTGCGGCCGTATTGGTTCCAGAAAGGGATGTAGCTGCGCAGGAAGTTCTCGGAGGGCGTGATGTCCGGGTACGCAGTGATGGTGCCGTCCTGGTACACGTCCATGGTGAGGCGGCTCCCCTCGTTGACCCCGAGCAGCAGGATCTTGTGGCTGTCGGGGCTCCACTGCCAGGCCACTGTGTTGGGGGCGTCGAGTTCTGTCACTTCACCGCTGCTCGGCTCGACCAGGTACATGGAGGTGGGCCGGGCCAGGTTGTGGAGCGAGTAGGCCACCTGTTTTCCATCAGGGGATACCGCGAAGGCGAAGAAACCGGCGCCCGTTGCGATGACGTCGATCTGACCGCTCGCCAGATCGTGGATTACCAGTTCGTCCGGGGGTTCTTCACTCTGGTTCCCGGCGGGTCGCACATACAGGATCGAGCGGCCATCCGGCATCCAGGATGGCGTCTGGTAACCCGACCACACGAAGTCGAAGGCGGCGACCTGGGCGATCTCTCCGGAGGACGGGTCGAGGATCTGGAGGCGGGAGCTGTCGAGGTGCGTCAGCACCCGCGAGCTGTCAGGCGACCAGTGGAAGTAGTAGGAGGCGGCGAAATCCAGCATCTCCACTGTCCCGGTGTCCAGGTCGAGGATAGCGAGAGCAACCTGGGCATCGGCGGCTCCCAGCATCGCGACGAGGCGCCCGTCCGGACTCCAGTGGATGTAGAACGCTGCGAACGGTGTCTCGTAGGCGAGCAGGGATCCACCGGTCCCAGGACCGACGACTATCCAGTTGCCGGTACTTGAGGCTCTCGAAAAGGCCACCAGCCGTCCGTCCGGCGACCAGATGGGCTGGGCCAGGTAACCATCCGCCGTCTCTACGTACAGATCGTTCCGCTCTGCCCCGGGGCCTAGGACGGTTACCCCTTCGCCAAACCGCCCGTCGACCAGCACCGGGGCGGAAAGCGCTTCGATGCCCCGGTCCGACAGCTCCAACGCGGCCGGCGCGGTGGCTATAGCGGTTGTTGTGATGGTCGTGGTAGTGGTCTCCGAGGACCCGACGGTCAGGGTGGTCGGCGCCTCGCCTGCGCCGGTACCAGCGGGCAGCGACGTGGCAGCCGGCTCGGTGCCGGCCTCCGCGGCCGCGACAGTGGTGGTCTCCGCGGACGGGTTCCCGTCGAATACGACCTCGTTGCCTCGGGTGGAACAGGCGGCGCCGAGGGCCACCATCACGGCGACGAGAGCAAGCGTGGGGGATCGCAACGATGGGGCCGTGCCTGGTCGGAGGCTCATGCGTGGACTGTACCCGACCCCCGCGGTCAACGGTTGCCCGGACGGGTGGCTACCCTTGCGGACCATGAGTACTAACGCATTGATGAACTTCAGCGAAGAAGCCCTAGAGCGGATCATCGAGATCCGTGACCAGGAGCCGGGCGACGAGGAGTACGGTCTCCTGATCGAGATAACCGGTGTTCAGGGACTCCAGTTCGGGTACTCGTTGTCATTCGTCCCGCTCGACGAGATGGAGCCGTCCGATCACATGGAGCGCCACGGCGATCTGGCGGTCGTCATTCCGGCGTCGGACACCGAGAACATGACCGGTGCCCAGCTGGCCATGTCGTCAAACCCGATGACCCCGGGATTGGCCATCGACAACCCGAACAACCCGTCGCCGGACATCCCGGACTTCGACGCCGGTGACCTGACCGGTCCGATCGCTGAGCGGGTGCAGACGGTCCTTGACCACCAGGTGAACCCGTCGATCGCGGCCCACGGAGGCCAAGCCAGCTTGGTGGGCGAGGAGAACGGTGTGGTCTATCTCCAGATGGGAGGAGGATGCCAGGGGTGCGGGATGGCCGCCATGACCCTGCGCCAGGGCATCGAGCGGATCCTGCGGGAAGCTATCCCCGAGATCGTGGAGATCGTGGACATCACCGACCACCAGAGCGGTGAGAACCCCTACTACGCGGCATCATCCCACGCTCACTAGGTCCGTGGGCAGTGGTTGGTGGCTAGTTGGGCTGGGTTGTCTCCGAATTCGTAGGCCCCTCTGAGAAGTGGGCAGTGGTTGGTGGCTAGCTGGGGCTGGGTTGTCTCTGAACTCGTAGGCTCCCACTGAGAAGTGCCCTCCTGTTCGGTGAGTACCCGCTGCTGGTGAGTTCTCCGATGGTCGGGTATTCCCACTGCCCACTGCCCACTGCCCACTGCCCACTGGCTGGGCAAAGGTTTACCTCGCGTTCACCCTCGAAAGCCGATCCCTTAACCCTGACCGCATAGCGTTCGGTCCGAATCAAGGGTTAGGAGAGCCTAGATGTCAATCGGCAAGTTCTGGCGCCCGCTCGCACTTGTGGCGGTCGTGGCGCTGGTTACCACAGCATGCGGTGGGGGAGATGGCGCCGGCCAGGTAACCACGATCGCCACCACGGCCGCCACCCAAGCGGCGTCCTCGCCTGAGCCGAGCGATTCGGACGGCGCCGCGACCACTCAGGCCTCATCGTCCGGTTCGTCCGACACCGCGAGCGGCTCCTCGAGTTCCTCGTCCGATGGTGGTTCGGCGATGTCGGGTAGTCGTGGTTTGCCTGCGGTTGATCCGTTGTCGGTGTCTGGGGATATTGCGGTGGCTGGTTCGTCGACGGTGTTTCCGTTGGCGGAGGCGATGGCGGC
>LXNI01000333.1_pt1 | contig 58140 bp, 61 predicted proteins | sample 809091 | NCBI WGS metagenome assembly LXNI01 (sample SAMN04870527, study PRJNA318959) | sponge metagenome | biome: 01000161; feature: marine sponge reef; material: water | host: Sarcotragus foetidus | place: Greece: Milos, Mediterranean Sea | collected 2013-05-29 | depth 5-7 m
AGCCGCGCAGCGGCTTGACCCGGCGACGTTCATCCGACATCCGGCCGGTCCTCCGGGGACGCGATCCGGAATCCATCAAACAACGTGAGCATCGCGCCATCAGGTAGCGTTAGCGCGCTCAGCTAGCCTCTCGTCCGTACTTACGTACGCCGAGTCTACGCACCCTGCGTGTCCATTGGCCGCATCCGTAGTTGTGCTTATGGGGCTGCCGACGTTTCTTGTTGCACGCGGCCGAGCAGACGATCATCACAGCAAGGCAGTGAAATACAATCAGTTGGCGACGAAAGACCGAGGGCTACTGGAATTCGACGCAGAGATTCTTGAGGGTTAGACATTGGGAGGCCGGCTAGAAGAATTGTGTTTCAGGAAATTCGGGGGGGACGAATGTGGGCTTGGAGCATCGGTCGGTGTGTGTTACGAAATCGGCAAGCGACAAATAGAGAAAGGGCAAACCGGTTTTTCCGTCGACCTTGATGGCAAGAAGCACTGGTCGACTAACGATCTATGCATCAAGTGGGTAAGCGAAAATTTCGAGGCGAATGGATGACCGTTAACTCTTACTTGACGGAGATGTCCGGCAAGGCAATTGTTCGAGATGAAGAAAGGCAACGGATTGCGAGGACGATTAGCGCGGTTAGTGTTAGGCTGAAAAAGTATTTTTCGGCCCAAATCGGGAAACAATTCGCTTTTGGTTCGTATACGCGGGGCACCATCTTGCCTCGATACATGGACCCGAAATCGGATATCGACTATATGGTCGTTTTCCGAGATGGAAGTCTTCAACCGCAATCGTATCTGTCTAAACTGCGGGGCTTTGTTGAAAATTCGTACTCAACGTCGGAAGTGTTTCAATCAAATCCTACGATCGTCCTTTCTCTAAACCACATACGAGTTGAATTGGTACCAGCAATTGAAACATTGTTTTTCGGATACCAGATCCCGGCGCGTTCCGCGGAGCCCATAAATTGGATATCTACAAACCCGAAGAGCTTTGATTCGACGTTGCGGGAGAGCAACCGGGAATACGGCAACTTTATCAAGCCAACGATCAGGCTTGCAAAGTTTTGGAACGCGCGCCATGGACATGTCTTTCCGTCTTATAAGCTGGAAAAGAAGATTGTAGAGACATCGTACATGTTTGTCGGGGGACTATTCGGGCAGGGACGATTGAAGGACTATTTTTTTGCAGCTATGGAGTCGCTTGAAACGGAACTATTTTCGCCTCGATGGAAAAATGATGCGGTAAATAGCGCACATGATCTTGTAAAAAAAGTGAAGAAGCTCGAACGCGACGGGATGGAGAGCGCGGCGGAGGAAGCGGTAGCACGTTTGATTCCGCCAGTGTAGTTACAAACTGCTGGGTTATGCCGATAACGATTGCGGTGAAAGGAGTTGTCGGGGCCCAGAAGCGCTCACAAAGAGGCAGTCAGTGCATGATTGTTCGGGTAAAAGGAAAGATGGAACGTCGGAGTTTTATGTGTGCCTAAGGTTGCGTCCAAGGACGGTTTGTTCGGCGCCGTTTGCTTCGCAAAGGCTCTCGGAAGCGGGGTTTTGTAGAAAACATGTGTGTACGTTTCGGTACCCTACACTTCGACGGCTACAAGAGACGGGTAAAAGCGGTAGTAGGCTCGGTATTGTTCGACAAACGCAGTAAGATCAATGTCGTCGCCCAAATCGAAACCTAGTTTTTTCGTGATCGCTTGTGGGGTCTCTTCAATTTCTCGTTCTAGAAACATTCGCTCGCGAATAGTTAAGTGTGGGACGATCAAGGATGCCATGGATTCCCAGTTCGATGACTTAAACGGCCAATTTTCCAAGTCCATTGCGGAGCGCATCTCTTGTTCACTATCACGTTTTACCAAAGCGCCGGTTATGGACAGCATTTGTTGTCCATCAGCGTAGCTAATGATTGAAAGCGGAGAAAACATGTTCTCGCTAAGCGGTGGCACGATTTTCATGGCCGCCTGACCAAATGTCCGCGCCAAAAGTAGTGGGAGCTGCTTTTGTTCAACGTCGCCCGGAGACGCGTTGGAAGGCAAAAAATTTCCGACCCGCTCGGAGAGTCGTCTAAATCGCTTTTCTAGCACTTCGGCACGTACTAGTTGCCGACCCGCGCTGTCTTGCGATGACCCTAGAGCCGTCGCATTGGCGTTTACGGTAATGCGGACAACATCGCCCTCGGCGAGCCGACATAGCAACGTCTGAAATTCCCGAATTTGCTGGCCGAGTTGCCTCGGGCTGGTGTAGTCCAGCCAAATTACTACGCCATCGGGATTCTCCTCGACCGAGTCCTCGAGGATCTGGTCGATGCGATCAACCACTTGACCGGAGTCGAGCGGTAAACAACAACAGCTACCGATCGGTCGATTGAAATGTTGTCTTGCCACCGTGTTTGCCTCACGGTCGAATGAAACGAGTCGGGAAATGCCGAATCTGTGGTGCACCATTCTGTGGTCTTCGAGAGCATAGGCGCCCATTGATATGTAGGCGTAGTTGGAGATGGGCCTCCAACGCTCGAAGCGAGCCAAGAGATCGACGAAAAGACGTCTGTCGACCGCCTTTCGCGGGCGAAGATGAAACGGCAGTGACGACGCGGTCACGAGGACGACTCCCTGGTCTGGCTTAGAGCCAGATCGAACGTCATTTTGCCGACGTCGGCGTTGGAAACAGCGGGTACGTGGTAGAAGTAATTGACGACTTCGGTCAGCTCGGTATTTTCGACCAAGTAGCTGATGCGGGTACTTGTTTTCTGCTGCTTAGGTTCCGGTAGATTGGGTTTGAATCGACGAAGCTCGGCCTTGCCTCTCACAGGTCTAGCGGGGATTTTCTGATTGCTCATTAGATTCTTGAGTTCCGAAAGGGTGACGTGCCTGCTTTCGCTGTATAGCGTGTTCCGGTCCTCCGGGAATTTCTTCCAGCGGTTGGTAAAGGTCGTAAGCGATTTGGTGGCCTCACGCATGAAATCCTTTACCTCCAAAAAGACGTTCGAGGCAGCATCGATACCGCGTTTTGTCGTAGTTAGAGGTAGAAGGCTCGGATCGTCGGCACGCAACATGACTATGCCAGTTATGGGAATAAACTGCCCATGATAGTTCGGAACGTTCGCCTCGCCCCAACCGGTGAGCCTTGTCTTGTCTTTCCAAATTACGACGCGATCATTGCATGCAACGGTCCAGCCTGCGTCATCGCTCGTGCTTCGCCCATCCTCTTCGGTTTCGATTTCTTGTTGAGACAGCAGTCGGCGATAGAGACCCGCGTAGATTTCGACACTCACGTCGTCGATTCTCCCTCGGATAGCGTATGGGTGTATTCCTTTGTCCGACCAGTCTGCGTGCGACTTTAGTAGTTCGAAGGTCTTTGGTTTTATCGCTTGGGGATCCTCTTGGTCAGGCGTCTGGATGACGACTTCGAAGCCCTTCGCGAGAATGAGTGCGTAATGGCGCGACACCGTTACTCTGAATTCTTCTATCTTGGCAGGGTCTGCAAAATAGGAACGGGCTTCATGGCCCAATTCCAAGACGGTAATGCGCGTTCCACGATCCGGAAACCCTTGAGCGTCGTCGAGCCCGAATACAGTCAAGTCCTCCCAAGTGTCGGTCGACATCCATTCGGGCGTAAATTCCACGTAGAAGCCATCTTCGTCGCCGAATCTGGATTCGACGACTGCGTTTATTCCTAGCTTGAAGATCGCCCGTTTCATGCCGATACCGTACATTCCGATGGTGGCTGGAGTGTGGTCCGTCGCATGCGGGGGTCTTCCCATGGCAAAGGCATACTTCTTGGCGGTCTCTAGCGGAATGCCACCACAATTGTCCTCGATGACGAATTCCCCGGGAGACATTTTCAAGACGGCGCGGAAGCCTTCGTACGGTCTGTCGCTATCGGAATCTTGCTCGGCAGTGCGCAAAATGCCATCAAGACAATTGTCCAACAGGTCCAAAATGGCATCCCCGAGTTCGATGTCTCTTGTGAGCATGCGAACAAAGAATTCTTTCGTGGGAGACGCGCGGGCTAGGCCGATTTCCTGCTTGTGTTCTACGGTCAAGTGTGTCCCTCCTCTCTGGTGGGTCGAATGACAAAGTCGGCTCTTGCGAGGGTCGCTTGCAACAGCAACCGTTCCACGGTAGCGAGATTCTTCGTCTCGCATTCCCAAATCAGGCTCACCGACCAACCGAGGTCATTGAGTCGACCTTCGTCGCGGCGCGCACGGCTCACATTGCGCGCGAGTTTTTCTTTCCAGAACTCGACTCTCGATTTCGGTATTCCGGCTTTGGAACAGCCCGGGTGACGATGCCAGAAACAGCCGTGAACGAAAACGACCGCACGATACTTAGGGAAGACCATGTCTGGAGTGCCGGGAAGATCCTTGCGATGCAACCGAAATCTCAGCCCCATTGCGTGCGCCTTACGCCTAACAATTAATTCTGGCGATGTGTTCTTCGCCTTTACGCGGGACATCAGCCAAGAACGACGCTCGGGAGTCAACCGATCCATAGGGGTCAGGCAGCAGCTCCGGTGCGCGCAGCGCCGACATTTCGCGAAAATTCGCAACGCGACAGGATCGCGCGAAAGATAGCTTCCGCGACAAAGGGCGAAACACTGTTTCCGATTACGCGAAAACTATGCCAGATAGTGGGATGAAAATAATGGCGGTCAGCAAAGCCTTGAAGCCTGGCTGCTTCGCGAACCGTAATGACCCGCGGGTGAACGGGATGAATCGGGCGAACCGACTGAAAGGATCCTCTTTCTGGGCCGGTTCCGGCTCTCAAGGTCGGACACTGACCGGACCAAGCCAAACGCGGGTGCCGACCTATGCGATCCATGTTGCCTGGGCGTAAGGCGCGAAAGCGCTCCGCAACGTGCGGCGAATGCGCCGTCAGTCGATGCGACGTGATCTTGCGGTCTTCGCTCCGTAAGTGTTCAGCGTATGGGGAAATCCAGTCGTAGGACGGTAGAAGCCAAGTGTCGTATTGATCGTCGCCGTTAGTGTACGGTTCGGCCCCTTCTAAATCGAGCATCGCATCCGCTACCGTGGCGGAAGGTGAGTGAAATCGTTCTATGTCCGCTAGGCAAATCTCATCGGACCTCTGCGAATCGTAGCCTATAACGAAAACGCGGTTTCTCTTGGTGGCGGCCCCGAAATCGGACGCATCGAGTTGGAGGGGTCCCAGTACATTGTAGCGCGCAGATACGAGTTCGATTCCGGCATCAAGAACGTGGCGAGCGTTGCCTTGGGTCAAACCGATCACGTTTTCCATTACGAAAACGGCCGGTCGGATTTCGGAAACGAGCCGGAAAAAGTGGCCCAGCAGGAAACGGCGTGGATCGTCTGCGTCTCTCAGACCTATATTACTGAACGCTTGGCAGGGCGGGCCTCCGAAGACGAGATCCACATGAGAGTCCGCGGAGTCGAGAACGGAGGAGCCAGAAAGGCTCGCAATGTCACCCAAGTGGAGTGCGGTGTCCGGGAAATTGAGATGATGAGCTGACGTAAGTTCGGGATCGATATCGTAGGCCGCTACGACCGAAATTCCGGCTCGTGCCGCGCCTGAAGCGAAACCCCCGCCACCGCAGAAAAGATTGATCGCACGCATCGTAGGATTCTAGCGTAATCTAGCTAGCACGCACCCGCAATGGCGGCCGCCGTTGCGCGGGCAAGGAGTAGACCGAATGGACCGGGATCGAGCGTCTCAGCCTCGCTAGCAAAGCGAAGAAGTCAAACTCGAAACGTGATATATTCTCTCAATTTACCTTGAATAAAGAGTCAATATGCACCATATTGCGGTATGATGTAGCAACTTGGCTTGCGCGAGAGATTCGAAATGTACGGTGAAGAGGTGCGTGCGCTAAGACGGCGGACGGGGATGTCTCAGGCCGTGTTTGCGGAGGCCATTGGGCTCTCCAGGGAAACACTAGGGCGGCTGGAACGGCGCTCTGAAAAAATCGACCGGCGTACTGAGCTAGCCATCCGTTTCTTTGTGGAGAAGGGACCTACTGCGAAGAAATCATTGCAAGAAATCCACCAGAATATTGCCGACATCTTAGATGAAGTAGCGGTACGAGGGAGGATTTCGCGCAGTTCTGAGAGCATGCTGCGAAATGCCAGTGGTGAATGGACCGCCGCAGGTGGTAGCGAAGTGTGTTTGGGGTTAATTCGTGGGGCGCAAGCTACCGTTGGATGGTTGAACTCAATGAGTAAGAGCGATCCAAGCCGTGGTCACACGTATGCGGAGCTGCGTAAGCTCAAGTTAGCTTGGCGGGCTGTGGCAAACGATATCTGACGCCTTACTCTACGGTCTTGTCGACGAAGCGAACACGAGTGGGCGAACCATCAGCGGTCGTGCGATACGGCGAACGGTTTTGGTGTTGGCTCGAAAAAGAGATTTTCCATCACGCGGCGCGGGCAAATAGGGCAGAGACATCAGCGAAACCTTCTATAGCAGGATTCAGCAGGCAGGAATTAGGGAAAGACGGCACCTTCGTCGTGATCGGTCTTGAGAGCTGCTAGGCGGGGATGTAATGCGCGAGGACATAGCCGACAGACAAAATCGCGAGCGGTCCTTGGACAGGCTCGCCGCGCAGCGCTTGCTGTACCGGCAGGTAAAGAGAGTAGAGAACTGGCGGCTGGTGTCGGTTCTCCTCGTAGCGGTGTTGCTGTTGTCGGGTCTGGCGGTAGAGGCGACCCTATTCAGTCAGTGGGCGACGATTGCTGTTGTTGTCATGTGGTTCGTGGACCAAGTAGTGCTTGTGCGATGCGCTGGCATGATGAAAGAAGAGGCGGCCACGATGCAAGAAGACTTCGACTGTTTTGTGTTGGAGATGCCCTGGCCTGAGCAGCTCGGCGCAGCACGTCCGACGGAAGATCGGGTACGAGAGTTGGCGCTTAGGGCGGACGAGGGCAGCGCGGCGCGGGATGAACTGGTGGACTGGTATTACGCGCAAGATATTCCGACTGAGGCGGTAGCAGCGAGGCTGCACTGCCAAAGGATAAACTGCTATTGGGACAGTCGGTTGCGCAGGGAGTGGATCTGGTCCGTTAGGATTGCGATGTGCGTAATAGTGATAGTCGGTTTGGCAGTGGGGACGATAGTCGAAATTTCACTGTTTGAGGTGGTGTTAGGCGCGGCGGCGGGAATAAGGCTGCTGGCATGGCTGTTGTTGGAGCAACGGGCACAATCTGTTGCGCGGGAACGAATTGAAGAACTGCATCGCTTTCTGTCTGGTGCCCAGGTGGAGCGCCACGACATAACCTTGTGCGACGTGCGTCTCGTACAGGCGGCAATCTTTGAGCATAGGCGGATGTGCCCAACCGTACCGGACTGGTTCTACGAAATCAGGAAAAACGCATACGAACAAGAGTTACCCGGTTGAGTCGATCAGGCGTCGTAGGTGCCATTAGCGATGTCAACAGGCAAGGATGAGATAAGGGCTCAAGAACGCGGCGGCGTACAAAAATGCGGTCGGGAACGTGAACTGGACGCGACCGCTAAATGCGGTTGCGCTTGACTGTATCGCTGCGAGGAACGGGATGCCAAGAACGATCGAAGAAGGATTTCGAGATTTTCTTTCTAAGCTGACCCCGACGAGCGGGGAAACGGACGCTGCAAAGAATCATCGTCAATCAATCGAGCAGTGCATCCGCACGCATTTTGGGCTTAATCGCTTTTGGCGAACGGGATCCTTCGGTAACGGTACATCAATCTCAGGCTATAGCGATGTCGACTATATGGCGAGCGTACCGAGGGAGAAACTGAAGCGGGACTCGTTCAGTTCGTTGAAGGAACTGCGCGATGCGCTGGCGCGACGATTTCCGAACACAGGTGTGCGTACCGCCAGTCCTGCCGTGGTTGTGCCGTTCGGAACAGACAGGAAAGAGACGACGGAGGTAACGCTTGCCGATTGCGTAGCAAAGAGTGGGGATTTCCTTGTCTACGACATCCCGAATGGTAACGGAGGTTGGATGAAGGCGAGCCCGGACGCGCACAACAGCTACGTCCGAAGGATTGATAAGTCGCTTTCCAATAAAGTAAGGCCGCTCGTGAGATTCATAAAGGCTTGGAAGTACAACCAGAACGTGCCCGTGTCTTCGTTTTATCTGGAACTGCGCGTTGCGAGCTACGCTTCTGGGGAGTCATTGATTGTGTACGCAATTGACGTTGAGCGAGTGTTCCGCGAGTTACATAGGATGGAGTTGGCCAGGTTTCGGGACCCTATGGGTGTGTCAGCGTATGTGTCGCCTTGCAGAACGTCGGCTCAGTTGGAGGACGCAATATCGAAGCTGGGTACCGCGTTGTCTCGGGCGAAAAGGGCTAGGGAGGCGGAGGAGAACGGGAAGGTGAAGGAAGCGTTCCATTGGTGGAACCTGCTGTTCGATGGGACGTTTCCCAGCTACTAAGGATCTCTTCAAGTGAAAACCCGCTCAGCGCAGGGTGGGCCGAGGCGCGAACCCTAGTCCCCGTGCGTCCGCGGTTCGACTCGGAAGACTCCGGGCTCGACCGGGGCCAGCTCGAAACGTGGCGGCCGCCCTTTGGGCCAGGGCGCCAGCCCCAGGTTGAGGAACCAGCGGCCGATCTTGCGGGCAATCAACTCCCGGCACGTCCCGTTCCAGAACGAGTCCTTGGCGCAATTGACCTGGACGTCGACGGAGCCGGATTTGGCGACCAGGCGCAACGTGACGGAGCGCCAGTCCCTGCGGAAGAATCGGTCCCGGTCGGCAACGGACACCTTGAGTCCGTACCCGGCACCGCTGACATTGCATTGGCCGTTGTTCCAAGCAGTTGCGGAGAACGCCTCGTTTGTCAGCGGAGTTCTCGAGTTGTTGTCGAGTCCGCTGTAAGCGTGCTCTGCCATCGAATCGGAATAGCGAGCGTGATGGCTCGGTTTACGCCAAGTGGTGGCGGGCTGGCAATCGGCGGGCCCGGTACGAGACGGTGTTCATCCTGCGGCGCGGCCTAACGAGTGTTGCGGTGCCTTTTCGAGTGCTCTTTGGCGCAGCTCTGGTGTGATACCGTACAACGCCCTGCCTCCAGGCTTCACGTTTGACTGTACGAAGCAATGGCGGTAGGTCTTGATGAACTCCGCTACCTGAGCGCTGGGCAGATGGGCTTCTCTGGCGATGCCGCCCATAGTGCGCCAACGGTATGTATCGTGCATGAACGCTGCCAGGACGCGTGCGCCGACAGGTGTGCTAAACGGATCGCTCTGCATTGTTCGACGCCTCCTTGGGTTGTTGTATGCAATCGTCCTTTACCATGTCCATTATGGCATCTTCGATGATATCGCGGAATCCTCGGCTATTGATCGTATTTGTCAGTTCGTGGACCTGTCGGTAAAGGTGGCCTGGACGCCAGAATGTAATGATGGCAACCAGAGCGACAATCACGACAAATAGTATAGCCATGACTATGAGCGCCCACAGGAAGTCTTGGCTTTCCAGCTTTACGACTGCCATGGTCCCGATAACCGCTTCAACGAGCAGAAGAGCCAATGCGAAGAAAGCCAGCGGGTTGTTGACCGCCTTCAGGACGCCAGCTAGATCTTCTCTTGCCACATCGATCGCCAAAGCTCCAGACGGCGCCAACTCTAGCACACCAGGGAAGATCATCGGCTCTTGCTTGCACGCTTCGGTTGGAAGCGCGCGCCGGGACTGGCTGAGGGGCCTGCGTGGATCGATGAGCCGGCTTGGCAATCCCTACGACAATGCCTAGTGCGAGCCTATGTAGCAGGAGTGTATCGCATTGAGAAAGAACCGTCGCGGAAACCTCAGTAGGTCTCTGCGAGGCCAAGACCAAACCAAGGCCGAACTTCCGACGAGCCTTCGTCTACCCCATGTTTCGGGCCTAAACAACTACGGTCGTTCCTTGCCAACATGTAGTACCAGAGTATCCTCAGGGATGACATCATCATGGACTGTGAAGACAACTGCCATAGATTGGATTGACGACTCCGAGCAGGGGATACGCGTGATTTTGGTGCCTACTTCGATCGGCGAGGTAGTCTCCACGCAATACTTGGGACTAAGAGCCGTCGAGTCATCGTACAGACCTGCTTCGTTCAGTGCGCCATGCAGAGCCATCCTGGCTTCGGAGGTACTTCTTGTTTCTGCCCTGCCCGATATTAACCACACGCCGTCGTCGCGTGTCTCCGCGTAAGGTGTTGCATATCTCGGGTAAACATTCGTGTACACCCAGCCTGCTTCTTCCAAAATGGCTTGGCTAGCCGTTGCCAGTTCTAGGGAATCCTGGTCTCTGAATACCCGCATGTCGTACTTCTGCCCCGCATACGGCTTCAGCCTTGCGACTAACATGCGCTTGGTTTCTGGTTCCATGCGTCTCGGCGTTCTGATTTCGGTTATCTGCGCCTGCGCTCTATCTACTTGTACACTAGTTTCGGATGCTCGGGCATGGGCCAGTTGTAGTTTCTCCTGGGTCTCGATACTGGCCCAGTAGCCCAACGCTCCCGAGGTTATTGCTGCCAAAAGCGAGATGACAGCAAGGACGGATGTGATACGTTGCCCCATCTTGGTTGGTTTGCGGCGACCAAATAGGAAGGATATAAATGACAACCCGCCCGAAACCAGACAGATGACAAGGATTGCCATGGACATGCTCGCGTACTCCTTAGTTTTCGGGAACGGCTTAAATCTCTAGATTCACTGTGGCTTAAGTCACCAAGTGCGCGCTGGGCCTGGGTTCAGGTCCGGTGTTGGATATGTTAGCGAACATTTCAGGCCATTGTGGACATTTTCCGCTTAAAGGGCTGGCGGGTTCGGGCTCTGGTCTAGGTCTGATCGTATGGGACCGTTATGTGCCACATGGCGGCCCCCCGCTACATCGTTGCCGGACTGGAGAGATTGCATGGGCGATTGCTGCAAAGCCGTCCTCTCGTAAGCTTCCCCCAATGTGACACAGTTTGAAGTTGGAGATTTCTGACAGGATAACCCTGCGAGGAGACACCAATGAGAAGAAGCCGATTCACGGAGAGGCAAATCGTATCGATATTGAAGGAGGCCGAGGCCGGCGCGACGGTGAAGGAGAACGTCCACGACCGATCCGGCCATCATCTCCGCGGTCCGTTCGGGTTCTCCGGGTTGACACGCTTGGTTAGCACGACGTGATGTTGCAAGTCTAGGAAGTCACGCGACGTAATGCTATGCATAGCTAACTTGTTGCGCACTACGGACCAGGCTGGGACCATAACCTCGTGGTCGTTCTAGACGGCGGTAGGACTTGATCGATGTTCCGAATTTTTCGTATCAGCTGCGTGATTCAGGGGCCGGAGGTGAGGCAATCGATCCTGCGACGATAGGATGGCACTAATGAAGGTGTTTGGTCAGGATCGCGGTCGAAAGGGATAAATCGGTCAGGGCCTCCTAAACATCCACAACACCGTTGCGAGGATGCGCGCCTCCCCGGCGAAGCAAGTCACCGGCGCATAGTTCGGGTTCGCGCACGTGAGCGTCCGCCGTTCCGCTTGCCATTCCGCTTTCCCGAATCGCGGTGACCACACCTGCGGCGCCGGCACTCGTGACCGACCACAACCCAGCATTCCCGGCCAGCCACCCACGTCCCAGAGGTCGCATGAAATGAAACTCCTCACAGATACACAGTGCGAGAAGCTTCTCGCCAACGGCCGAAACCCAGGGCAGGACCACTCTCCCGTGGTGAGACTCTTCAATCCCTGCGGTCTCGGCACCTGGTTGTTCAGCGAACTCGATTCCAACGGCGACACCCCGTTTGGCCTTTGCCAGCGCACCGGCATCGGGCTGGGAGACGATCTCAGGGCCATCCGCACGACGCTCGTTAAGGCGGGCGTAGCGCTGTATTTCGATGCCGCGTTCGACCTGTGCCTGCGCGATGCGCGAGCGGCTCCAACGGTTGGGCTTTACGCACATCGACACCGTCGACGAGGATTTCGGCCGCTCGGCGTCCGGCAGCGCGGAGCGCGCCGGATTCGACCGCATGGTTGCTCAGGTCTGCCTGGGCAAGGTGGCCACCGCCGCATCTCGTCCACATCGGTGTATGCGAAGGTCCATCTCGATGCGCTCCGCGAGGTAGTTGTGGACTTCGACTTGCGGGGCTGGCATGACTACGGGCCTGCGCGAAGCGATCGATCGCTATATCGAGTGGCAGCGGACTCATGGCACGAAGTTCCTGTCCGGCGCCTACCTTCTGAACTGCTTCTGGAGGGGCTTCGAACAAGACATCGAGTGTGACGCGGTAACCGAGGCCTAGGTAAGGCGCTTCCTCGCCGGCAACAGGCCGCTGACGCGGTCCCGCGCGACCTGATAACCGAAACAACCCGACGACATGTACACGGGACCTACCTTGTTTACTACGCGGACAGTCCTCATTGTAACTGCAATGCACGACATTGATATTTGCCAGAGGGAACGCGTATGGGAGATGCAGCATTCGAAACAGTACGGAACCAGTTGATGAATGAGACCGACTTTGGCCCAATCTGGGCTACTTTGTATGCTAGGGAAATGGGTCGATGCGAGTACTGCAAGAGGGACTTGATTCATGATCGGCTGGGATACGCATGTGCGGAAATTGACCACTTACTGTCGAATGCTGGGCTGAGAGAGCGGGATGTTGACCACGAAATTGCCGACAGTCTGGAAAACTCCGTTCTCTGTTGCTCGCTATGCAATAATCTCAAGGGACCGCATTGGATTCTGCAAAGCGGTGAAGATCCAGGGCTCATGTTGACTCATCATCGACAGGAATTGATCGAAAGGGTGAGGCGGTACATCGGACCAATAGCAGTGGCGAAGGATAGAGACTGGATGAAGGTCCGGGAGATTGTTCTTGGTGTCAATCGGCATTGAACTCCGGGTCGCGCAATTCGTGCGGTGTACAAGACTAGAGCCTGAGCGGATTCTTAAGGCTATTGGCAAGCGGGGCGTCCAGACCAATTGGATTTCTGCTCAATGCCATCGCCCCCGGCCACCCGGTCTCGGACATTGATGCGCTGACGCCTAGAGCCTATACGACAGCGTCGAACTGAAGACTACGTGGTGTAGCGACTCCGCTTACCTTCGGTCGAATACTTCGCTAGCCTGGATATTTCACCAACCTGCGGTGGCGCCGGTTTATCCCGGTCGTTGCCCTTGGTTGGGCGGTTGTGGACGGTTTCGGGTAACAAATCGGTGTTCGATGCGTTCTGACGGCGGTCAGCGACGGGCGGTGGGGCTCGAAACCGGCGTTTCGGGCTGCTCGCGGCATGGGCGGGGCGAAGCGCTCCCCCGGCGCAGGCCGGTCGGGATGTCGGGCGACCGGGAAACGAGCTATGCGCAGGGAGCGCGGGCCCGTTTGGCCCGCAGCGCTTCGGCGATGGCGGCGAACTCCTCGCGATACGGGTAGGCGCAAGAGAACGACACCCAGACCTTGCGCGCGGTGATCCTCACGCGGGCGGCGACCTTCAGCCAGCGGACCCGGATCGTGCCGCACTGCGCCTTTGCCCAACGCGTGCCGGGCAGCGCCAGGCGGCGCAACCCGTGCATCAGCACGTAGGCGAAGGCGGCGAAGTGCAAGCGCAGTTGATTGGCGCGCAGCGTCGCCGTACTGGTGCGGTCGGCGAACAGATCCAACTGGCATTCCTTGATCCTGTTCTCCATGTCCCCTCGCGCGCAGTACAACTTCTCGTACAGGTATTGGGCGCCGGCAACCTCGCGGGGCAGGCTGGTGACCACGAAGCGCGGGTTGGCCCCCTTCCTCAACCATTGCGCCTTGGCCACCACCCGGCGCGTTCGGCTCCAGGACTCGCGTGTGCGGTAGCGGAAGGCCCGGAACCGCCGCGATGCCCGGCCCGTGGCCACGTGACGGGACCGGGACTTGCGCAGCGCCTTGCCGATGCGCTTGACCAGGCGCTCGTTGCGCGCCAGCCCCAGGACATAGTCCACGCCGTTGCGTTCGCACCAGTGCATGATCGCCTCGCGGCAAAAGCCCGAGTCGCCCCGCACCACGATCCGCACCGCCGGGAAGCGTTGCCGGATTCTTCCGACGATCCGCTTCAACTCCCCAACGCTGCCCGCGGCCGCGTCGATGTTCGACGGGCGCAGCCGCGCGCACAGCAGGTGTTCGCCGTTGAAGATATACAGCGGCAGGTAGCAATAGCTCTTGTAGTAGCCGTTGTCAATACTGACGTAATTTTCCCCAGTTGTTGGAGTGAACCCCATCGACTGGACAATTTGACGGCTTGATTTTGCCAGTAAGCTTGCCGGGCCAGGAGGACAAGAGTATAGCCCGTCGTCATCGTAGTTACAGTCTTGAGTTCAAACGCCAGGTGGCGCAACGGTACCTGACCGGTGAATTTCCACTCGCCCGTTTGGCGCGTCAGCACGACATCTCGCGCAATCTGATTCGGGTATGGATCGCCAAGCGCGAGGCCGGAGAGTTCAACGATGAGCAGGTGCAAGGGGATCTGTTGGCGCGCTACGAAGCGAGGATCGCGGAGCTGGAGCGCAAGGTCGGCCAGTTGGTCATGGAGAATGACCTGCTGAAAAAAACCCGCCCGCCGGTCGAGCGGCCGAGCGGCGCGACATCCTCCGTCGTGAGCGGCCCGACGGTGTCTCGATCCGGCGAGGTTGCCGGCTCATGAATCTGGCTCGCAGCACCTACTACTATCGGTCCAAGGCTCGCGGCAAGGACGATGAGGCGTTGATCGTACGGATCGAGGCGATCTGCGCGGAGTTTCCCCGGTACGGTTATCGACGTGTCACAGCACAGCTTCGTCACGAAGGATAGGATCTCAAAGACCTTAGTCTCCAACAACTTCGCAAGGGGCGATTCCCTTGCGAATGTGGCGATATCTAGGATCTGCTCGGCTGAATTCTTGGCACGGCACCCTAAACTACCGATGGTGTTACGCACGAACTGACCGCCGACCTTTCGACGACCGTTTTCACGACATTGGTAAACCAAGGTGCAGCATGCGGCGACACCACAACCTCTTTCACCAAAATATCTAAATTCACTGGAATGTATCGGCCTCGTTGTTCCGCAACATCCGGGTCGAGGCAAATAGTAGGTCTCATCGGATCGACGATAGTGTCTTCCAAACGCGGGCCAGGCAAAATAGCGCGCACCTCTTCCTCTCCACGGTACACGATCCGCTTATGGAAAAGCGGAGCCCAACCGAACCTTGACACTGAATGTTGAAGGTAGTCGACGTAGTCAACCTGCCCGAATGTGACTGGCGGTCTGGCAACCGAGCGTATTGACTCTTTCAAATCCGCAAAGGTGGTACGGACCGCTACTCCTTCCGGGCCGGCGTAGGCTTCCCACATTAGTGCAGACTCGTGATTGGACTTCGTCCAGCAACAAATCAAGGCGGTTCGCGCAATGTTGCGTAGCCAATCGTGTCCGATCAACTCCGCTTGCCGCAGGAGATTTCCTTGGTCGCGTGGCGGCGGCGGGCAAATAAATCCTTCATACCTGTCCTCCATCTCGCCGACCAAGGAGAAAAACAGCGCCTTACGTTCCAGCAGCGAGCAAAACTTTGCAAAGCTCATGTACCGCCAAAGCGTGGCAGTGGAATCGGGTTCCGACGGCTCCCAACTATTATCCCAGTCGGAATCATCACCAGAAAATAACCGTTGATCGCCTAGCGCCATCCCGATCAGCGGCTTTCCATACTTGTACGTCAATTCTTGCAACCCACTCTTCAACGCGGCAGCGCATACCAGTAAGCCACTCCGCATCTGGCCGACTCAACTCTCAATCACCGCCCCAGTGTAAAGATATCGCGAGTGAACCGCCCCGGGAATGCCCGAGGCTCTGTTGTGTGAGTCAGCCCTCCCCGACCCATTCGTTCCAGTGCGATCCGTTCTACGGCGCAAGTTGCTAGGAACCGCCAATTCAATCGGCCGACGCCAGCCGCCACCAGCGATCAAAACCATCGACCCACCACGATTGCGCTGTCCCTGGCAGCGCACAGTCACCTACGCGATGACCCCCTGCAAAATGCCCCATAGAGCGGCCAGCAGCAATACCACGGTCGGCAGCATAGTGATTCCCATACCGGGCCCGCGCGATGCGGGATCCCTGGCATAGGCATTCGCATAAACGATGCGCCCAATGATCCAGACCGCACCGATCAGGCCGGTTATGGCGTCGCCCAGGACATACAGGGCGAGCCAGAGCACCGGCAGAAACAGCACAAGTTGCTCGATGGTGTTCTGGTGTATGCGATTGGCCGCTTCGAATTCCGGGTGACCCGTCGAGGCAGGGGCCATCACGCCGTGTTTTCGGCGCATGTTGCCGACCCGGAGGCTCAGGACGAACGTCAGAACGAGCGCGGCCACGGTGACCAGTGCGGTAAAAGGCATTGCTATCATTGTTTGCTCCCTAGGCTGGGGCGCCCAGTTGCCTGGCGGCCCAATCCTGGTCGGCGGGCAGGCGCAGGTCCCGCGGACCGCCCGATTTCTCGTCGTGGTGCGGGTGCCCTGCCCCGGACCACATCTGGCGATCGGAATTCACCGCGGCCTCATACAGCCTGAAGGCGCCCTGCGGGTCCATGATCCGGTCCGTCGGTCCGTAGCCGATCAGCATCGGGCATTCGATCTGGTGTGCCACATGCTCGACGGTGTAATCCGCCAGCTTGCGCCGCGCGTCGGCGAGATCTTCGGCGCCGATGATCCACCGCACGCGATCCTGGATGGGCGGGTAGAAGTCGAACAGGTCCCTGAGGAGGTCGTGGGAGCCCGCACCCATCCACACGGCCTTGATGCGGCTCTCGCCGCTGGCCGCACGCGGTGCTGAATACCCGCCCATGCTCTGTCCGCGCATACCGATCCGCTCTGGGTCCACGTCGGGTCGGGACTGCAGGTAATCCACCAGCGGCGCGACCAGCCGTTCCGTGTCCGGCGGCATGTACAGGTTCTTCAGCCGCTTGGCCGCGCCCTGCCCCGGCAGATCCATCACCAGGAAGGCCATGCCGCGCGCCGTGTACGCCGCGCCGCCGTTCAGCGTGTTCTCCGCCAGGGAGTCGGCGCCCTGGTAGGCGATGACGGCCGGGTAACGGGTCCCCTCCGGGCCGCCGGGCTTGCGGAAATACCCGTCGAGATCGTTGCCGTCCACGTTGATCGTGACCCGCTCGAAGGGTGGCGAGCGCAACTCCCACGCCTTGTCGAAGAATTCCAGGTACTTCATGTAGCCCGGCATCATCGTCTCGTCGGTGTCCTCCTGGTAGACGATGGACAGGCGGTGGAAGCGGCTCGCGCGAAGGTAAAAGTTGTGGGCCGAGACGTTCAGCCCCTGCTCTTCGTAACCGGCGGCGATTTCCTCGTTGATCTGCGCAACGCGGTTCCACTCGGTGTACCAGGAAAGCGGATCGAAGGGACGCATGCGCCGCGCCACTTCCAGTTCATGGGGATCGTCGGTGTGGATCGACTGGTTCAGCCGAATCTCCATCTGACCGCCGCCGACCACCGGGTCGCCGGTGTAAAGGCGGTGGTGATCCCGGCCGCCCACGTCGCCCACAAGGGCGTTGGCCGGCCCCAGGTCCTGGGAATAAGCCGGCACTCGCAACGCGCTGGCCATGGCCGAGGCGCTTGCCGACAACATGCTCCACTTCATCATGGCGCGCCGGGTCAGTTTCGAGTGCTTGATCATGATCAACCCTTCCTCTGTTCTTGGTTCTATTCTGACCGTCCCTTTCCGGCCGGGACGGCACCGTTATTGGGCGGCTGCAACCCCGCAGCGCGGTAGCGTATCATGCGCAACCCCGCCGGAGTGATTACAGCCGCTTAAGGCAGCGCATGCACCGAAACGACCCCGCATCGGCAAGTCTATTCCGGCGCGCCGCCGCAATCTTCTACGACCTGCTGCTGCTGGCCGGACTGATCATGGTGCTGACGCTTGTGCTGGTGCTGGCACGCGGCGGCGAAGCCATTCCGCCGGCGTCGTGGTGGTACGACTTGTTGCTGTTGGGCACGAACTTTGTCTTCTTCGGCATCTCCTGGACCCGCGGCGGCCAGACGCTCGGCGCACGGGCCTGGAAACTGCGCGTCGTTGCCGTGGATGGCAACGATTTGAACTGGCGGCAAGCGGCACTGCGATACCTGTCGGCGTGGTTGCTGCTGCTCCCCCCGGGGCTCGGATTCATCTGGGCCCGGTGGGACCGTGACGGCCTGTGCTGGCACGATCGACTCTCCGGCACGCGCGTGGTCCGGTTGCCGTAGCAGTTTTCGCCCCGGCGACCGGCGCGCTGACGCACAGGGAAAAGGGCTTTTGCATGCAAGCCCGCCGATCAGCCAATTGCCGGGGAGCGCGTTTGTCAGAGGCTTCCCGTCAGCGCACCCTCGAAAACGCCAGCGCGTTGACCAGCAGTAGCGCCACGGTGGGCAGCCAGGCGACCACCCGGGGATCCAGGTCGAATACCTGGCCGCTGTTGGCGAAAGCCTGCGCTGTCACGTAGTAGGCCAGCCCGATCAGCAAGCCGATCAGGACCCTGACACCGGTTCCGGCCGAGCGCATGCCGCCGAGCACGAACGGCAGGGCCAACAGGGTCATGATCGCGACGGAGACGATGTCCGCCATTCGCGCCCAGAAGGCGATCAGGTAGGGGGCTGCATCCAGGTCGTTGGCCTGCAGGTAGGCGATATAGCGGGTCAACCCGCTGGTATCCAGAAGATCGGCTCGAATCACCGAGAACTCGAGCAGATCCAGGCTCAGGCCATAGTCCTTGACGGCCAGGCGGTCGGTGCTGGCAGTCACCCCGGTCGAGCCTTCAAACACGGTTTCGGCGTAGTTCTCGAGGATCCAGCGGTTGGCCTGGTCGATATCGGTGGTATCGGCGTGGGCGATGTGGGTCAGCCCCTGCTCGCCGTCCAGTTCGAACAGGTAAACGCCGCCGAAGCCGAAGCCGTTGACTTCCCTGCGCAGGTTGACAATGCGATCGCCGCTTTTCAACCAGGTAGAGGCGCCGCCCGACGCCATGTCCTCCGTATCCAGAAGCGCCCGTGTCCGCATGTCCCGGGCGTACACGCTCATTGACGGGGCCAGCGACTCGCCCAGCAAGGCCATCACGATCATCAGCACGACACCGGCCGACGCAACCGATCCCGCCAGGCGCGCCTGCGAGACGCCGCTGGAGCGCATCACCACCAGTTCGCGCTGCACCGCCAGGTTTCCGAGGCCCACCAGCGCGCCGATCAGCGCGGCTGCCGGCAGCAGCCTCACCACCAGCCGGGGAATCCGCAGCACGACGAAGGCCATGGCATCGCGGATCGTGTACTGAGCCGTACCGACATCGGGAAGCTGACCCATGAATTCGAATACCGTACCCACGGAAATCAGCACCGCCATCACCAGGAACACGCCCTTGAGCACGGCGGTGGCGACGTAGCGATCCAGTACGTTCATGCCGCAGGGACTCCCGCCGGCGCCACACGCCTGGCCCGAGTGAACCATCCGGACTGCCGGGCCAGCAGGACGAGCCCAAGCACGCCGAGCAACACATGCACCCACCAGACCCCCAGCCAGTCGGGAACCTGCTCGCGCTCGACCCAGGCACGGGCGATGGACAGCAGGTTCAGGTACGTGATGTAGACGAGGATGCCCACCCCGAGTCGGGCGTAGCGCCCCTCCCTCGGCCGCGACCGGCTCAGCGGCACTGCAAGCAACGCCAGTACGAACAGCGACAGCGGCGAAGAGATACGCCACTGCAGCTCGGCGCGGTCGGCCGGGTCCGACGAACCCGCCAGGGCCGCCAGCGTTTTCGTCTCCACGGGCTGCTCGCCGCCGCTGCGCTCCACCAGGCGTACCGGCATGCCGTGTTCGGCAAATTCGACGATCCGAAAGTTTCTTTCACCGGGCACACCCTCGTAGCGGCGCCCGTCGTAGAGCACAAAGGTCAACTGGCCATCCGCCTCGACCCGGCGTTCGCCGCGAGCCGCGACAATGACCACGACGCCGTTGCCGTCATTGCGCTGGATGAAGACATCGTGGATCTCGTTGCCTGTTACCTCCTGCGCGTAGATGATCGTCTCGCCCGAATCCGGGCTCGTGAACGTGCCGGCTTCCAGCACCCCGATCTCCAGCGATTCCTGGGCCTCAAGTCGAATCTGTTCCACCTGCCGGGAAGCCTCCGGCGTCCCCACCAACGATAACCACGCCACGGTCGTGGAGAGAATCAGGGTCAGCACGCTGATCGGGATCAGGAGACGGGGAGGCCCTACCCCGCAGGCTTCAAGCGCAACCATCTCCGAATCCCGGTTCATGCGGGCCAGCGCCAGCAGGATACCCAGGAACAGGCCGATCGGCGCGAGCCAGGTGATGTACTGCAGGGACGTCAAGGCCAGCACCGCGAACACGGCGCTTCGCGGCAGTTCGTTGCCGGCCGCGTCGTCCAGGGTTTCGGCGAACTGATTGCTCATGAAAATGACGACGAGGACCGTCGTCACGATCAACCACGAGGAAAACGTTTCTCTGAGGACGTAGCGGGATATCAGGTGCACGGTGGAACGGGTTTCAAAGTGCCTGAGGCAACGAGTACACTTAGCGCCCCTTCGGGCGGCGTTTCGACACGATAGCACAACCCCGCGGCGGGGCGGCGAGCCGGTTGCGACTGCTGTGCGCCCGTCCCGAGCCCCAGATGCACAGGAGAACTTGACATGCACTTTTCCGTTACGACTGGTTCATCCGCCACAGAGGCGACCGGTTGCGCGATTCTGCCCCTGTTCGAGAACGGGTCGTTGGCGGCTGCAACCCGGGCCGTGGATGACGGCTGCGGGGGCGCCTTGAGCCGGCTCGTGGAGACCGGCGACGCATCCGCGAAGCCGGGGCGGACGCTGCTGGTACCCGGTCTTGAAGGTATCGGGGCCGACCGCGTGCTCCTGGTAGGGTGCGGCAAGGAAGACAATTTCGACGCGAAGGCGCTGAACCGGGCTGTCGCCTCCGCAGCGGCGGCCTTGAGCCGAACCGGCGTTACCGATGCCGTCAGCTACCTTTCCCGGGACGGCGCCGGCGGCGTGGACGCCTACTACGCCGCGCGCATCACGGTGACCGCAGCCAGCGGCGCCCTGTATCGCTTCGACGAACTGAAGAGCGAAGCGCCGCAAGACAGTGCTCTGACACGATTCGCCGTCGCATCGGCCACGTCCGAGGCGCCCGAAGCCGAACGGGGCGCAACCGATGGCCAGGCAATCGCAGCGGGCGTCAAGCTCGCCCGCGACCTGGGCAATCGGCCTGCGAATGTCTGTACGCCATCCCACCTGGCTGACGAGGCTCGCGCATTGGCCGACCGTTTCGAACACCTGGAAACGGAAGTCCTGGACGAAGACGATATGCAGCGTCTGAAAATGGGTGCGCTGCTCTCCGTGACACACGGCGCCGAGGAACCGGCCCGCCTGATCGTCATGCAGTACAACGGCGCCAACAGCCAGACTGCGCCGGTGGCAATCTGCGGCAAGGGGGTCACCTTCGATACCGGTGGAATCTCCATCAAGCCGTCCGCCAAGATGGACGAAATGAAATTCGACATGTGCGGAGCCGCAAGCGTCATCGGCACCATGGCCGCGCTCGGCGAATTGCAGCCTCGGATCAACGTCGTGGGCATCGTCCCGGCCTGCGAGAACATGCCGGGCGGGCGGGCCACCCGTCCGGGCGACATCGTCACCAGCATGTCGAGCAAGACCGTAGAGGTCCTCAACACCGATGCCGAAGGCCGCCTGATCCTCTGCGATGCGCTGACCTACGCCGCCCGCTACGAGCCCAGTATCCTGCTGGACGTGGCGACCCTTACCGGGGCCTGCGTCGTCGCCGTCGGCCACCTCTACACGGGTCTCTTCGCACATGACGAGGAACTCGCCGCCAATCTGCTTGCAGCCGGCAATCGATCCCTGGATCCGGCCTGGCGGCTGCCCGTCGACGACGAGTACGGCGAGGGGATGCGCAGCAACTTTGCCGATTTCGCCAATATCGGCGGCCGTTACGCCGGTGCCAGCATCGGTGCGCAATTCCTGTCCCGATTCGTGGACGATACGCCCTGGGCGCACCTGGACATCGCCGGCGCCGCCTGGCATCCCTCCGGCAAACGCAAGGGAGCCACCGGCCGGCCGGTGCCGATGCTGGTGGACTTCCTGCTCAATCAGCAATGACAGGGAGCCACTGCCGCAGCTATTCCGCAACCTTGCCGAACAGGAAAATGGACTCGGCAAGGCGACAAGGCCATCCCGGATTGCATCAACGGACTAGAGCAGCGTGACCCGGATCGATTTCTATATCCTGTCCACCGACAACCTGGACGCACGGCTCAGGGTCGCCTGCCGGATCGCGCAGAAGGCCGTGCAGCAGCGGCACCACGTATTCGTCAACGCAGCCGACGAAACTGACGCCAACCGGCTGGACGATCTGCTCTGGACGTTCTCCCAGGGCAGCTTCATTCCCCACCTCGTCGCCGGACGGGGCGCGGCAGCGGACGGCGACGAACCGGTGGTAATCGGCGTCGGCGATACGGATTCCGCCGACGATCCGCCCGCCGAGGCCGGCGAACACTGGGATGTAATGATCAATCTGGCGCAGGAAGTACCGGGGTTTTTCAGCCGCTATGCCCGCGTCGCCGAAGTCGTCGACGCCGACCCGGCCCGCAGGAACCACGGACGTCAGCGCTACCGCTACTATCAGGACCGGGGCTACAAGCTGGAAACCCATCCCATCTGACACGGCCATGAACGAACCCAGAAAAGGCTACCACCCCGAAGAGATCGAATCCCGGCATTACCGGCGCTGGGAACAGTCGGGTTATTTCCGGCCGTCGGGGCATGGCAAGAGCTATTGCATCGTCATTCCGCCGCCCAACGTGACCGGTACCGTGCACATGGGCCACGCCTTCCAGTACACCATCATGGATGCCCTGATCCGCTATCACCGGATGTGCGGGGACAACACGCTCTGGCAGATGGGAACCGACCACGCCGGCATCGCCACGCAGATGGTCGTGGAGCGACTGCTGGACGCCGAAGGCCGGTCGCGGCGGGAACTGGGGCGGGACGCCTTCGTGCGCCGGGTGTGGGAATGGAAGGAACACTCCGGGAACACCATCTCCAGGCAGATCCGGCGGCTGGGCGCTTCAGTGGACTGGTCCCGCGACCGCTTCACCATGGACCCGGAACTCTGCGAGGCGGTCACCGAGGTCTTCGTGCGGCTCTACGAGGAAGGGCTGATCTACCGCGGCAAGCGGCTCGTTAACTGGGACCCGGTGCTGCACACGGCGATTTCCGACCTTGAAGTGCTGGTCACGGAAGAAATCGGGAAGATCTGGCGGTTTCGATATCCGCTCATCGACAGTGACGACTACCTGGTGGTCGCCACCACGAGGCCCGAGACGATGCTGGGCGATACGGCCGTCGCCGTGCATCCCGACGACGAGCGCTATCGGCACCTTGTCGGCCGGGAAGTGCTGCTGCCACTGGCCGGGCGGCGAATCCCGGTCATTGCCGACGACTACGTCGACCCCGAGTTCGGCACCGGGTGCGTGAAGATCACGCCGGCCCACGACTTCAATGACTTTCAGGTCGGCCAGCGACACGGCCTGGAGGCCATCAACATATTTGACGAGTCCGCCTCGCTCAACGACGCCGTTCCGGCACGCTTCCGCGGGCTGGACCGCTTCGACGCCCGGGAGCGCGTCCTGGAAGAGCTGCAGTCCGGAGGGCTGCTGGACGGAGTCCAGGATCACCGCCACATGGTGCCCCGAGGCGATCGCAGCGGAGCGCTGGTCGAACCCCTGCTGACGGAGCAGTGGTATGTGCGCACGGGCCCGCTGGCCGAGCCTGCGATTGCGGCGGTGGAGGACGGCAGCATCCGGTTCGTCCCCGAGAACTGGTCCAGAACCTATTTCGAGTGGATGCGCAACATCGAGGACTGGTGCATTTCCCGCCAGTTGTGGTGGGGACACCGTATCCCGGCCTGGTACGACGACGAGGGGCGCGTGTACGTGGGCCGGAGCGAGGACGAGATCCGCACCGAACACGGCCTCGGCGCGGAGATTCCGCTGCGCCAGGACGACGATGTGCTCGACACCTGGTTTTCCTCGGCGCTGTGGCCGTTTTCCACGATGCACTGGCCCGCGGGCTCGAGGGAACTTGAGAGCTTCTATCCGACCCGGGTCCTGGTCACCGGATTCGACATCATCTTCTTCTGGGTGGCGCGGATGATCATGATGGGGCTTAAGTTCATGGGCGACGTGCCGTTTTCGGATGTCTACATCCATGGGCTCGTGAGAGACCAGTCCGGGCAGAAGATGTCCAAGTCCAAGGGCAATATCCTCGATCCCCTCTTCATCGTCGACGGCGTGGACCTTGAAACGCTGGTCCGCAAGCGAACCGAAGGCATGATGCAGACGCACCTGAAGCAACGCATCGAGGCGAGCACGCGCAAGGAGTTCCCCGACGGGATCGCGGCCTACGGTGCGGACGCGCTTCGCCTCACCTTCGCGTCGCTTGCGACCACCGGGCGCGACGTCAGCCTGGACATGGGCCGGGTGGAGGGCAGCCGCAACTTCTGCAACAAGCTCTGGAACGCCGCCTCTTACGTATTTTTCCATGTACAGGAACCGCTTCCCGATGAACCGCTGCAGTACACCACCGCGGACCGCTGGATACGATCGCGGCTGCGCACCCTGATCGAGCGGGTTCAAAGGACGTTTGGCGAGTACCGCTTCGATCTGGCCACCCAGGCGCTGTACGAATTCACCTGGCACGAGTTCTGCGACTGGTACCTGGAGATGACCAAGACCGTCCTGAACGACCCGGACGCGCCACGGGAGAAGGTCCAGGCCGCGCAACGGTGCCTTGCGGACGTGCTGGGGGCGCTGCTGCGGCTGCTGCACCCGGTCATCCCCTTCGTGACCGAGGAATTGTGGCTCAAGCTGGCCGCGCAGACCGGCCGCGACAGCGACACCATCATGCTGGAAGCCCAGCCCCTGCCGGAGTCGTTCGATGCCGACCCCGAGGCCGAAGCGGAAATCGACTGGCTGAAGGCGTTCGTCATGGGGGTCCGGCAGGTTCGGGGCGAGATGTCCATCGCCCCGGGCAAGCGGCTCCCGGCCCGTCTCGCCGGCGCCACGGACCTGGACCGTGCGCGCGTTCGCCAACACGAATCGCTGCTGAAGAACCTGGCCCGCCTGGACGATATCGGCTTTGTCGAATCGGCGGACGAGGTGACGGGCGCGGCCACCGCCCTGGTGGGCCAGATGACGATTCTCGTCCCCCTGGAAGGATTGATCGACATGGCGGCGGAACGCGCCCGGCTGAGCAAGCAGATACAGCGGGCATCGCACGACCGTCAGCGCAGCGGGCAGAAGCTCGCCAACCCGAAGTTCCTGGCCAATGCGCCGGCAGAGGTCGTGAAGCGGGAACAGGAGCGGGCGACGGCCCTCGACGAGCGCCTCGAGCAGCTCAGAGAACGTCTGTCTCGGCTATCTCCCTGAGCGCATCGCGGATTCCGGCCGCGAAAATAACCGCATCTTCCCGGCCGCCGTGGGCCTGGTAGTAGGACGGGCGCACACCGATCTGCTCGAAGCCGGCCGCGGTGTAGAGGTTGATCGCGGCGGCGTTGGACGGGCGAACCTCCAGAAAGGCCCTCTCGACGCCCAGCGAGTCGGCGCGGATACACAGCGCGTGCAGCAGTTGCCGGCCGAATCCGCGCCGTTGCAATTCAGGGTGCACGCACAGATTCAGGATATGCGCCTCGCGGGCCGCCACCGACATGATGGCGTAGCCGTTGATATCGCCCTCGGCCACCAGCACCAGGCATTGGTAACCCGCCAGCAGACAGTCCCTGAAAATGCCCGGGCTCCAGGGGAATTCATAGCTGGCCTGCTCGACCGCGGCCACGCCCCGCAGGTCCCGGGTCGACATCGTGCGAATCTCGATTCGCGGTTGCAGCGCAGCGATCATCAGGGATCTTTCAAAAGGCGTTTCACGCTTTTCAGGTCTTCCCACGACCTGGACTTCTGCAGCGGGCTGCGCAACAGGTAGGCCGGGTGGTAACTCACCACCAGCGGCGTGGATTGGCTGCCGTACTCGAACGTACGCCCCCTCAGGCGGCCGATGGGCGCATCGGACTGCAACAGCCACTGCGCGGCGACCCGGCCCAGCGCCAGGATGACCCTGGGCTGCAACAGGTCGATCTGACGTTGCAGGTAGGGCGTACAGGTCGCCTGCTCGTCGGTCCTGGGATCGCGATTGTTGGGAGGCCGGCACTTGAGAATATTGGCGATGTACACCTCCTCGCGGGCGAGATGGATCGCGGCCAGCATGGCATTGAGCAACTTCCCGGCGCGGCCTACAAAGGGTTCGCCCCTTCGATCTTCCTCCGCTCCCGGGGCTTCGCCGATGATCAGCAGATCGGCAGTCCGGCTGCCGACGCCGAAAACGGTCTGGGTGCGGCCTTCATGCAGGGCGCACCTGGTGCAGGTGCGTACCGTCTCCTGCAGTTCGCTCCAGTCGACAGCACGCTCATTCCCGGGAGTATTGGGTGGACCCGGGGTGGACACCGCCTCCTGCGAGTCGGTTCCCCCGGCATCTGCCGGCTTGACTTCGTCGGCTGCCGGCTCAGGGTCGGCGGCCTCCCGTAGCACCCAAACGGGGATGCCCATCGCCTCCAGATACTGCTCCCGCATCCCAGGATTGGTCATCGGGATCCTCGGAGCCTTTCATGGGCGCGAGCTTAACATGGTTGCGCGGCCCCGATTGACGCGCCAGCGGGTCGAATACCCTACAATGCGCGGGTTCGGAAACAAGGCAAGGGAAGGCATGCGGCTCTCTCAATTACCCCTCACGACCTTCAGGGAAGCACCGTCGGATGCGGAGGTGACCAGTCATCAGCTCATGCTGCGCGCCGGCCTCATCCGCCGGCTTGCGTCCGGGCTGTATAGCTGGCTTCCCCTGGGCGTTCGCGTGCTGCACAGGATCGAGCGGATTGTGCGCGAGGAAATGAACCGGGCCGGGGCGCTGGAAGTCTCGATGCCCGGCGTCCAGCCCGCGGAACTGTGGCGTGAATCGGGACGCTGGGAGGACTTCGGCCCCGAATTGCTGAGGCTCAAGGACCGGCACAAGCGCGCCTTCTGCCTGGGGCCCACCCATGAGGAGGTCATCACCGATATCGCCCGGACCGAGCTCAAGAGCTATCGGCAGCTCCCGGTGAACTACTACCAGATACAGACCAAGTTCAGGGACGAGATCCGGCCCCGGTTCGGCGTCATGCGGGCACGGGAATTCGTGATGAAGGACGCCTACTCGTTCGATCTGGATGAAGAAGGCCTGGAAGAAGCCTACCAGGTCATGCGCCGCGCCTATTCCAGGATCTTCGATCGGCTGCAACTGAACTACCGGATTGTCCAGGCCGACTCCGGCGCGATCGGCGGCAGCCAGTCCGAGGAGTTTCACGTACTCGCCGATTCGGGCGAAGACGCCATCGCCTATTCGGAGGCCGACGGCTTTGCCGCCAACGTGGAAATGGTCCCGGTCGTGCCGGGCGCCGAACTGCACCCCGCCGCGCCCTCTCAGGAATTGCGCAGCATCGCCACACCGGGTGTGCGCAGCATCGCCGACCTGTGCGAGTTTCTTGAAGTGACGCCCCGGCAGTGCCTGAAGACCCTGCTGGTAGCGGGCGCCGAGACTCCGGCCGTGGCGCTTGTACTGCGCGGCGACCACGAGTTGAATGCCCACAAGGCCCAGGCGCTGGATGCCGTCGCCGCACCGCTGCGCATGCTGTCGGCGGCGCAAGTCGAGGACGCGGCAGGCGTCGCTCCCGGGTCGCTGGGTCCGCTCGGCCTGGATCTGCCCACCTGCGTCGATCGGTCGGCAGCCCGGCTCAGCGACTTCGCGTGCGGGGCCAATCGGGCCGAATACCACTACACGGGCGTCAACTGGGCCCGGGACCTGCCCTTGCCCGCGGTGGCGGACCTGCGCAATGTCACTTCAGGGGATGCCAGCCCGGGCGGCGGCGGGCCGCTGACCGTCGCCCGCGGCATCGAGGTGGGCCACATCTTTCAGCTTGGCACCAAGTACAGCACGTCCATGGGCGCCACCGTACTGGACTCCGGCGGCCGCCCCCGCACCATGCAAATGGGTTGCTACGGCATCGGCGTGACGCGCGTTGCGGCGGCGGCCATCGAACAGAGCAACGATGCACGCGGCATCATCTGGCCGGATGCCATCGCCCCGTTCGACGCCATCATCATTCCGATCAACCTGGACCGGTCCTACCGGGTGCGCGAGGCCACCGACGAAATTGCCGGGCGGTTGCAGGCCGCGGGCCTGGAGGTACTGGTTGACGACCGCGATCAGCGGCCCGGCTCGAAGTTCGCAGATGCCGACCTGATCGGGATCCCCCACCGACTGGTCATCGGCGAAAGAGGTCTCGACCGCGGCGAGATCGAGTACAAGTCGCGCCGCGAGAGTGAGGTCGAGATGGTCCCGCTGGACTCACTCGAGCAGTTCATGGCGTCGAAACGGGCCTGACCTGGTACTGGAGATCAGCCAATCCGGAATCCGGGCGCCACGGGATCTTTCCACTCCTGGACTTCCACCCCCGTCACCCTGGCGCCCGACGGACCGCTCCACAACGAACCGCAGAGCTCGGCAATCGCCTCCGGTGCACCTGCGGCAATGACCTCGACCGTTCCGTCCGGAAGGTTTCTGGCCGAGCCCCGCAGCGACAACCCCTCCGCATGACGCGCCGTGGTTGCCCGGTACCAGACGCCCTGAACGCGCCCGGAGACGATGCAGCGAACGGATTGCTCATTCACAGTGCTATTCATGGGAAGGGGATATTGGTGGCGGGCCGGGATTGCCCCGAATAACTCCGCAACTACTCCTGGCTGACGGCCTGGCTCGCCTGCAGCGCTTCCACGGCGCGGTCCCGCGCCAGAAGCGCACTGTCCTGCGCCAGCCCGTAGTTGCGGTCGCGGAGTTGGGATTCGGCCGCTTCCAGCAGTTGCCTGGCCTCGTCCAATTCGTTCGGCGCCAGGGTTGCCGCGTTCGACTCTTCCGCAGCGGCGATCGCCTGGCGTGCGTCACTCATCTCCTGCACCGGGGGACCCACGGCACATGACGCAATCACCAGCGTCAGGAGTATGATAGCGCCTCGGAAACTCATCGAATGACCCCGAAATATCCAAGCGGGAACCTATCAGGCCCGCCGGATTCCCGTCAAGTTGCAGGGAGGACTTGCGTGAAGCCCAGAATCTATCACAATCCCCGATGCTCCAAGTCCCGAGCGACCATGGCGCTGCTCGAATCCAGGGGTATTGATGCAGAGATCATCGAATACCTCAAGACGCCGCCGGACGCTGGCACGCTGGCCGGCCTGCTCGAAAAACTCGGGATTCCGGCCCGGGACCTGGTACGGAAGGGCGAAAAGGCTTTCAAGTCCGCCGGCGTCGATCTCGAAACCGCCAGCGAAAGCTCCGTGATCGAATTGATGACGACCCACCCGGTGTTGATCCAGCGGCCCATCGTGGAAACGGCCGAGGCGGCCCGCATCGGCCGCCCCCCGGAGCAGGTCCTGGAACTGTTTTCGTAGCCGATGCCGTCCAACGCGAAAATCCTCGTCCTGTACTACTCGCTCAAGGGCCGCACGGCGGAACTGGCGCGATTCGCCGCCAGGGGGGCGGAAGCCGCCGGGGCGGAGGCCATCGTGCGTACGGTACCGCCGGTTTCGTCCACGACCGAGGCCGTCGATGCCCCGATACCGGATTCGGGCCCGCCGTTTGCGACTCTGGAGGACCTGGCCGGCTGCGACGGCCTGCTGCTGGGGAGCCCTACACGGTTCGGCAACATGGCCGCCGCGCTAAAGTACTTCCTGGATTCCACGTCCGGGCTCTGGTTGAAGGGTGCGCTGACGGACAAACCGTTCGGGTTGTTTACCAGCACCGGATCGATGCACGGCGGACAGGAGACGACGCTGCTGTCCATGGCCCTGCCGCTGATCCATCACGGCATGCTCTGGACGGGAATCCCCTACACCGAACCGCAGATCAGTACCACCCGCACCGGCGGCGGGCCGTATGGGGCTTCCCACGTGGAGGTGGACTGGAATCGAACGCTGTCCGACGACGAACAGGCGCTCGCCACCGCGCTGGGGCGCAGAGTGGCCCGGCTCGCCGGAGTTCTCAGGTCCTGATCGCCCGGGTTTTCGAGCCCTCCCAGGCTGGGCTGAGCTATCGGGGATAGCGCAAGAAGCCCCTAATTTCGCGACATCAGGAAGCGCCGGGCCTCCTGCAGTCCGGTGAACGAGTCGCGCCCGTCCCAGATGCCGTTGAGTATCTCGTACTGTTCGGCGGCGCCCTCGTCATCGCCCGCCTGCTCCAGGGCCCTTGCCAGGCCCAGCACCGAGCGGGGCCTGTTCGGCATGCGCTGCAGCGACGTCTCGAACCTGGCTATCGCCTCTTCGGGCCGCCCGAGTTCCAGGAGTATCTCGCCGTACAACTCGTACGCCGGCTTGACCGGGTCGGCAGCGCCGTTGGGGGGCCGAATGCCCGCGACGATCGCAAGCGCCTCGTCCATCTCCTGGATTGCGCCGTCCGCATCACCCTCGGCAACGCGGACCAGGGCAGCCACCTGCCTGTGCATGACCCGGACCCAGCTCCGCCCTGCCCGGAGGACGCCGCCATCGCTCCCGGCAGCCACCAGGCGCGCCAACGCCTCCTCGGCCCTCCGGGCGGTATCCACGTCACCGGTCCTGACCGCGCTGAGCCCCGTGGCGAGCAGGGTGTGCGCGGAGGACTCGTCGGTGATTTCGTCGATCTTCCACTCCTCGGTCTCCACCACGTAGCGCGCCTCCATCAGCGGCAGCGTGCTGACCGCGCGGGCCTGTCCGTCGCTTGCGTCGATGATTGCCTCGAGGCGGTCGATCCACAGCAGTGCCCTCTCATAGTCGCCACGCTGCAGGTCACCGTATTGCCCCCAATCGAGCGAGTGCACTGCATCGCCCACGGAGTCGCCGGGCTGCCAAAGGTCCTGAGCGGCGTCATACGCGGACTGGTTGTGAGTGGAGACCAGGTCCCACATGCCGTGCTGGATAAAGATATGCGTCGGCATATGGCGAGCGTGGGACACCGCCGGGGCGATATCGGCAAAGACATGGGCCGCCGGCAGCGCGATCGGGGCGTGCAGCGGATCATCAAAGGCGTGGATCACGAAATGGGCTGCGCCGGGGTGGTCGGGATTACGGTCCAGCACGCCGAGCGCAATCGCTCCGGCCCGCACTTCCAGCCGCAGGCTGTCATCCCCCAGCGCGCGCGCGCCGCTCAGCATGGACAGCGCATAGAACGTCGCGATCTCATCATCCGCCGGGTATTGTTCATGTAGTCGGGCCATGGCCTCCATATAGGCCACACGCCGTTCCTGCCAACTGCCCTCCCCCCAGAGCCGTTCGGCCGCTTCAAGCAAGCCCTTTTCCCTCGCGGTGGGAGCCTTGGCCAGGCGTTCTTCCGCCGTGGCTCCAAGCCGCGCGAGCGCTTCCCGCGGCGACTCGGCGTTGACCTCGGCCTGCAACGGGTGGTTGTAGGAAAGGGTTTCGGCCCAGTAGGCCAATGCGAAGTCGGGATCGATCGCCTGGGCGGCCCGGAACTGCTCGATCGCCTGCTTCCAGCCGAAACTGTGCAGGATCGCCATGCCGCGCAGGAAGTGCTGCTGCGCCTCCCCCGTTGCCGATGTGGGGAAGTCGATGGTGCCGACATTTTCGAACTGGGAATGGGTCGGTGCACCCATCGTCAGCGCAACGAGTGCCAGCGTGGCGGAAATCAATCTTGTTTTCTTCATGGCGTTCGCTCCGCGAGCCTTGACCTGATCTGAACAGATCATCATTCAAACCGGATAGCGCGTCAATCCGGAGCGGGTATGCTGTCAACGCAAAATGGAAACGCCCCCGTTCCTGATTCTGTTCCGATCGTTTGTAGCGGGTCCTGTGGTGGTTGTGGGCGAGTACCAGGCCCCCTATCCCATCTGGTCGGCGTTACGCCAGAACAGATTGCTATAGTTCAACGGCTCCGGCCACGCGCTTCTCCTGCCAGGCCTTCGTGCTCCAGTTGAGAACGTAGTCCAGACCGCTTGTGATAGTGGTGAAGACCACGGCAGCACCGGCGACAACCAACACGATGTCCGGAGGCCAGGCGAAGGCGGCCGCGGTCAGTGTCAGCCCCACGAAGATGAACTGGCAAGTGGTGTTGATTTGGCTGATGAGCCTGGGCTCTCCCTGAAGCGGAGCCACCAGCCACTGGTAGGCCGCTGCGCCGCCGACAATGACCGTGTCCCGCAGCACGACCAATATGGCCAGACTCAACGGGATCAATCCCAGGTAGGCCAGGGTGAAAAAGACACTGATCGCCAGGAGCTTGTCCGCAGCCGGATCCAGAATGCTGCCCAATCGCGTGCGCCACTGAAATTGTCGCGCCAGGAAACCATCAACCGCATCGGATGCGCCCGCGATGCCGATCAGGATCACCGCCGTGAGGTACTCCTGCTGGGACAGAAACACCACGATGGGCGCCACCAGAATGACGCGGGCGATACAAATCGCGTTGGGAATCCAGTTGAGCTGCATGGGAAATCCGTGCCTCGGATGGGATCGTTTGATAACTGGATTCAAGTCTAGGGCTTGCGACGCCGGGGGCCAGCCGCCATTCTCGCCTTATTGCGTCAATGAGTAAATCAACTCGCCGCCGAATTCGTCGCCTGCTACAGCCGATCTGGACAGAACGTCACCCAATGCCAGGATTCTGTTCAGTACCAGGGCGCCGCCGCGGGCTTCCACGCTCAGCGTCATTTCCGAGCCCACGAGCTGTTCCAATTGGACGGACTGCAGAACGCTCAGGCTCTCGAGATAACTCATCACACGGCCGTAGTCGTCCAGCGATTCAATGCCGCGCACGGTCAGGCGCGCGCTCGTCGCACCGCCGGTTCCGCTGAATTCCAGGGCGTAGAGATCGGCCAGATCGTCGAGACCGGAGCGGACCGTCGCGCCCGGCAACTGGCGCAGATTCCCTCCCCTGAGCAGGGTCCAGCGCGCGGTCTCGATGCCTTCCCGACCGAGTTCAATCCGGCCGCTCAGGATGGCATCCGGTCCATATCGCGCCGAAGCCTCCTCGACGCGCTCGGTGAACATGCCCCAGATATCGATAAAGTCCACCGCATCCAGGTCCTGAACGTCCATGAGCGGCAGGGCAATGGGCAGGCCGCGCTGCTGCGCTGCCCCAAGAAGCGCCTCACGCAACTGCGCCGCAGCAGCCTCCACGGCATCGCTGCTCGGCACCGGCGACGGGGTTGCCGCCAGAATTCCGCGTTCGCCGGGGGCTCCATCGATAGCGACCCACAGCAGCGTGAGCGGGCGTTCCTCCCCCCAGACAGGCTGATTTCTGGCCGTCAGCGCCTGCTCCAACCCAAGCGAATCGAAGACGATCAGCAGGTTCTCCCTGTCGGGGTTGCCGCGCTGAACGACATATCGGCCGGCGTCGCGGACCAGGTCCAACAGGGCGGGATGGGTCGGGGCATCGAGTTGACCGGTCAGCCGTATCAGCAACTCACCCATGGCATAGCGGTCGAAATCCGCATCCGTTCGCAACACCTGCTGTCGCGCGCCCTCGGGATTCAGCGGCACAGTGACCGTGTAGAGGTTCTCGAGTATGGCCGGGAAAACCGACGCAGAAACGAGGACGGTGGAGACTCCCAGAACGAGCGTACAGATCCGGATGCGACTGATCCGGCCGATGCAATTTGTCATGGATACACTCGGGATGCGGTACTCTCGTATTATAGCGGGTGGGCGACCCGCCCCCGGTCCCGAGAGCGCTATGGCAAGGAGAATACAAAAAACACGCGCAAAACCACCGCTGACCTACAAGGCGGCAGGCGTCAATATCGACGCCGGCCAGGAGTTGGTCGAGCGAATCAAGGGAGCGGTTGCGCGCACCCGGCGTGTCGAGGTCCTGGGCGATCTCGGAGGTTTCGGCGGGCTGTTCAAGGTACCGGGGGATCGGTATAAACGCCCCATCCTGGTAGCAGGCACCGACGGGGTCGGCACGAAGATCGAACTGGCCGGCCAGTATGACGCCCACGAATGCATCGGGATCGACCTGGTGGCGATGTGCGTCAACGACGTGATCGTCGTCGGAGCGGAACCGTTGTTCTTCCTGGACTACCTGGTCACGCCGCGGCTGGACGTGGATATTGCTGCACGCGTCGTCAGCGGAATCGCCAGGGGCTGCGAACTGGCGGGAGCCGCCCTGATCGGCGGAGAAACCGCGGAGCATCCGGGCATGCACATGTCGGTCGGCTACGACCTGGCCGGTTTCTGCGTCGGCGTGGTCGAAGAGCCCCAGATTATCGATGGGCAGGGTATCAAGCCCGGAGACACCATCATCGGCCTGGGGTCCTCGGGCACGCATTCCAATGGATTCTCGCTGATACGCCGCGTGCTGGAACACACTCAAGCGGACGAGACGACGCTGATCGACGGCCGTCCCCTGATAGAGCAACTCCTGACCCCGACCCGTATCTACGCGGACACGATTCTCAACCTGATCCGGGAAGTTCCGGTCAAGGGCATAGCGCACATTACCGGCGGAGGGCTGACCGAGAACATTCCCCGGGTATTGCCGAAACGGCTCGGCGCCCGCCTGAAAGCAAGCGAATGGCCATCACAGCCCGTATTCGACTGGTTACGGGATGCGGGCGTGGCCGAAGCCGAAATGCTGCGTACATTCAACTGCGGCATCGGCATGTGCGTCGTCGTTTCGCCGTCGGATGTCGAAGAGGCGCTCGCAATCCTGCGGAATTGCGGCGAGGAGGCCTGGGCGATCGGGCGCGTCGTGAGGGACAGGTACGAAAAGGTACGAGTCAGTTGACCGCGAGCGGGCCGTTCAGGGTCGTCATATTGAGTTCGGGCGAAGGCACCAATCTGCAGAACCTGATCGACTACGCCGCGCGGAGCAATGACCGCATTCGCGTTTCGGCGGTGTTCTCCGACCAGCGCAGCAGGAGCCTTGAACGTGCACGGGACGGGAGCATAGAAGCACATTACCTGGCCGCAAACGACTTCCCGGATCGGAGCGCATACGACGCCGCGCTGGGCGACGCGATCGAGACCTGCGATCCGGACCTGATCGTGCTGTCCGGATTCATGCGGATACTCGGCAAATCGTTCGTGGCGCGCTTTGAGGACCGCATCATCAACATCCACCCTTCCCTGCTGCCACGGTACGCCGGACTGCATACGCACCGCCGCGTGCTCGATGCCGGCGATGCGCACCACGGCGCCACCGTGCACTTCGTCACCGAGGAACTGGATGCCGGCCCGCGCATCATTCAGTGCCGCATTCCGGTGCTCGAGGGCGACGATGAAGCGAGCCTTGCGGCGCGCGTTCACGAGGTCGAATACATGATTTTTCCCCGCGCCGTGGAATGGTGCGCCAGAAAACTTGTCAAGTTCTCCGATGGTGAAGCACTCTTTGACGGTATGCCCATGACAGGACCGGTGACGGTGGAGCATGAAGCCTGACAGCCCGTGGCAAGTGTCCCGCGTCAGCGCACCGGCGACCGGAGCGAAAACTGCCGGCACGCTCGCGGCAGCGCTCCTGAGCCTCGCAGCCGGCGCTGCGGCCGGACCCGTCCGCGCGGCGGATGCCCTGCCCGGCTACCACGCCATCTACGAGGCCACCTACCAGGGACGCGCTGTCGGCGAAGCGGAGTTCTCCCTGACGCTGCTGGATGCCGGGAACGGTACATACGAGTTCCGCTCCTCGTTGCGATACGGGGGGATCTACAGGCTGATTGCTCCCAGGCCACCGGAGGAATCGAGCGAATTCATGCTTGAGGACGGGCGGATTCAGCCGCTGACTTACTCGCTTCTCGACCGCACCCGAGACGGTGAGGACAGCTTCGACATCGAGTTCGACTGGCAGAGCGGCCAGGCCTTCACCACGGCTGACGGAATCAGTGTCGAATCGCCGCTCGTGCCCGGCACACTGGACCGCGGCAGCCTGCAGGTCGCGCTGATGATGCTGGGGGAAGATTTCGCCGCCGACCAGGTGACCTTGCTCGACCGGGAAGGGCCGGAAGTTCACGACCTGCGGGCAACCGGCGAGGAAACGCTGGATACGCCGCTGGGCCGTTTCCAGACCCGAACATTGACCCAGCAAAGGCAGGGTTCATCGCGCCGGACCCTGATCTGGCTGGCGCCGGACCTGCGCGACCTGCCGGTCCGGATCGAGCGCCAGCGAAATGGCGAAGCACGTGTGGGTTTCCTCCTCAAGGAGGTGCGCTGGCACCAGTAACGCCCGCTCTATCCCCTGGGCCGATGATCTATCCCCTGGGCCGATGATCTATCTCCCGGGCCGATGATCCAATCCCCGGGCCGATCTATCCCTTGGGCAGAGTGACCCCGGTCTGCCCCTGGTATTTGCCGTCGCGGTCCCGGTAACTGGTTTCGCAGACCTCGTCCGCCTGGAAAAAGATCATCTGGGCCACGCCTTCATTGGCGTAGATTTTCGCCGGCAGGGGCGTGGTATTGGAGAATTCCAGCGTCACGTGCCCCTCCCACTCGGGCTCCAGGGGCGTGACATTGACGATGATTCCGCAGCGGGCGTAGGTCGACTTGCCAAGGCAAATGGTCAATACGTCACGCGGGATGCGAAAGTATTCCACCGTCCTCGCCAGGGCGAAGGAATTGGGCGGCACGATGCAGATTTCGCCCTGCTTGTCGACGAAACTTTCGGCGTCGAACTCCTTGGGGTCGACCACGGCGGAGTTGATGTTGGTGAAGACCTTGAAATCCGACGCGCAACGCACGTCGTAGCCGTAACTGGAGGTGCCGTAGGAAATCACCCTTCGGCCGTCGAGACCCCGGACCTGTTCCTCCTGAAACGGCTCGATCATGCCGTGATCCAGCGCCATGCGACGAATCCACCGATCCGAGCGAATGGTCATTCGTTCTCTTCCACGGTGATGGTGGGAAACAGGCGGCTGTAGTCCTTGCCTCCGGCGGCAAGCTGCGCGCCCGCCGCCCGGGCGATCCACCGGTAATCCCGGGCCAGCGCGCCATCCGGTTCGGCAACGACCGTGGGTTCGCCCCGGTCCGTGGTCTCGCGGATGCGGCTGTCCAGCGGCAGTCCGCCCAGCATCGGCAGGTCGTACTCCGCGGCCAGCCGTTCCGCGCCGCCATGGCCGAAGATGGGTTCCTCGCGCCCGCAACCGAAGCAGATGTGCCGACTCATGTTCTCCACGATCCCCAGGATCGGCACGTTGACCTTCTGGAACATTTCCAGGCCCTTGCGGGCGTCGGCCAGCGAGATTTCCTGGGGGGTCGTGACGATGATGGCGCCGCTCACGGGCACGCGCTGCGACAACGTGAGCTGGATGTCGCCGGTGCCGGGCGGCATGTCCACCAGCAGGTAGTCGAGTTCGCCCCAGCGGGTATCGTTGAGCAACTGGTTCAGCGCCGAGGTGACCATCGGCCCCCGCCACGCCATCGGCTGGCGTTCGTCCACCAGGAACCCGATGGACATGGCGCTGAGTCCATGGGCCTCGAGTGGCTCCAGGGTCTTGCCGTCCTTGCTTACGGGCCGCTCGCCCATCAGCCCCAGCATCCGGGGCTGGCTGGGACCGTAGATGTCCGCGTCGAGTATTCCGACCCGGGCGCCTTCCTGTGCGAACGCCAGCGCCAGGTTCACCGTCACCGTGGATTTGCCCACGCCGCCCTTGCCCGAAGCCACGGCGATCAGGTTGCTGACGCCTTCCAGGGGCTTGAGCCCGTGCTGCACGGAGTGGGAGTCCACCGCCCAATCCACGGAGAATTCGATGTTGCTTTCAATGCCCAGCGACGCCGTGTGGCCGCGCAGCGCTTCGGTCAATTCACCTATGCTGCGTGCAGCCGGGAAGCCCAGACGAACCGCAACCCGGTACGCGTCCGTGGCGGTCTCGACCTTGAAACGGGCACCCGACCCACCCAGGCGAATCGAAGTACGGGGGACGGTGAATGTACGAAGACGCTCCTCGAGCGCCGCCTGCTCCTGGCTGCTCATGAAGGGATACCAAAACTGCGGGAACGGCAATTGTCGAACTTCGATCCTTGCAAAGCAATCGCCAATGCACCGGCGAAGCCACGGCAACGCCGGCGGACGCGCTGGCTGGCGGCGCCGGGCGGCCGCGCTTCCGGACGCGCTCACGGGCGCGCTAACGGCCGAAATATGGTTCCAGACACAGAGCATCGATGATGGTCAAGTGGCATAATCGCGCACCAATCCCTGTACCACGCCAAATGCTTTCTCGGAGTCCGGCGAAGTGGCCGATCAACGCAACATCCTGGTAACCAGTGCCCTGCCCTACGCCAGCGGTCCGCTGCACCTGGGGCACCTGGTGGAATACACCCAGACCGACATCTGGGTGCGATTCCAGCGCATGCGCGGTCACCATTGCATCTATGTCTGCGCCAGCGACGCGCACGGTACGCCGACCATGTTGCGGGCCGATGAGGCAGGCGTCGCTCCCGAAGCCCTTGTCGCCGAGGTTGCCGAGGGGCACAGAAAGGATTTCGAGAATTTCAAAATCAGTGTCGACAACTACCAGACCACCCACTCCGCGGAAAACCTGGAGCTCACCACGGAGATGTACCGGCGCCTGAAGGAGAACGGGTACATCGACCGCCGGGTCATCACCCAGGCCTACGACGACGAGCGGCAAATGTTCCTGCCGGACCGCTACGTGCGCGGCGAGTGCCCGTCCTGCGGGGCCGCGGACCAGTACGGGGACGCGTGCGAGAACTGCAGCGCCACATACGCGCCCATGGACCTGAAGAACCCCGTGTCGGTGGTGTCCGGAACCCCGCCGTCGCTGCGTGAATCCGAGCATTTCTTCTTTCGGCTGAGCGCGTTCGAGGACGAACTCCGGGCGTGGGTGCCCGACCACGTCGATGCCTGGATGGTCAGGAAACTCGACGAATGGTTTCAGGCCGGACTCAAGGATTGGGACATTTCCAGGGACTCACCCTACTTCGGCTTCGAAATTCCGGGTGAAACCGGCAAGTACTTTTATGTCTGGTTCGATGCGCCCATCGGCTACATGGCGAGTTTTCTGGAACTCTGCCGACGGCCCGATTCCGGGCTGGTGTTTGAAGATTACTGGGGGGGCAATCGACCGGCGGGCGGAGACAGCAAGGCGGCCGACAGCGTCGCGTCCACCGGCAACGCTGCGGGCACCGAGCTGTACCATTTCATCGGCAAGGACATCGTCTACTTTCATACGCTGTTCTGGCCGTCGGTGCTCAGCGGTGCGGGTTATCGCAAGCCCTCGGGCGTCTTCGTCCATGGCTTTCTCACCGTGGACGGCAAGAAGATGTCCAAGCGGCGTGGCACCTTCATCATGGCCTCCACCTACGCCAATCGACTGGACCCGGATTACCTGCGCTACTACTTTGCCGCCAAGCTCGGCGCGTCCGCGGATGACATCGACCTGAACCTGGACGACTTCATCGCCCGGCTCAACTCGGATCTGGTCGGCAAGGTGGTCAACATTGCCAGCCGCTGCGCCGGGTTCATTCATCGGCACAACGGCGGACAACTGGGCGAATCGCTGCACGATGAGGCGCTCTACAGGGACTTTGCAGACGCCGCGACCCAGATCGCGGACGACTACGAACAGCGCAACTATGCCCGTGGGCTCAAGCGAGTCATCGCTCTGGCCGACCGCGCCAATCGTTACATCGATGGCGAAAAACCCTGGATTCTCGCCAAGGATCCCCAGCAGGCCGGGCGAGTCGTCGATGTCTGCACTCTGGGCATCAACCTGTTTCGCACGCTGATGGTCTATCTCAAGCCCGTCGTCCCCGGCTTGGCGGAGCGGGCCGAGGAATTTCTCGATGCGGACCCGCTGGTCTGGAGCGACGCAGGCACGCCGCTGCTTGATCATCGCGTGCGCAAGTTTCGAAGTCTGCTGGAGCGAGTACCACCCAAGGAGGTTCAAGCCATGGTCAACGACAGCCGAGCCGGCCCCGCCGTCCCACCCGCGCAGTACGAGGACGAGATCGACTTCGAGCAGTTTTCGAAGGTGGATCTGCGCATCGCCCGCGTCATTGCCGCGGACTACGTGAAAGGCGCGGACAAGCTGCTGGAGTTGCGCCTGGACCTGGGCGGCGACGAGCGCGTGGTCTTTGCGGGCATTCGCTCCGCCTACCGCCCGGAAACGCTCGTCGACCGACTGGTGGTGGTGGTGGCCAACCTCAAGCCTAGAAAGATGCGCTTCGGCACTTCACAGGGCATGATATTGGCCAGTGGCCCGGGGGGGAGCGACATTTTTCTGCTGAGTCCTGACAGCGGCGCCAAACCCGGCATGAAGGTCACCTGAACTGGCGTAAACAGGCCCCATCATGACTGAGCTGGTGGTTATCATTTTCTCGGCCGCCCTGGTCAACAATTTCGTATTGGTTCAGTTTCTCGGGCTTTGTCCCTTCCTGGGCGCTTCGAGAAAACTCGAGGGCGCCCTGGGGATGGGACTGGCCACGGGCCTGGTGCTGACGCTGGCCTCCGCCTTCAGCTACCTGGTGGAGCGGTTCGTGTTGATTCCCTTCGACGTCCAATACTTGCGCCTGGTGTCCTTCATCGTGGTCATCGGCGCCGCCGTGCAGTTCACCGAGCTGCTGTTGAGCCGTGCTTTCCCCGTCCTGCACAAGGTGCTGGGCATCTACATACCGCTGATCGCCAGCAACTGCGCGGTGCTCGGGGTCGCGCTGCTGAACTCCAACGCCAGCCGAAGCCTGGCCGCGGCGATCTTCTACGGCGCGGGCGCGGCGCTGGGTTTCGGCATCGTTTTGGTCCTTTTGAGCAGCCTGCGAGAACGCCTGGAGGGCGAGGACGTACCGGCGCCATTTCGCGGTTCGGCCATAACCCTGGTCACCGCGGGCATCATGTCGCTGGCCTTTTTCGGCTTCACCGGGTTCGCGCGATTTTGATGATCACCGGTACCGTCGTCCTGTCGAGTATCGTGATCGCACTGGCCGTCGGGCTGATCCTTTGCAGCCGCTACCTGGCGCAGTCGGAGGATACGGTTGTCGATGAGGTCGAGCGCATCCTGCCGCGCATCCAGTGTGCCCAGTGCGGCTACCCCGGCTGCAGGCCGTACGCGGCGGCGATCGTCGAGGATGCGGCGCCGCTCAACCTGTGCCCGCCGGGCGGCGAGGAAACCGTCGGGCGGCTGGCGAGGTTTCTGGGACGCGAACCCGACCGCCTGGCATTACCGTCGACCATGGCGGGCGCTGGCGAGGTCGTGGCAAGCCTCGACGAGGTGGCGGTCATCGAGGAGGAACAGTGCATCGGGTGCAATCTCTGCGCGCGGGCCTGTCCGGTCGATGCCATCGTCGGTGTTCAGCAGATGATGCATACCGTCATATCGGATCACTGCACCGGTTGTACGTTGTGCCTGGCGCCCTGCCCCGTGGACTGTATTTCGCTGACTCCCCGCCATGCTTGAGCGGAGTCTGAAGCGCAAGCTCACCTGGGGCTTCGATATCAGGGCGCACAAGGCCATGTCGACGGACACGCCCATCGCCCGCGGACTGTTGCCGGAGCGCCTGATCATCCCGATGAACCAGCAGGCGGGACCCGCGGCGGTCCCCATCGCCGAGGTTGGCCAGCGGGTCAGGAAAGGAGAGATGATCGGCCGACCCGGCGGCCCCCGCTCGGCCGCAGTCCATGCCTCGACCTCGGGCAGGGTCAGGGCGATCGGCAAGGAAATTACGCCAACCGTCAACGGCCTGGTCTCATCGCTGTGCGTGCATCTGGAAGCCGACGGAGAAGATGAACCGGCGCCGCCCCGGGAATGGCCGCAGGAGCGGGCGGCGCGCATCGATGCCATCTGCAACGCCGGGATTGTCGGTCTCGGCGGCGCGGTCTTTTCCACAGCGGAAAAAATGCGCGGCCACGAGACATGCGAGCTGTTGATTCTCAACGGCGCCGAGTGCGAGCCTTACATCAGTTGCGACGACATGCTGATGAGGGAACATCCCCAGGAGGTGGTGCGCGGCGCGCTGGCGATGCTGGACCTGGTGGGTGCGCCGCTGGCCGTACTGGCGGTCGAGCAGGACAAGCCCGAGGCCCTGCGGGCCATGCGCGAGGCAGCCGACCGGCTCGGCGACTCGCGCATCGAGTTCGCCCGCGTGCCCACGGTCTATCCGGCCGGCGGTGAACGCCAGTTGGTCGAGGTCCTGACAGGCCGGGAGGTTCCAAGCGGCAGTTACCCCCTGGCGAGCCGGTGCATCTGCCAGAACGTCGGCACGGCCCGGGCGCTGGATCGACTCATACGGCAGGGCGAACCCCTGGTTAGCCGCATCGTTACCGTCACCGGCCACGGCGTCGCCGGCGCGACCAACGTGGAGGTGCCCATCGGGACACCGATTCGCGACCTGATCGAATTCTGCGGCGGCTACCGGGGCGAGGTGGCGCTGCTGATCCTCGGCGGCAACATGATGGGTTACGCGCTGCCCAGCGACGATTTGCCCGTTACCAAGGCGGGCAACTGCGTCCTCGCGGCTCATTCGGACGAGGTCCGGGAATCCTCCGGGGAATGGCCGTGCATCCGTTGCGGCGACTGCGCCGATGTCTGTCCTCCCCGATTGCTGCCCCAGGAACTCCTGCGCGCATCCGCCGTGCAGGATTTCGACCGGCTCGACGCCCTGGGCCTGAACGACTGCATCGAATGCGGATGCTGCGACGTGGTCTGCCCCAGCCAGATTGCACTGACCGAACGCTTCCGGGAGGCGAAGCGGGCCGTAGCGGCGGCCGCGGCCCGGGCCTCGATGGCGGACCTGGCGCAGGAACGTCACCGGCGCAAGCTCCGTCGCCTGGCAACCCAGGCCGAGCACAGCGACCGCCGACAGGACGACCTGATCGAGAAGATCGGCAGCCGGGACAGGCGAGCCATGATCGAAGCCGCCGTGGCGCGGGCGAGCAGGCGCCGCGACTCGAGCAAGACGACCCACTGATGAAATTCGAACTGAAGCCGCCGCCCCACGCCCGGCCCACCACCAGCGTGCCTAAGGTGATGCGTCAGGTGATCTACGCGCTGGTGCCCGCCGCACTGGCCCATGTGTGGTTCTTCGGCTGGGGGATCTGCATCAACGCGCTGATCGCCACGCTGGCCGCGCTGGGCTCGGAAGCGCTCATGCTTCGACTGCGAGGCAGACCCATCAGACCCGCTCTGCTTGACGGTACGGCGACGGTCACGGCGGTGCTGCTGGCCTTCGCGATCCCGCCCCTAGCGCCCTGGTGGGTCCCGGTCATCGGCGCGGTTACGGCCATCGTTCTCGCCAAGCACCTGTATGGCGGCATGGGATCGAACCTGTTCAATCCCGCCATGGTGGGTTACGCGATCCTGCTGATTTCGTTCCCCGTGGAAATGACCTACTGGCTGCCGCCGCGCGGGGCGGAGCTGGGATTGCCGTCGATCGGCGCCTGGGACAGCCTGCGCTTCGCCCTGACGGGCTCGCTGCCCCAGGCACTGGACATCGACGCGGTCACCCAGGCCACACCGCTGGACCTGGTGCGCGAAGGACTGACCAGCATGCAGACGGTGGCGGAAGTACAGGCCGGTCCCCTTTTCGGCGGCATGGGCGGCCAGGGATGGGAATGGGTCAACGGCCTGATCGCCATCGGCGGGCTTTATCTGCTGTTTCGCGGAATCATTCGCTGGCACATCCCGATATCGATGCTGGCGGCCATGATGATCGCCGCGGCGGTATTTCACGCGTTTGACGCCAGCCTTTACGCGTCGGCGAGTTTTCATCTGTTCAGCGGCGCAAGTCTGCTGGGCGCCTTCTTCATCGCCACCGATCCCGTCTCCGCGGCGACGACCAACCGCGGCCGGCTGATTTACGGCGCGGGGATTGGCATACTCACGTACGCGATCCGTACCTGGGGCGGCTATCCGGACGGGGTCGCATTCGCCGTGCTGCTGATGAACGCAACCGTTCCCCTGCTGGACCGCTACACTCGACCGAGAATCTATGGCCGATAGCGAAGCAAAGCTCCTGCGCGCCATTGTGGTGGTTGCCGCGATCGCGGTGTGCGCGGCGGGACTGATTTCGGTGAGCCACGAAATCAGTGCCGAGCGGATCGAGCGAAATATCGCCGAACGCCTGATGCAGTCGCTTCACGAAGTTCTGGACCCCGGCCTTTACGACAACGACCTGGTTCAGACGCAGGTCTGGGCCATCGATCCCGACCTGTTGGGTACGCCGGAGCCCGTGCAGGTCTTCCTGGCGACGCGCGACGGTCAACCGTCAGCGGCGATCTTTGCCGCAGTCGCTCCGCGTGGCTACAACGGCCGCATCGACCTCCTGGTCGGGCTCGATGCCGCGGGCGTGGTCCAGGGCGTGCGCGTCACCGCTCACCGGGAGACGCCCGGACTGGGCGACCAGATCGAGCTTTCGATTTCCGACTGGATCACCGGATTCGACGGTACCAGCCTGTCGGACCCGCCGCTCTCCCAGTGGGCCGTAGTCCCCGACGGCGGCCGTTTCGACGCATTCACCGGCGCAACGGTGACGCCCCGGGCCGTGGTTCAGGCCGTGCGCGATGTGCTCGTTTACTTCGATGAACACCAGGCTGAATTGTTCGAGCGCGCTGCAGCTATCGAGCGTGTTGAGACGGAATCTGAACCGTCAGGAGCGCCTCTTCCATGAATAGTGCAGGAAATCTGTTCATGGACGGATTCTGGCGCAATAACGCTGCATTCGTGCAATTGCTCGGGCTCTGCCCACTGCTGGCCATCACCACGACGCTGGTCAACGGACTTGCCCTGGGGATCGCGACCACCCTCGTGCTGATCGCAACCAATGCCGTGGTTTCCCTGATTCGCGGGTCCCTGGTGCCGAGCATTCGCATTGTGGTCTTCGTGCTCATCATCGCTTCGCTGGTCACCACGGTGGACATGCTGACCAACGCGTTCTTCCACGACCTGTACCGGGTACTCGGATTGTTCATCCCCCTCATCATCACCAACTGCGCCATCCTGGCACAGGCGGAATCGGTCGCCAGCCGCCGCCGAATCGACCAGGCGGCCCTGTCCGGCCTGGCAACGGGCCTGGGCTTCGCCGCTGCACTGGTTCTGCTGGGCGGACTGCGCGAGATCGTCGGATTCGGCACCTTGTTCTCCGGCATGGAATTTCTGCTGGGCGATGCGGCTCGAGGCATTTACCTGGACCTGCCCCATGACGGGATGCTTGCGGCGATCCTGCCCCCGGGCGCCTTCTTCGGGCTCGCTGCGCTGATCGCCCTGCGCAATTGGCTTACCACCAGGGACACGACCGTCCCGGCCCGCGAGGCAGAAGCGGAAGCCCGCACGTGAAGGCGGCGCCGGCAGCGTCATGAACGAAGCATCCGCAACGCCGTGAACGCGGTCCCCGCAGCACCATGAACGCAGTCCCAGCAGCACTGTGAACACGATTCCCGCAGCGCCATGAACGCGGCAAAGCGCCGTCAGATCTACGAGCGGCTTGCCGCCGGAATGCCGGAACCCACCACGGAACTGAACTACAGTTCACCGTTCGAGTTGCTTGTTGCGGTGGTGCTCTCGGCTCAGGCGACCGACATTGGCGTCAACAAGGCCACGGGACCCCTGTTCAAAGCCGCCAATACGCCCGAGGCCATCCTCGCGCTGGGCGAAGCCGGGCTGCGGGATCACATCAAGAGCATCGGGCTGTTCAACAACAAGGCAAAGAACATCTACCGCACCTGCGCCATCCTTGTGGAGGAACACGGCGGTGCCGTCCCGACGAAACGCGAAGCACTGGAAGCCCTGCCCGGGGTGGGCAGAAAAACGGCCAATGTCATCCTCAACACCGCCTTCGGTCAACCGACGATTGCCGTGGACACCCACATTTTTCGCCTGTCCAACAGGACGGGGCTCGCGCCCGGGAAGAACGTGCGTGCAGTCGAAGACAGGCTGGTGCGCGTCACGCCCGCGGAGTTCAGGAAAAACGCCCATCACTGGCTGATCCTGCACGGGCGCTACGTGTGCAAGGCGCGCAAGCCGGGGTGCCCTCGATGCGTCATCGCGGATCTGTGCGACTACAGGCACAAGGTGACATCGTAGTTCCGGGTATCGGGACGCTTATAAGCTGCCTTTGCCATGACTCCGCGGGCCCCAAAAGGCCGCGCCGCTCGCATGTTAAGATCGCCCGCGGTTACAGCCAATCCGACGGAGTCGTCGTGAAACTCAGTGTTGCTCTACCAGCATTCGCCCTGATTCTCGCGGGCGGTCACGCTTCAGCCCACCATTCGTTCGCGGCATCGTTCACGACCGACGAGATCGTTCGCGAAGGCGTCGTCAGTCGGTACGTATTCAGGAATCCGCACGTGATCATCTTCATGTCGGTCGAGAACGAGAGCGGGGAGCAGGCCGAGTGGATGGCCGAGGGCAGCGCCGCGACGAGCCTGCGCAGGGCCGGGTGGTCCGCCGATACGATCCAGCCGGGCGAACTCGTGCGCATTGCCGGCAACGCCGGCCGCGATGGCAAGCTGATGATCTCGATGGAACACGTCGAGGTCCTCGATTCCGATTCGCTCGCAGTCCTGCGAACCCCGTCAATGAGCGGTGCTCCGACCGAGGTTGCCGCGGGCGAGATCGTGTCCATCCCATTGCATCTGGCTGACGGGCGCCCGAACCTGACGGGCGCCTGGACCCGGGGACGCGACGGCCCGGGATTCCGCAATCATCGTCTGCCCCCATTCAACGAGGCTGGCGCGGCGCTGCAGGCGGAGTGGGACCCGATCAACGATCCGCAAGTCGCCTGCGAAGATCCGGGCCTCATTCGCCAGGCCGGTTTCACGCCGCATCCCGTGCGCATCGAACAGTATGACGACCATGTCGTGATCTCTTACGAGGAGTATGGGGGCGTGCGCACGGTCTATTTCGACGACAGGGACATCACCGACGAGTACCGCCCTCTTGGCCAGTCCGTGGCACGCTACGAGGGCGACACGCTGGTCATCGAGTCGACCCACCTTCCGGCGAACCCCACCGGCACGCCCGGTCACCGGCTGAGCGACCAGGCGACCACGGTTGAGACCTATCGCCGTCTGGACGACCCGACCCAGGGGCCCATGGTGGAGATGGAGATGATCATCGTGGACCCGGGTTATCTGACGGAACCATGGGAGATGGTCTGGAAAAAACTCTACACGGAAGGTTACGAGTTCATTCCCGTGGAGTGCTACGCACCGTACTAGTGCTCCATCAACCTTATAACGCCGTATCTGGCGCTGACCTGTCGTGAGCACAGCGAACCAGGCAGCCGGCGAGGCTGCAACTCCATCCCCGGGCATCGCCGGCCGGTTTCGAGGCTTCCTGCCGGTGGTCGTGGACGTGGAAACCGGCGGATTCAATCCGGCGACCGATGCGCTGCTCGAGATTGCCGCGGTCCTGCTGCGGCTCGACGACGACGGCCTGTTGCATCCGGGCGAGTCTGTTCGCTTTCACGTCAAGCCGTTTCCCGGCGCCCGCCTGGATCCGGCCTCCCTTGAAGTCACCGGCATTGACCCGTTCCATCCGCTGCGCCTTGCCGTGGACGAGAACGAAGCGCTGAAAAAGGTATTCGAACTGGTCCGCAGGGAAATCAAGGCGCAGAAGTGCAACCGCGCCGTGCTTGTCGGCCACAATTCGTTCTTCGACCTTCAGTTCGTCCATGCGGTGGCGGAGCGAAACAAGATCAAGCGCAATCCCTTCCACCCGTTCTCAAGCTTCGATACCGCAACACTGGCCGGGGTCGCCCTGGGCCAGACCGTGCTTAGCCGCGCCGTTGCCGCGGCGGGAATGGAGTGGGACGCAAGCCAGGCGCATTCGGCCGTCTACGACGCCGACATGACGGCGCAGTTGTTCTGCGAGATCGTGAACCGGTTCAGGCCAATTTATGAGGGCCCGACTACTGAACGGTCTGGTTAGAACACCTGGCAGCCCGGAGAGTGTTAGTCCGATTCGCCCTCGGGCGACGACGCGGCAGACTCGATCACGGTCTTGAGCTCGCCGGAATGGTACATCTCAAGCGCGATGTCGCAGCCGCCGATCAGCTCGCCGTTGACGTAGAGCTGGGGATACGTGGGCCAGTTGGAATAGGTCTTCAACCCCTCACGGACCTCCGGATCTTCGAAGATATTGACGTAGGCGAACGGCTTGCCCACGGCCCGCAGCGCTGCCACGGTCTGCGCGGAGAACCCGCACTGGGGAAAGTCCGGGCTTCCCTTCATGTAAAGCAGCACCGGATGGCTGCGCAGTTGGCTCTCGATTCTTTCGTTGATGTCCATAACCTACGTAGGCCTCCGTTGACAAGTGACCCGCTGGCATCGGTCCTCCGGGAAGGATCGCCGACGGCGAGGCGGGCTGGTCATTGAATAATGCGGGTCCCTAACCTATTCTTCAAGTTCGCAAACAACGACTCGACCCAGCCGAGCTGATCGAGTCGGAACAACTCCACGCCCAAGATTTCGGAGAGGAAGTCCACACATGAATCCCCTGAACACTGTTAACGGAACCATCGGTGCCGGCGTCATACTCGCCATCGTGATCGGTCTCATCACCATGGGCGTCGACTTCAACACGGCGAGTTTCCTGGTCTGGATCCACGTCCTTGCCGGCATCACCTGGATCGGCTTGCTCTACTATTTCAATTTCGTCCAGGTTCCGGCGCTGGCGGAGGCTGCCTCCGACGAGGGTGGTCCGGGTGGCGCGGGCATCACCAAGTACGTTGCGCCCCGAGCGCTGTGGTGGTTCCGCTGGGGTGCGGTGGTCACGTGGGCCTCCGGCGCTGCCTATCTGCTGCATCTCGGAATACTTGTCGATGCCTTCCTGCTTCGTGGAACCTCGCTTGTAATCGGAGTCGGCGCATGGCTCGGCACGATCATGCTGTTCAATGTGTGGGTATTGATCTGGCCGAATCAGAAGAAGATTCTCGGCATCGTGGAAGCGTCTGCCGACGAGATCGCAAAGGCACGCCGGGTGGCATTCCTCGCCTCACGCACCAACACCTTGCTGTCCATCCCCATGCTGATGAGCATGGTTGGCATGGGGCACCAAGGCTTTTTCATCTGACCAGTTAGCCGACAACGTTTTGAAGCCCGGAGAGGCACACCGCCTTTCCGGGCTTATTCATGTTCCGCGTTAAACTGCCGTCATGACAGTTCCGTCTATTTCCGCCGATACTGTTTCGAAGGCCGTAGCCGAGGCGCTTCGTGAGGATGTAGGCGATGGCGATCTGACTGCCGAATTGATCCCGGCCGATGTTGTCGCGCAAGCACGGTTGAGCGCGCGGGAGAGTTGCATACTCTGCGGTACCGCCTGGTTTGCCGAGGTTTTCCGGCAGCTTGACACGAACGTGGCGGTGCGATGGCACTTCTCGGATGGTGACGCCGTGGCGCCGGGAGCCGACGTCTGCCGCATTCGGGGATCCGCCAGGGCTCTGCTGACCGGCGAGCGAACTGCGCTGAACTTCCTTCAGACCTTGTCGGCCACGGCAACTGCCGCCCGCCGTTACGTGGACGCGGTGGCGGGCACCGGCGCCACGATCCTGGATACGCGAAAAACCATCCCCGGACTCCGCGACGCCCAGAAATACGCCGTGCGCTGCGGAGGAGCGCAAAATCACCGCCGTGGCCTCTACGACGCCATTCTGATCAAGGAAAACCATATCGCCGCCGCAGGTGGACTACGTCGTGCGGTGGACGCCTCCCGGCAAAGGGCGCCGTCGGTGATGCTTGAGGTCGAGGTGGAGAGCCTGGGCGAGTTGCACGAGGCGCTGGCGTGCGGGGTCGATCGGATACTGCTCGACAATTTCAGTCTGGAGGAGATCAGGCAGGCAGTGAAAGCACGCAACGCCCACGACGGACCGAGCGTCGCGCTTGAAGCTTCCGGCGGGATGGATATCGAGAGCGTCCGAGAAACAGCTTGCACCGACATTGACTTCATTTCCGCCGGCGCGCTGACCAAGCATGTGCGCGCCGTGGATTTCTCCATGCTGTTCTGCTGACCGTCTCGCAAGACCAATCCCGCGTTTACGTCTGTGTCGCCACGACATTCACGCCCCACTCCGAGCTCGATACAGAGGCTCCCCGTACCACGGAGGGCAAGCAAAAGAATTGCCTTGTGGTAACCTTGGCAGGGTGCCTCTTGGCTCCCACCACTTGGGGGAGTGGGTTGATCCATTAGTCGTCAGGATCAACTCTCATGGCGTCCTTGGACTCACTGCGCGTTTCCTGCGCATATTCTGCATTTTGGGGAGATTGAAATGAAATTACGGCCTGGAATTCTCGCAGTTTTGGCTACCCTGCTTGTCGGTAGCGGTTACGGTGGCATCGCGTTGGCACAGGAAGGCGCGGCGACACTTGAAGAAGTCATCGTTACGGCAACGCGCCGGGAGCAGAATCTACAGGAGATACCGCTCGCGATCACGGCGCTCTCTGCCGAAGCGCTCGAACAGCGTACGATCGAGAATGTCGAGGATCTTCAGCTCCTGGTTCCGAATGTGGACATCCGCGGTTCCGGGCGAGCCGGCGCCGCGCAGGGGAGCTTCACGGTGCGCGGCGTTCGCGGCGTATCGCGTTACGTGGATGGCGTGGCGCTCAGCGGAGATCAGGGAAGTCTCGCAAATGTCGTCGAACTCGAGCGAATAGAAGTCCTGCGCGGACCCCAGGGTACCTATTTCGGCAAGAATGCGATCGGCGGCGCGGTGCAATACGTCACCCAGAAACCCCAGGATGAGTTCGGCGCCAGAGTCAAGGCAACCCTGGGCCAGTTCAAACGCGCGGATCTTGTAGCCAACGTGGATATACCCTTGAGCGATACCGCCTTGTCGAAGGTCACGGTAGCCAGTCTCAACCGAGGTGGCTATGTCGAAAGCACCACCATCGACGAGAGCTATGGCGAACAGGGCAATACGATCTTCAGAGGCATGCTGGAGTGGAATCCGAGCGAGACCGTCTCCGCTCTGTTTACGCTGGATTACAATCGCGAGGATTCGAACATGCAGGGCTACGTGTTGTTCGATGTCGTGGAAAATTTCTATCGCGGCCCGATGACGCCCGAACAGTACAATTCCCAGGGAGTCCCGTTTACCGACGAGCTTTACGCGTTCGGCAAGAATGAAGAATACAAGAGCGCGGCGAATTACACCGGGCCGGGAGTCGATGTCGTCTCAGACGGTTTCTCGGCAAATGTGAGCTGGGAGGTCAACGATTCGTTGACTTTCAGATCGATCAGCGCGATCCGAGATGTGGACTATGGCGTTTGGTTTGACAGCGACGCGAGCCCCCTCGGTTATTTCGATACCTGGGCCTACCAGGTCGTGGACGAGACTTCGCAGGAGTTCCAACTGCTCGGCAACAACCAACGTCTCAACTGGATAGTGGGGGCATACTACTTCGCCGAGGATCAGACCAGCAAAGCGCAGAACTGGCAGCGCATTGAATTGACCGGTATGGGTGCCGGCGGTCCGCGGTTGCGCAACACGCTATCGAATGTCGCCACCACTGATACCGCACTCTATGGCGAGTTCACTTACGATTTCACGGACCGGCTGACACTGACGCTCGGTGGCCGCTACTCGGAGGAGGATCTCACCGGCACAACCTTTGTCCCCGCCGAGCCGATCGGCCCGTTGCAGTCGCCATCCAAGAGTCTGGAGGGCGATGTGCGGATCATTGGCGGTGTGCCGGTAATCCAGAATGCCACGTTCAGCGCCTTTACGCCTCGAGTGGCCCTGCAGTATCAATGGAGCGACGACGTCATGGTGTATGGCAGCGTCTCTCAAGGATTCAATGGCGGCGGCGTCAACACGACCTTCGACCCGACCTTGCCCAACAACGGCATTCTCCCGTACACCGAAGAGATCCTGACCAACTATGAGTTCGGGCTCCGTGCCGACCTGGACAGTCTTCTGTTGAACGTGACGGCCTTCTGGGGCGATTGGGACGATATCCAGATCGGCGAAACGCTGACGCCCGGACAGATGACGAACACGAATGGCGGCGCGGCGGAAATCTCCGGGCTCGAAGTCGAGGGAACCTGGCGTGCGACCGACAACGTCTCGTTGGACTTCACGCTCGGCTTGCTCAACACGCAGTACACGGAACTCGGTCAAGCCACGGCCATCCAGGTTGGAACTCCCTTCCCGTTCGCACCGGAACAGTCGGCAAGCATCGGGTTTCAGCGCGATAGCGAGCTGAACAACGGTGGGTCGCTTATGGTCCGGGCGGACTACGGCTGGATAAGCGACTTTGAGACCTTCCAGGAATTCGATTTCCAGGTTGCACTGGGCCCCAACAAACCCTACGGCCTCCTGAGCGGCCGGCTGACCTATACGCCTCCAGACAGTAACTGGGACGTATCGATCTTCGGGACCAATCTCACCGATGAGTGGTACCGATTAGGCGGCTTCGCGGCCGTGCTGGCAGGTATCGATCAAGGAGTTGTCGCGCGGCCACGGGAAATCGGGGTGGCAGTCAACCTCGAGTTTTAGCGGCGCCGGGCGCCGCAGCACCACGGCACGCGCAAAATTGGTGAGGTTAATGATATGATTTCATCATCATATATCTCACTAATCGCGAGTGGGCCAATGAGTGCGCATACGATAATGACCAGGGGCGTTCGCCTGCGAACCACCGGAATCTCACTTGGCAAGACAGCCGAATTGACCGGCGAATGGCTTGTAGCGCCGTACCAAAGCGCTGTCCCGTCGGTGACGGTAGGGGAGATTAGGGAGAGCAGTCCAGTCTTCGTGCGACATCGCGGCGCGCAAGAAACGGAGCAGAACCTCTCCGACATCATTGAAGAACTCCTGGCCGCCGGGAGTCTGGGGATGCAAGAAGAAAACGCCCTGGGCCTCGAGGCGACGGAAGAGGATTTCCTGGTGGTGTCCGCCGACGATTCGGCCACGCTTGAGAACGCCAGGTTGCTGATTGAACTCCTGGGCCAGCGTCTGAGCGATCTGGAAAAGGCCGATATGGAGCGAATCATCGAGGCGGTCGTGCCCTCGCTCATGGACCGGCCGCCGCCAGCATTCATCGATCAGGCACGGCGCAATGCCGAATTGCGCGCAGACTTCATGCGGCAATATGAAATACTCGATGCCGATCAAGTACATGCGCTATACGGCTCCAAGGCAAGGAATCGCTCTGCGTTGGCGGCGCGCTGGCGCTCGGACAAGAAAATATTCGGTGTTCAGCGCGGCGGACGATTTCTCTATCCGGCGTTTCAATTCGACGCGCAGGGGCGCCCCAGGAAGACAATTTCCAAGGTGTTGGCCGCTTTGGGCGACGCCGTCGGCGGATGGCAGACGGCGCTTTGGTTCGTCACGCCGAACGGCTGGCTGGATGGGGAGAAACCGGTGGACCTACTTGAACGCGAGCCACACGCAGTGCTCGATGCCGCCGCCGATGTGGCGGAGCCGGTTGCCCATTAGTGACACACAGGCCTGCGACGCCACGCCGCCCCGCTCACTACGCCAGTGACAGACAAGCCCAACGTTCCATTACCTCCAGACCATGTCGATCCACGCTCTACGACCTGGAGGGCAGGTCGCAGACTGTATCGAGTGCACCCGGTGCGCTACGCGCCGAACCAGTTCAATCCGGGGGAGGGCGGTCGGCCTGGCCGTTTCCATCCGATTCGTAGCGCACAGGGAAACCCGATACCAACACTCTACGCCTCGGATCGAATCGATGGCGCGCTGTCTGAAACGGTACTTCATAACATCGTGGCCGGTGGCGTCATATTGCGGGCGGAACTGGCAGCGCTCTGTCTGGCCCGCGTTGAACTGGCGCGCGATATCACCATCGCGGATCTGAGCGGGCACGGGTTACGGAGACTCGGTCTCGACCGCTCGCAATTGCTCGAAACCGGCGCGCGGAGCTATGCGCACACGGCGCGATGGGCGGAAGTCATCCACCGATCCAACGATGTTGTCGATGGCATCATTTGGGTTTCGCGGCAGTTCGACACGGCCAGGGCCCTGCTGGCATTCGGCGATCGGCTGGAGAAGAACGATTTCGCCTTGATCGATGCACCCGAGCGACTCGATCGGGGGCAAGGCTACCGCCGCGCGCAAGAGGCGGCGAGTGCGGCCGGGATCACCATTGTCGAGGGCTGATGGTTTTTTCGACGGGCGCAGGTTGCTGTACTCACACCCCACGCACCTCAGGTGCAAAGAGCGCGGTATTCCAACCCGCCGCTGAACTGCAGTTTTCGTCTGTTTTTCAATGCCTTGCATGGCTCCGGAAATCTCGGGGCCCGTGCCCGCGCAACCTGAATCTCTTGTACAAACGGCCACCATTGTTCCCTGGGGAACCATGCGGCAGGCAGGTAACACACACAGGAGATCCACATGCGCACCTACTACACCCTCAACGAACGGACCGTCCATCGACCCTTCAAGAAACACCGGCGCGGGCGGCGCAGCCTCTTCGTTTTCGACCGCGACCTGCGCGCGTTCGGCCTCAAAATCACCCACAGCGGCAAGCGCACGTTCTTCGTCCGCATCATCAACAAGCTGGGACGATTCGACATCCAACTCGGCGCCGTCGAGAACATCACCGCCGCCGAAGCCCGTGCCCGGGCGCTCGACGAACTGAAGCAGGCCCGGCACGAAACCGACGCCGGACCCTTGATGCGCGATTACGCCGAGGAGTTCCTGAAACGCACCGAGCGCCGCTGGAAGCCCGCCACGCGCGAAACCAACCGCGACGCCATCGCCAACCGAATCCTGCCTTACTTCGGGGAGATGCGCGTGCCGGACATCGATCCCACCGACGTGCACCGCTGGTTCGATTCCATGAGCCACATACCCGCCACTGCCAACCGGACGCTGCCGGTGCTTTCGGTCATGATGACCCAGGCGGAGCTCTGGGACATTCGTCCGGCCGGCTCCAATCCCTGCCGCAACATGCGCCGTTTCCGGATGAAACCCCGAGAGCGGTTCCTGTCGGTGGAAGAACTGGAGCGTCTCGGAGGGGTGTTGGACCGGTCAGAGGACACCCAAGCCGCCGCCGCGGTCCGGCTGCTGCTGTTCACCGGCGCACGCTCCTCGGAGATCACCGGACTTCGATGGAAATGGATCCGGGGCACCCGCGCGGTGCTGCCGGATTCCAAGACCGGGCCCAAGACGATCCAGCTTCCGCCGCCCGCCCGGGCGGTCCTTGGAAGTCTGCAGCGAGACGGCGAGTTTGTCTTTCCTCATCCCGGCGGAAGCGGACCCGTGCGAGATCTCGGACGCCGCTGGTCGAAACTGCGCGCCTTGGCCGGATTGGACGACGTTCGTCTCCATGACCTGCGCCACACCTACGCAAGTCACGCGGTCATGAGCGGGCTGGACCTTTACACCGTGGGACGGCTGCTGGGTCACGCCGATACCGCATCCACGGAGCGCTACGCGCACCTGGCCGACGAACACGTCGTGAAAGCGGCCGGGCGCATCGACCGGATCGTCGGCGACGCCATGAAGGGCGAGACGGAGACGAACGATGCGAACTAAAGCAAGGAAAAACCGGCTGACCCGTCGCGCCGTCCTGGCGGCCCGGCCCAGAGAAAAGGAATACGTCGTGTGGGACGGGACGCTGGCGCACTTCGGGCTGCGGGTGCAGCCCACCGGCTCACGGTCCTTCGTCGTACAGGTCCGCGTGCACGGGCGGATGCGCAAGTTCACTCTGGGGCGGTTCCCGGACATGGGCGTTACCCAGGCGAAGGAGGAAGCCGCCGCGCTGCTCGCGCGCATCTGGTCCGGCGAGGCCATCGTGCCCACGCGCAAGGTCAAGCCGCCGTTGTTCAGGGACTTCGCGGCGTACTACCGTCAGCGGAAAAAGCACGTCTTCAAGCCCTCCACGCTCAAGGCCCACGACATCTACATGAGGAATCGAATCCTGCCCACGTTCGGGCGCATGCGCTTGGACACCATCGACCATGTACGCGTATCCAGATGGTTCGATGCCGCCAGCGCCGAAAAACCCGGCGCGGCCAACCGGTCGTTCGAGATCCTGCGCACGATGCTGAGGACCGCGCGGGAATGGGGCGAGCTGGGCAGCGACGTGCCGGACGCGTGCGCCCATATCGCGATGAACCCGAAGCGCTCCGTGGCGCGCCATCTGAACAAGGAGGAACTCGCCCGGCTCGGACAGGTGCTCGACACCCGCCGTGCGCAGCGCCCCTGGCCCGTGGCGGCGTTGCGGCTGCTCATGCTGACCGGGGCGCGGGTGTCGGAGATCCTGAACTTGCGATGGGAGGAAATCGGCGAGTTGACCGACGAAGGCACGAGCGCGCGGCTCGCGGACTCCAAGACCGGCCCCCGCACGCTGTGGCTCGGACCGCAAGCGCGACAGATCATCGCCTCGTTGCCCAGGAGGGGAAATGACCCGCGCGTGTTCCCCAACAGGCTCACCTCCGCACGGCTCTACACGTTCTGGACGGGTGTTCGCGACAAGGCCAAGCTGTCGGGTGTGCGTATCCACGACCTGCGCCACTCCTTTGCCTCCCAGGGTATCATGAACAGCGTCGGGCTCCCGACGGTCGGCCGCCTTCTCGGGCACCGGCGACGCGATACGACCGCCATCTACGCGCATTTCGACGACGCTGCCTTGCAGAGTGCCGCCGACCAAGCCGCCAGCGTCATTGCGCAAGCCATGCGGTTTACGGAAACAGCGGTTCCCTTGAGCGCCGACGCAGACCCCAACCGCGATCCGCAAAGCCCAAATCGCGCCACCGATGCGTCGTCGTTACCTGCTTCGGTCGAACTTCGCGAACCCCTCGGCTTTAGGATTTGAATCGAATGACTATCCGGATCGTATCCGGCGGGCCTGAGCGAGGCGCTACGAAGCGGTTTGCCGTCGGATGCGCTCTTGCAATGTGCTTGCAACCCAGATTCAACCCGGCGGCAGTTTCATCGCAGCGGATGCAATGAAGCACTCGGTTCGGAGACTGCTTCGCTTGAGTCGAGCGACGCTGACCGCTCAGATCCTTTCACTGGAAAGATCCGGCATCCACATGATTCTGATTTGACGCGACCGTACGACACCATGGCTTCTGCATTGATCTGGCTTGGCTGCTCCGAACGCGACCGGCGTCGCGCTCTGGACGTTATCGGCCTGTTCAGGGAAACCGGAACGGTAGACGAGCCTGGACTTGCGAGCGTCCGCGACAGCTTTTCGGATCTTTCCTTTCCCGGCACCAGCACGATTCAGACTCGGGCGTGCTATTTCCTTCTCGTACCTGAAGCCTGATGGCGCGATGCTCACGTTGTTTGATGGATTTCGGATGTGCGCATGCGGGGTTCGGCGTCTCCGAAAGGCGGGGCCTGCTTGTGACCGGGACGGCGGCCGGTGTCCCGGGGGGGGCGCGGGGCCGGCGACACGACTTCGGCACGAGGGAGGCGACGGCAATGAGCAGACACACGGACCGGCACGACCCTGCGTCGACTTTTCTGGTGCACTTTTTCGGCCGCGGTCTGGTGGACTAGGGCCGCACCTACGCGGTGGAGCGATTCGTCGGCCTGACCAACGGAGACATTCGCCGCCGGCCCGCCAACGGGAGGCGGCCGAAACAAACCCGCCGGCGGTCCAGGCCCGAGGTGGCCACGTTCGACGAGGTCCGGGACATGCGCCCGGCCTACAACGAGATCGTTGTGTGCACAGCCCTCGGAACGCGCTCCGGCGTGCAAATGTGGGGCTGGTCAGTCTGCGGTCTGGGTGCCGAGCGCCGCCAACGCCGCTGAGCGGCGCCGTGCGAACGTGCCGCCGGCCCGCCGCCCGGCACCGTGTTTCCACCTTCCGGGGAGAACGATTCCGTGCCGTACCGCGATATCGACACCGCTCGCGCCCGCGCTCGTGAGCGTCATCGCCGACGCATCGTCGAGCGCGCCGCCCTGGGTCTGTGCCGTCGCTGCGGCACACGTCCGGCGGCGTCCGGCAGGGCCACGTGCGACCCGTGTGCCGAGAAAAGACGCGCCGCCGACCGGACACGCGCCGAGAAACGCCGTCAGGCCGGTATCAAGCGCGTCCGCAACCCCGAGGCCCGCAAGGCCGAGTACCGGCGCGCCCGGCAGCGCGCCGAGGATAGACTGGACCGGGGAATCTGCTCGAAGTGCGGTCGGCGCCCGAACGAGCCGGACCGGC